>SMTZ1_10005244_pt1 | contig 13024 bp, 9 predicted proteins | sample DeeMarSWOR136_30_FD_25667 | JGI IMG/M metagenome (IMG submission 25667) | reverse complement strand
GCACGCGATGACGTGAGATCCTCTATACGTATCGGTACGGCACCTTTGCAGAACGAGAAGTTCAATCTCTTCTACGTATCCGCCAACGGGGTGGGCATAAAAGCCGAAAACATAGATCGGATATTCGAAATCTTTCACCGGGAGGATGTGGAAGGAAGGGGGCACGGTTACGGCATTGGTCTTGCCCTCGTGAAAAAGACCCTCGAGACGGCAAATTGTTCGATCACCGTTGAATCTCGGGAAAACGGTGAAACCATTTTCCGCTTCACCCTTCCAAGAGCCGGTGCATGATAGGGCGTTCGCCGTGGTATAGGTGGCTCGCCGACACATTCCCGAAGAGAAGGCATAGTGAACTATATCGATCTGATACTCTCATTCATACTCTTCGCCATGGGTGTGCTCTTCATCGTACGGAAGCGGCTGCGGTCAAACATCTGGGTTATCGTGCTCGCCCTCCTCTTCTTCCCCATTGCCCTGGTAACCTATTACTTTCCCCACCTCGACATGGTCCTGTTCGGAGAAACCACGATACTGAAGATGCTCGTCTACCCATTCATCAAGATCATTATTCTGCTTGCCCTGGCCCGCTCGATGTGGAACTACCGCAAGTCCAGAACTCTTTGAACATTACTAGCCCACACTGCACGTTTGACCTTTCTTCTCAGATCCCGAAGATGGATTTCGTCATCTCGACCCACTTCCTGAGACGGGGCCTTTCACCGTCAATGGTGTAGAGATCACGGAAGAGGATCTCCACGTTGCAGTTCTTCGTGGCGGCGTAGGTTTTTTTCATGTCCTCCTCCACGAGACCCCAGTCAGGATTGGCTCCGCTGAGGTAGGTGGGAGTGGGCTTCCTCGAATAGACATACTTCTTCCCCAGCATCTCGCCCACCTTCTTGAAATCCGCCCATCCCGAAACCGAAACGGAACGGAGGTTTGGTATGGCCTCCATGATGAACTCGAGCCGATCATCCACCGGTTCGCAGCAGCCGTAATAGATGAGACCGAACATGGAGCTTAATTTTGCCAGATAGGGAAGAAAAAACTCCTTGTACATCGACGGTGATATGATGGTCGACTCCTGGGATTCCGCCCAACCCCACAGATCTTTGAGGACGACCTTGCCGTCGGAACCGGGGGACGGCAGATCGGATACATATCCGTAGCTCCGCGGGCCGGCCATCTGGTTGTCCGTGTTCACCTCGAGCAACCCCTCCCGTTCCAGAAACTCGAAGAGCCTGACCCGGTCATCGAGCATGTAGGACATGAGCCAGTGTATGGTTTCCGGCGCGTCGTAAAGCCAGTAAAGAAGACCATCGTTCCCGATGAAACGGAAGATCTGCCAGGTCAGCCCGAAGAAGAACAGACCCGCCCACTCCTCGTTTCCTGAATCCACCATGAAGGGATCGTAATTGGCCAACTTGACGGGGAGGATGTCACCCATGACATCCTCCAGTATTTTCCTGAAGCGCTCTGTCTTCTCACGATCAACCCTAAATGTACGCTTTCTTAACTTGTTCGTATCCTCGGGTTGTTCAATGGGGAAGTTGAAGGTGTAGCCCAGTGACTGCTTGCTTTCCACTGTCAGGGCGGGTTTCATCTCCACGGGCACCCCGAAATCCGAAAACTCGAGCTGCCAGCCGATCCGGAAGTATGGTTCGAGAACGATGTCGTCACCCACCTCTTCGGCATGCCGCACGTTGTCTCGCATGTTCCGCTCCACGGCCCGAAGGTAGGGATCCTCACAGACGATCTCGGAGGGCGAAACGAACTCCTCGATCGGCGAGGTCTCTATCATTATGACGGGCCTTTCAGCCTGCAGATCGTGTACCGCTTTCCACAACCGTTTCCGCTCATACATGACCGGCTGGGAAGCGAACTCCATCCACTTCGCGGCTAGCTCTCTGATAACCTTCCTATCCTTATCCTTAACCATGCCCACTCCTGATGAATATTAATCTATTAGGGTAACCGCTCACAACTTCATACCTATCTTATGGCATCCAGTATCAATGTGCACATAAAGTATCATTACCAATTCATTTTACCAATCAATACGAGAGCCTGTTCACCTCCTCGTACATGGCGACGATATTCTCCGGCGGTACACCTGCGAGGATGTTGTGCACCTGGGCAAAGACGAAACCCCCGTCCTTCATGAGGATTTCACAGTTCCTGCGCACCTCACGCCGCACCTCCCTGGGCTTGCCGTTCGGGAGTACGTGCTGTGTATCAACACCACCGCCCCAGAACACCAAGTCTCTGCCGAACTCCCGCTTGAGGCGCTCGGGCTCCATGCCGGCCGTGTTGGTCTGCACCGGGTTGATGATGTCGACCCCCGCCTCGATGAGATCGGGAATAAACTCCGATATCTCACCGCAGGAGTGAAGGAAGACGTACAGGTCCGACTTCTCCTTGACGGTCTTATAGAGTTTCAGGTGCCTCGGGAAGAAGATCTCCCGGTACATGGCGGGCGATATCATGGGTCCCGTCTGCATGCCCAGATCGTCGCCCATCTGTATGATCTGCACGTAGCCGGATACCGCCTCGAGCACGGGCTCCAGTCTCTGCAGGTGGAGCTCGGTGAGGCGGTCGAGCATACGCTCCATCTCTTCGCGGTGAGAAACCAGGTTCATGAGGAAATCGTCAGCCCGATAGAGAAACTGACCCCACTCGAAGAGGTTGCCTCCGAAACCAACCATGATCGCGCAATCGGTCTCCTCGTAAAGCTTGCGTGCACGCTCTCTAAGCTGCCTGTAAAAATCGGGTTTTTCCGAGTTCTTCCAGAGAGGCCCCGTCATATAGCTCCACATCACCTTACGCATGTGGTCAGGTAAATCACCGAAATCATCCTTTCGCACGCCGTGCAGGGGCCAGATGGACTGATCGAAGTAGTAGGAGGTCTCGGGCATCTCGGCGATCACCTCTCCTTCCTCATCGACGCAGACCCATCCCCCCTTCCGCTGTTCGAATTTGAGCCATGCAGGCATCTTCGCAGGCAAGCCGTCGGGAAGGGCCCAGTCCCTCCAGTCTGCAGGGTCATCCGCAAAGGCACGGGCAAGGTCGACCACATCGACCTGAAACCTGTCGAGATACCACTGCTCGGGGATGGCAAGCTGCTGTACTGAGTCGTAGATCTTCGTCTCCCCGCCCTCTATGCCGAGATGTCGCTTCAGACGGTTATAGGCGATCCCCATGATACCGGTGGAACGCATCGCTCCGCAATCCACCGGTATCTTATCAGACTCCCTGTGTTCCAGTACCGCCAGAACCCTCTCCCTGCCCGTCATCATAGTCCTCCATGTTCTTCATGAAGAGATGCTCCTCCACGCTTCGCAATTCTGCAATTCTGGGGACAGCATACTTAATTAGTCACTCCACGAGCTCCCCCCTCAGTATCAAAAGATACTGAGGGGGCTGAGCGTAATCGACATAATGTCGCTTCGCTCAAAACGGAGTGTATACCTTATTGAACCTCAAATAGTTATTTCAAAACCGATATTTACTCATATGGAAAATGTGAATTATCCGTCAGCTCTCCCGGTGGAGTGGGCACCAGACACTAATTATATAACGGGAGACAGGGATGGGCAACTTCAGAGTCTTTCTGAAAAATCCGAAACCTGATATAAGGCTATCCCAGGAAAGGGGGCACCTATGAAAATGTAAACCATTTCATCGCCGGAGATCATCTTGCAGGAGTCCGCTGAGGTTTCGGGTGGCTTCACACCGACCGCGGAGATGTGCCAGGCATAAACTACTCTTCCATCAGGGAAATGCTCGACATCAGCCGAGATTGAACATCAGAGGTACCAGCTGGCGTATATCCTCCTTAAAAGAAAACCGGTTCGTACCAGTACACCGCGACGCCCTTGCTCTCGAGGTGATTGATATCCTCATCCACATCATCCCCAAGGAGGGGATTGTCGAACAGGTACACCACATCATTCAATCCCAGACCGCCTGCATCGCAGTTTACAACAAGGGCCGAGATGACGTTGATCTCGTTGCCGTACAGGTAGAGGGAGGAGAGCTGCAACAGGTTTGCGAGGGCTGATATATCACTGATGTTGTTATCGCCCAGGTAGAGCTCTGTAAGACCTTGTAGTCCTGCAAGCGCGGAAATGTCTGAAATGGCATTGGCGTCTAGAACGAGAATATTCAGGTTTACCAGGCCCTGCAGAGGAGCAAGGTTTTGGATCTGATTTTCGTTCAGGTAAAGCACCGAGAGATTCACAAGACCCTGAAGCGGTGAAATGTTGCTTATGTTGTTGTAGTCGAGCACAAGCCTTTCGAGATTCGTCAGATTTCCCAACGGGGTGATATCGTAGATGTTGTTGCTGTACAGGTAGAGCACCGTGAGATTCGTCAAGTCCGCAAGGGAGCTGATATCCGAGATGCTGTTGTTGTAGAGCTCCAGCACGCTGAGGCTTGAGAGACCTTTCAGAGGCGCAAGGTCTGAGATCGAGTTGTCGTTCAGAACGAGGTTCCGGAGTTTTGTCAATTCCGTGAGAGGACCGATATCACTCACGTTGTTTCGGTCGAGCATCAGATGGGTGAGATTCGTCAGGCCCTTGAGATGGGCCACGTCCTCGTCATCGAGGTCGTTGCCGCCTAGATACAGGCGGGACAGATTTGTGAGACCACTTAGCGGCGCCGTGTCCGAGATGGCGTTGTCGTTCATGTTCAAGGACATGAGGTTGCCGAGCATGGCGAGGGGTCTGAGATCAGAGATCTCGTTGTACTCGAGCACGAGGCTCATGAGGTTCACGCAATATTCTATACCGCTCAGATCCTTTATCTCTCTGCCGCTTGCGTTGAGGGTGCTCAGCATTTCAAGATCATCGACGAAGAGGGGCCCGTCTGGAATACCAAGCGCCTCACGTACGGCAGCCTCCAGGTTCGGATCGGCAAATTGCGTCACCAGGCCCTTCGGTTTCTGCGTGTCGAGGGTCACCTCGACGCCGTATCCGATGAGCACGTCTCTGCCGACAAAGGCGCCCTTGGCGACCGAATCCCGGAGTATCCACAGCGCCCCGTTCGGTGCGTAGATATTGGCGTATATCTCGCTGTACCAGCCGAGATTAACCGCCTTCGGGAAACCTTTAAAGAAACCGTGGTCCCCATCCTCCCCAAGTACGTAGATGACGATGTCCCGCGCGCCGATCCCACTCTCTTTGTCCGGACCGATATACCCCCTGATATAGGAGAGGAGACGGTTGTTGATTACAATCTCGACCTGACCCTGCACCACAACTGAGGACCTGTAGTAGCCGACCTCGAGGTCCTGCATGTCGTACCTGCCTCCGGAGAGGACGAGTGTGCCGCCGGTTCTGACCGAGACCCTGCCGTAACTGCCCGGTGCCAGAAATTTGCGTTCCCCCCAGCCAACGATCACCTCATCCGTACCTGGCTGCGGCTCGGGTACATCCGGCATGTACACTGCATACACCTGTTCCGACAGAAGGGCAGCCTCTCCCCTGATCTCTCCCTCGTTGACCAGGGTATCGGCGTAGATGTTGAATACCGACGCTCCATGTTCTATAAAAACCGAAGGACCGTAGATCGAGGTATCGTGTTCAAAATACACGTCTGAATCGATGTGCATATCGCTCCGGTACTCGATATTTCGATACTCAGGGTAGAAGAGGGTCGATTCTGCCTGCTCCACAGGCTGCTGGGAGCCTGCGACACCGACCGATCCACTGTGTATGACCGCATCCTCCTGAATTCGAACCGAATCGACGGCAAAGATGGAATGCTCATAGAGCATGTTGTCGCTGTACGGGTCCACATTGATGGTACCGCCGAACACCGCAAATGCGGGTATAAGCACAAGAAGCAGACCTAAGGCAACATGTAATTTTTTCCTTTTCACTTACAGCCTCCTTTACTTTACCTAATCATCCCCCTCACCCTCAAGCCTGAGCTGGTAGGGTGTCTGTACAGGGTCGTTGTAGTTGATATTCAGATCGAGCCATCTTGTGCCCGAACTTGATGGGATGAAGGTCACGGTGAAGACCGTAAATCCCCCGGGCGGTATGGGTACATTCAGGTCCGTTACATTGAGATCGAGATCGAAATCGAGAATGTCCCCACCGGTCATCACGATGTTCGGGATGACCAGGTCGTCAGGCCCGTTGTTCCATATGTAGAACGTCACCGGTGCACTACTCGAACCGACCGACACGGTGCCGAAACCGCTGTAGGTGGAGCCGTCCGGACAATAGGTCGCCCCTTCCCACACCTCGATGTCGACGACCGGCGGCAGGCCCACCATGCCCTCCACCCTGAAGGTGAAGGGATCGTCATCGGGATCGTTGTTCACGATGGTGATGATTGCCCACTTGTCTCCAGGAAAGGTCGGCTCGAAGCTGATGGTGAAAAAGTCGGAGCTCCCCGGAGCGATGGGCGGAATGGAGAAGTCGACGATGAATTGGCTCGTATCCCCGCTGGTGGGCAGGATACCGCTGACGATGAGCGGCGCGGTACCGTCGTTTTCGATGTAGAAGGTCTGGGCTTTGGAGTCGCCCTCCTGGACGTGGCCGAAGAAATAGATACCGGTACCGTTCGGGATATGCGTCAGGTCGTAGAACACATCGATGACCGGCACCGGGATTTCACCGTATCCCCGCACCGTCAGGGTGTAGGGGTTCTCATAGGCGTCCGGATCGTCGCTCGTGATGCTCAACGTTGCCGACCTCGTACCTGCTGCCGCTGGACTGAACTCGAGGGTGAAGTACCGGTTGCTGTCCGGTGCGACGGTGAATGGCATTGAAGGTGCGCTCGTGATGGCGAACTCTCCTGATGAGGAGTTGATGTCCGAAACTGTCAGGTCGCCGGTTCCCGTGTTCCGGATGGTGAGCTGCACCGACGAACTCTGGCCCAGAAGCACGGTGCCGAAGTCGTGGCTCGACGTGCCTGAGGGCAGGCTCGTGGACCCCCGGCGCAGGAGAATGTCGGGTACCTTCGGCACACCCTGTCCCCAGACCGTGAAGGTGTAGTGATCCTTGTATGGATCGTCGTTCTCGATGGCAAGAGTTGCAGAAAGGCTCCCCGAAACCGTGGGAGTGAAGGTGAGAGTGAACGTGGTGCTTCCCCCGGGTAATACCGGTGAGGAGATCGACGCATCATCATAGCTGAAATCGGACACGTCACCAGACACAAAGGACATGCTTTCAATGAAGAGCGCTGCATCCCCGTCATTCTCAATAGTAAAGATAACAGGCGGGCTCGGATCGCCCACCAGTACGGAACCGAAATTATACGCATTGGCTGAGCCGCTGGGAATGGGGGTCCCCGACCTTACGACCTGCATGTCAGGCAGCGCCGCCTCGCCCCTCACTGAGAAGGTAAAGGGGTTGTCATCGGGGTCGTTGCTGTACACCGATATGGAGCCTGAGAACTGCCCGATTTCGATCGACGTGTAGGTGATGGTAAAGGTCTCACTGCCACCCGGCCTGATGTCGACCGGAGGCGGTGGCGCATCTCCTATGGTAAACCGGCTCGAAGCGGAACTTATGGCTGTTACCAACAGATCCGCCTCTCCCCCGTTTTCGATGGTAAAGATCACCGGCGGGCTCGTCTGGCCGATCTCCACGGGCCCAAAGTCGTGCCCGAACCCACCGTTGAGAATAGGATTCGATCCTCTCTTCATGTATATATTGGGGACCGGGATGGGCGATGCCGTTCCGGTGACCTGGAAGGTGTACTGGCCGTTTTCTGGATCGTCGCTCGTTATCGTGATGCCGGCGATTTTGGATCCTTCGGGATTGGTGGGCTCAAAGCTGATCGTGAAGGTCGTCGTTTCCGTATCACCTGGAGGCAGGGAAAGGGCCCTTCCAGCCTCGTCGAGGCTGAACTGTGTCGGGTCCGACGAGCTGATATCGGGTATATTGAGAACCTCCGTGCCCCTGTTGCCGATTGTGACCGTTACCGGGGAACTGAAGTACCCGATCGTGACCGAACCGAAATCGTATCCCAGTGACCCTACGGGAACCTCGTTTTCTCCGATTTTTACATATATATCAGGTACCTTCGGCTCTCCCGATCCCGCGAGGGTAAAGGTAAAGGGGGTTTCATCGCTGTCATCGTTCTGAATGGAAACCACCCCGGACCGCTCGCCCCCGTCGGTCGGAGAAAAGGTGACAGAAAACTCCGTGCTCCCTCCCGGGGCGACTGTGTTTAAAAGGAGGGAATCGTCGATGAGGTAATCCGACACGGCGCCTGCCGACATGGCCACCCCGTAAATCGTGAGATCTGCGGTACCGTTGTTTTCGATCGTGAAGATCACCGATGGGCCTGATTCTCCCACCAGTATAGTCCCGAAATCGTACCCCATGGAATCAAGCATGACGAGACCTCCGTCCTGCCAAACCGAGATATCGGGAACAGGAATGGGAGAGCCGTATCCCCTTACCTCAAAGGTGTACTCATCGGTATTAGGATCGTCGGTCTCAACCATGATGTCGGCCGAAAGTGGGCCAACCAAGGTTGGCTTGAACGCAACTGAGAACTCTGTTGAGCTGTTCGGAGGCAGCACAAAGGCAGTCTGCGAAAGATCGAGGGCGAACTGATCGGTGTGCCCGGAGAACAGAGACACATCGACTATGTGGAGGGCAACACCCCCCTGGTTACCGATGGTAAATCTCGCCACCTTGTCGGTTTCCACCTGGACCGTGCCAAAATCGACCGACCCGGTTTCCGGGGGAATATCATAATCGTCCTCGAATTTAATGACAACGTCGGGAACACTCTCTTCCTCAATGATTTGCAAGAAATCCTGTCTCGACACGCACCGTGTGAACAGCAAAACGAAGGAGAAGATGATGAGAAGTGCCAGTACGGAGATGAACGGGGGCCTTTTAGCTGCTGGCGGGAACATGCGCATGGCATTTCCCCCTTGCACGATATTTTTACTACATGAAGTACATTAGAGTAGACAGATGCTACTTACAATAGTGTAATACATAAATATACCGCATTTCCTGTTTTTCACCATGTTTTCGAAAAAAAAATTCAAATTTTTTTTTGCTCCATTGATTTGAATTCTTACTGTGATTTGGGGGGGCCATCGGTTTTATGAACCTGCGCGATACTTTTTCCATTGACACATGTACATTGTTTCTGTATCCCTTGTACAGCACAGTCATGGGGGTTGCTTGATGAGATATGCATGATCACCTGTACAGCGAAAGATTTTACCGAACATGGCAGAAGCCGCCAGGTCTGCATTCCTTTCACGTGCAGGTTGCAGAAACCGATCTCCAGATCTACGCATATAAAAACCTGTCCGTAGAAGCTCGCGAGTTGACGCTGCACTGCCGGCGACAGATCGAGGAAACCATTGAAACGCATCCATCTTTTAAAACCTCCCTCAAACCTCTGCGCATAAATACCCCCTATACCGTCGTGGCTGATATGATCGAGAAATCGGCCCGTGCTGGGGTGGGCCCGATGGCGGGTGTGGCGGGTGCCATCGCTGAGTACGTGGGCCACGGTCTTCTCCCCTTCAGCGAGGAGCTGATCGTGGAAAACGGCGGCGACATCTTCATGAGGAGCAACATCGACCGTACGATGCTTGTCTATGCAGGAGAGGCATCACCCTTCAGGGGAAAGCTCAGGCTGAAACTCAGGGGGAAAGAAACCCCCCGCGGTGTGTGCACCTCTTCCGGCAGGGTCGGTCATTCCCTGAGTCTCGGCAACACCGATGCCACGGTCATCATTGCCCGCTCCGCCGTGACGGCCGATGTCTTTGCCACGGCTGTGGGTAACAGGGTGCGCGAACCCGCTGACCTGGAGGATGCATTCAGGTTTCTCGAGAAGCAGGAAGAGATTATGGGAGCCCTCATCCTCGTGAATGACCGGATGGGTGCCTGGGGCGACATCGAACTCGATTGATCTTTACTCATGCATCTCCATCGCCTTGTAGGGGAATGCGTCCCGCATGCCCTACTCATGCATCTCCATCGCCTTGTAGGGGCATGCGGGAATACAGAGGCCGCAACCCGTACACTTGTCCTCGATGAACAGCACTTCCATACGGTCACGGTCCTCGATAACGAGGGCCTCAGAGGGACAGACTACGGTGCAGGCACTGCAGTGAGTGCACCGGTCCTCGATGCGCTTGATGATCTTCGAAATCGGCTTGAAGGTGACGCCGATCTCCTTGAGGTACTGCAGTCCGGCCTTGAGGTTGTTACTGGCTCCCGAAATCTCGATAACCATGATACCTTCTTCGTCCTGGCCGATCCGTGCCCTCGAGATGTTGATGGTCAGGTCGTACTGCTTGATGAGGTTGGAGATAACGGGCTGTTCGATCAGCTTTCGCGGGTAGTGAAGGATGATGTTTCGCGTGCTTATACCTGTCATGCTTTTTCCCCATTCTCCGAGGTCATACGCATGGGCTTGAAGGTCTGGCCCGATGCAATCCCCGGAAGGTCGGCCACCTTTTCGGACAGGAAAAAGCTCCCCTTCTCGATCCACTCCTTCAGCATCCGGGCGATTTCCTGGGCCATGGGGTAGCTGGAGATGGAGGCGGGGACCACCTCTTTTCCCTCGATCCTGATAATACCGCTCTTCAAGTCCCGGTAGCTTACCCTCGTGATGATGGCGTTCTCCCTGTTGGGATAGACCTTTGAGTAGTCGACCACCGGTGCGAACAGCTCCTCATCCCTGACTGAGACGAAACGCACCATCTCTTCATCGAGGATCGGGATCGGTATCCCTATTCCCACAGCAATGCTCACCCCATAGCCAAGCATTGACACGCCCCTGATGTACCGGCTCGACATGGATTTCATGTCACCGGTCAGGGAGAGCGTGCCTGCACCTTCGACCGGTACACCGTTTTTGCCCCGCTCCGCGGAGGGATTGTGCTGGGTGCCCTCCCAAAAAACGTATCCGGTACCTCCGCCGAGGAATATCCGCGTACCGATACCGATGGTCCTCAGATAGGGATCGTTCAGGAGGGGACTGAGCTGCCCGGCGCTCGAGTAATTTGCATTGCCCATCTTGGGCTGGAGAATACCGAGATAGGTGTAGATCACCTTGTCGGAGAGGTTTATTGCCACATTGTAGTTCTGATAGGCGTTTCTGGGATTCACCATATAGGCCTGATTCAGGTCCTTCAGCCGGATTCTCGTGTGCAGCTCCTTTAGCGGGTAGCAGTCGGTGCCGTAGGACAGGGCCCGGAGCTCGATCTCCTTCCCTGCAATCAGATCTTCGATTACATGCCCCCCTCCATAGGAGAACCTCCCGGGATGGATCTTGTTCGCAGGGTCATCCTCCGACAGCTCTGTCGCACCGATATAGGCGTCGCAGGCAGCGATACCTCCATAGGCAGGCACCCCGTTCAACCAGGCTTTCTGGATTCTCATCCTCGGCTTGGAATGGCCGAAGTTGAGAAATGCACCCGACGAGCACATGGGGCTGAAGGTGCCCGTGGTCACCACATCAACCTCTTTCGCCGCCTGGCCACATCCCTTCTCCTCTACGTAGGGTATGACCTCTTCGGCCGTCAGCACGAGGGCCTTCTTCTTCCTGATCTTTTCGTTGATCTCCGCAATCGACTTCGCCATGTATCACACCCGTTTCAGCATCTGTGTTGAAGGGTCACTGTTCGTGAGCGTTGTTACAATGTACTATTCTTTTCATCTGCCATCAATGGATAACGCATGGTCAGGTGCTCTGCCAGGCAGGTCAGGTTCCGGATTTCTTTCGCGGTATTCCCAGTTTCAGCATTTTTGAATCCAGGGTGGTCGGTTTGAGGCCCAACAGCTCTGCAGCACCATTTTTTCCTCGCACCCGCCAGTCGGTGCTCTCCAGAACTTTTATAATATAACTTCGTTCCAGCTCTTCGAGTGTTTTTACACGAGCAGCGTCGGATTCCACCGTTTTCGGCACTTCGATAACAAGCGCATTTCCCGTCGCCAGTATCATGGCTCGCTCGGTCACATTTCTGAGCTCTCGTATATTCCCCGGCCATGTGTAGCTTTTGAGTGCCTCCATGTTTTTTCGCGGTACATGGTCGACCTTTTTCCCCAGTTTCCCCTCGAACTCATGAACGAACGACCAAACAAGACCGGGGATATCCTCAGGACGGTCGCGCAGAGGCGGCACATGAACAGGAAAAACGTTCAATCGATAAAAGAGATCCTCTCGAAATACTCCTTTTCGGACCTCATCGGACAGGTCTCTGTTGGTTGCAGCTATGACACGGACATCAACCGTCACTGTTTCCGAGCTTCCCAATCGTTCGAACTGGCCTTCCTGTAGTACCCTGAGCAGCTTGGCCTGCAGCTCCGGCGCAAGCTCGCCAACCTCATCAAGAAAGATCGTACCGCCATCTGCAACTTCGAATCGCCCTGTCCGACTCGCAGATGCCCCTGTAAAAGCGCCCTTCTCATGACCGAACAATTCACTCTCAATAATAGTGGAAGGCAGTGCTGCACAGTTCACCGTAACCAGTGCCCGCTCTTTGCGCCGGCTCAGGTTGTGGATCGCATGGGCCAGCAACTCCTTGCCGGTTCCCGTCTCACCTGAGATAAGAACCGTGGTATCGGTACCGGCGACTTGCTCCACCTTGCTGAGCACACGCTTGAGAGCGCTGCTCTGCCCGACAATGTGCTCGTAATTGTGCACCACCTTTATCTTTTCCTGAAGATAGGTATTTTCGGCCTGCAGTTGCTCCTTCAGGTTCTTGATAACGTTGAAGGCCTTGCGGAGGGCATTCTCTGCCTGCTCTCGCTCAGCCAGCTCCTGCTTTAAATCATCGTATCGAAGGGCATTCTCCAGTGAGATTGCAACATGCGGGCAAAGCATCTCCAGGTATTCACCATGCCGTTGCATGAAGGCACCGGTACGCTGGCTTCTCTCGAGATACAGAAGACCGATGAGTGCTGAATTCCTGATAATCGGCATACAGAGCAGGGATACTGGTTGGTTTTCCATTATGTATGGATCTGATTTGAATCTGTCGTTCTCTGCTACATTACTCACCATGAGTATCCTGTGGGTTTCCCTG
>SMTZ1_10006486_pt1 | contig 13025 bp, 7 predicted proteins | sample DeeMarSWOR136_30_FD_25667 | JGI IMG/M metagenome (IMG submission 25667) | reverse complement strand
AACTAAGGTGCTGTTGGTCCGGCAGACGGAAGATTTTGTCATAAGCGGTCGTGGCGACGCGCCACCCTGGATGGAGACCGATTGGGAGCAGCTTAACCTGCGTAACACTGATGGCCATCAATATGGTACTCGCATCAAGATGCTTTACTCCAAGAGCGGATTGTACATACTCATGGAGGCCGAGGATCGTACGCTCACCACCAAGATGAACGAGGACTTTCTCGATTTGTGGAACGAGGATGTATTTGAGTTCTTCTTATGGCCGGATGAGCGGTACCCTGTATATTTCGAATACGAGATTTCACCGCTGGGTTTTGAATTACCGATTCTCATACCAAATTTCGGCGGCGAGTTTCTCGGCTGGCGGCCATGGCATTACGAGGGGAAACGAAAAACACAGAAGGCCACCACGGTTGTGGGCGGCTCCAAACAGTCGGGTGCCCATGTCAGGGGTTGGAAAGCCGAGGTGTTTGTTCCCTACGATCTACTCAAACCTCTACAAAATGTTCCACCAAAACCTCAAACTCGATGGCGGGCCAATTTCTATCGCGTCGACTACGATGATGGCAAGACCACAAGTTGGGATTGGGCCCGGGTAGGATCGAGTTTTCATGAGTTTGAGAAGTTCGGCACACTCATTTTCGAATAGAAATGGGATAACGGCGAAGATGGTTCCCTTTACATAAAGTCATGGGTGAGTCAAATCTCACTATCTAATGAGCAGTAAAATGTCAACATTCTACGATAACTTCTTGAATCCATTTTGTCACCACAGATACTGATTTTGTCCGAATCGAGTCCAAAAATATGTCATTTTTTTGCTGAATTTTGAAATTTTGAAAAAAATATCGGTCCTGTAGAGGATTCAATTCCTCTGCTGAACTTCTCGAGCTGTTGAAATTGAGGTGGAATTTTTGTAATATTAGGCTATGAGTGTGCAGGAGTATTTCTGTGAGGTATACATAGGATTGTCATATCAGTGAAACTGGAAAGACTTGAAAGCTTGGTTGTTCTGTCTGTATCGCTGGCGGTAGGTTTGGCTGTCAGGGTGGCCTGGGGTGGTGTTGTGTATCCTGAGCCGCCCAGCGGGTGGACATACGTCTACGAGGGTAACCAGGCCGACCCAAGCGTTACTGCGGCGCTGGATAGCACCTGGGATCACAAGCCCGGTTCCGACGGCTCCGATGCGTGGGACGGCTCCGGCATCGGCGAGATAGGTCCAACCCCCAGCGGTAACAGCCCGGGCGGTGTCAGTTTGTTTACCGGAAGTTTACTTTCGCACATGACCTCTCCCAGGATGGAGTCAACGGGAGCACAATCCTCGATGACGGTGTTACCCTGTCGTTTCGGGCCCGTGTCCCTACGTACGCACCTTTGGATCAGGAATATCCTGATGGCGGTGGAGGGATTGCAGCTTGGACACCCAAGGGCTATGACATCCATAGTGACGGGTATGGCTGCTTCGGTATAAAACAGGGAACTGGTGGGGATGGTGTTATCTCGTTCTCACTGATTCTGGCTGGGGATGACAGTGCCGTCGATGAAGACGGTCTGGTTATGAACAGTTTTAACGGAAACTCAGTCACTGATGCGGTAGAAACGGGTGAAGGAATTTCACAGAACCAGCTAACAGGATTTGATCCGAGGCAGTGGCACGAGTTCTGGATTAACATCCAGGCCGACACAACGAATACAGGAACTCATCTGGTCAGGATATGGATGGACGGAAATACAGGTGACCCCTTTGAGTTCATTGTTACTGCCGGTAACAAAGACGAGTATGACTTCAACGGCTACCTCGTTATGGCTCTGGGCACCACGAGCAGGGCTGGTTCACAGGATGTGGACTTTTTCGCCTACAAGGTCGGTCTCGTACCACCACCTGGCGGCAATATCCCCCCCATAGTTGATGCCGGTACGGACCAGGAGATTATGTGGCCAATCCGATTCATTTATCTCGACGGCACGGTCGAGGATGATGGTATAGGAGAGCCGAACGGCTTTTTGGAGATAATGTGGTCAATAGTCAGCGGGCCGGGTACGGTGACTTTCGAGCCGAACGAGTTTATTGAGAACCCGAAAGCGGTATTTTCCGCAGTCGGAGAATATGTACTGAGGCTGTCAGCCAGCGATGGTAGTAAAGATGCCTATGACGAAATGACGATTACGGTCCTTGAGCCGGACTGTCCTGTTGGTGATATGGATGAGAACTGCATAGTCAATTTCCAAGATTTGCGGATTTCTGTAGGGCAATGGCTGGGCAATCCGCCCTGTGCTGGTTTCGGCTGTCCCGATTTGGATGGTTCTAACGGTGTCGATTCAGGTGACTATGCCCTGTTGGCCCGGAACTGGCTTGAGAAGTGGTTAGGTTCATTGCAAGTTACAATCTTTCCTCAGGAAGCTATTGATGCCGGAGCACAATGGCGAGCGGATGGCGGCACCTGGCGAAATAGCGGCTTTACTGAGACTAATCTACCAGCCGGACTCCACACCGTTGATTTTAAGGACATAACCGACTGGATCAAGCCGGATGAACAAACGGTCAGAATTATTCGAGATCAGGTTATCCCCACCAGCGGGATTTATAAAAAGAAGCCGTCTTTCTTCGGTCTTTACGTTAGTGAGGTACAGGTAAGGAGCGACTCGGCTACGGGGCAGGATGTAAAGAATCGCACAGGTGTTGAGTGGGATAGCCCCGCAGAATTTGTCGAGAATTGGCTTGTCGCGTATCTCGGCGTCAACTTTGCAGACATTGTTCTCTACCAGGCTGGAGATGGCGTTAATCTCAAGACGCTGATGTTCGAGGTTGATAACATTTCCGAAGATGAACTTGTCGATGGGACGCTGGTGGGAATCCGCGGCAACAGTATGGATGCCTGGGGCGGAGGAGGTGGCCCGGAAGCCTTACTTGATGCGGCGGGGGAACACAGCGTGGCTATAGTATTCAACATTCAACCGCGAGAAATGACCCAGGACCAGATTGTGGGCGTAATAAGCGCGGCTTTCTATCGGTTTGCCTCCTATCAGGGTTTTCTCGGGATGGTCGTTGATTGTGAGTTCTGTGATACTATGGAGATAGGTAGCACCTGGCGGGAAAACGAACTGCTGAGGGCACAAATGCTTAGACGCTCGTGCGCAGTGCGCGACTACTACGAAGGAATTTACGACCGGGATTTCTATATTTTCGGCGTCTGGTACAGGACAGCTTACAGCGGTGCCAGACCATGGCATATATATTTTCCGGACGTTAGCGATCTCGACAGATTGGTACCTATGTATGACGGTGCCAGCGATGATATAGGCTCCAGCGTAGACCAGTGGCTTGCCGGGGGGGCAGCCTCACCAAAAGATTTCGGCATCAAAGAAACCGGCCATTGCCTCTTTCTCCGCAAAAAGATCGATGGAGAATGGGTTCAGCTTGACGGGGACATCATCCTTGGTATATGTGAGGCTTCAAGCAATGCCGGCAACGACTTCATCGAGGCTGAATACTGGTATCATGTCGTCAAGGGAACCGGTGGCTGGGAGCGCTGCTACGGTCCGGAAATAAAGGATGCGGCAGAATTAATTTTGCACGACTTTGTGAATTACAATGCCTCTTACCCACATCCTGCTGATGGGGCGGTAGATGTCGAACCCAATACAATTCTTAGCTGGTCGCCGGGGGACTATGCCGACTCACACGATGTGTACTTCGGCACAAGCGGTCCGGGGACGTTTCAGGGAAACCAAACTGCAACAATGTTCGATCCGGGCACGATGGCTGTCGGAACTACGTACTACTGGCGTATCGATGAGGTCGGTGCCTATGGCACAATCACGGGAGTGGTCTGGAGCTTCACCACTCTGGTTCCATCCCATTCTGCTACGAATCCGAATCCACCCAATGGTGCAGCAACAGTAAATATAACCGCAGAATTAAGCTGGACGGCCGACCCTGATGCCACATCGCATGATGTGTACTTCGGGACAAGTAATCCTCCGCCGTTCATACACAACCAAGCCGCTACAACATTTGATCCCGGCACGATGGAGTATTCCACAACGTACTACTGGCGTATTGATGAGTTAGGCGCCTACGGTACAATCCCGGGTCAAGTCTGGAGCTTCACAACTATAATGTCCCCACCACCGCCGCCATAGTGAGTCTTTTACAAACTAATGCTATGTTAAAGGGTTGTGAAATTAAACTTGCGGCCCTTTCATTTTTGCGACAGGTACTCCCCCTGGCATTGTAACGTATATGATTCTATGGAGTGGGAAGTTTTTTATTGCGGCCGCATTACAACCGACTTAAGAGCTTTGAGGTAGGCGCCATAAACGTTAGTTTTGATTTTTTGCATAGATTTCATGGCCGTTACCTCCAGACAGCACTGTGAAGATGATTATCGATTATTTCACTGAAGTGCACATTCTACAGCACAGATGACAGTTCCTCAACTGGTTTTGCATTACTGTCGGTCGGGGTAAACCAGAAAAATGGAAAGATACTTACAAGTTTTAGACTGTCTTGGTAATATGGTTGGTTGAAAATAACTATCGTTAGAAGGAGATGATTATGAAAATTCGTGGCTGGCTTTGGAATATGTTTTTGACTTCGGTCATTACTTTAATCGCTCTCACGGATGCGTTCAGTCTTTACGTTGCGGAAAAAGACCCAGATGTCAAAAGCAAATTCCAACAAACTGGGCGGAACTCTCATGTCAAGCAAAGGTACATGCATCCTCCCGTTTTCCACTTCATTCCTCTGGAGAACCGCATTTTATATCGATGCCGTCTTTGGGAGCAATCTGATGTAAATAGCATTTATCAAGTGGAGTCCGGTACATCTGATGTCGGTCTGGCGTCCATTTGGGAAAGACTGCCCAGGTCAGGTTACTTCCAGGTGATAGCAGAGGCATTTGATGCTTCCCGTAACGTGGTTGGCAAGACGAGCTTTCAGTTCAGCAAAATCGCACCATTTAAAGGGCCATATCGCAAAGGCAAGGGCAGCTATCTGGAATCTGGTTTCAAAGCGGCACTATGGTTATTGGGCGATCAATCGGATGTGAAAGCCACACAGTTTCCCGCTCTTTTCAGATCTGCTTACATCCGGATACTAACCACCTACGCACTAATTAATCCTGGGGGCGAGAAGGCCCAGGCAGCAATAAACTTGGCCAAAAAGTATGGCGAGTCCCTGATCAGTGAAAGCACACCAAGCAGCTGGGTGTATGGAAACATGCCTATGTCTCACAATCCAGGATGCCTCCAGACTGGTCGAGCAGGCATGGTAGGCATGGCATATCTGGATCTTTATGCCGCAACGCAAGATGAATCTTTTCTCAAAGCTGCAAAGCGTATTGCCGGTACGCTCAAGAAGACCCAACTTGAGGATGGACGGTGGTACTTTCGGGTTGACCCAAAAACCGGCAAGATGCTGGAAGACTACACATCTGACCAGGCCGAGGCAATTCTGCTTCTTGATGAGTTGATTCGGAAACATAAAATGAAGGATTTGGTGAAAACACGAGACAAAGCTGTTAGATGGATGCTGGCAAATCCCTGCAAAACATTTCACTGGCAACAGCAGTGGGACGACGTAAAAGTGTTGGCACCCTACGAGAACCTCGAGTGGTACGATACAGGTTTGTTCATCGAATACCTTTTGCGACATGCCACTACAGAAAATGGCTACAAAAAGATTGCTCTCGATTTGCTCTACTACATAGATGACCAGTTTATCGAATGGGAGCCTTCAGGCGAGTATATTACTCCTGGAGCCAGAGAGCAGTATGTGTGCTACCATGTTATCGACTGGCACACGGCACACTACATTCGTGTTTGCATTGACTTTCACAGAAATACAAGGGATGATACCTACTTGAAGAAGGCTTGTGCAATGGCTGACACTCTCACTGCTATACAACATCCGGATGGATTTTATCCTACGTGGATGAAGCACAAACCGGATGGAGATAATCCTTGGCAGTTACGAGATATTCACTACGGTGATACTTGGGCAAACTGCAGTTCGTACACCGGCGAGATGCTAATGAAGCTTGGCGAATATCTCAAAGAAGCGGATCGTTAAGTAAACCAATCCTATTAAGACTAATTCTCCCGGCTTAAGCCAGCTTTTTGATAGCCAAGGGATTTTATGCAACAGGGGCGAGTTGACAAATAGATAGCATGTTGCGATGGGGATTTTAGCCAAGCGCTTAATATGGGAATGACAGCTATGCGCGTGAGAATGTAATCAGAGGTGAATCCTATATCTCCTGCATCATGCAATTGGTATCATCATGTTCTGGATGACTTGCGAGTATCTTGAAGTAAGTAACTATACCATAAGACACCCTTCTCCTCAGTTACAAATTGTTAAATTCTTTGCCGAAATCTTGGTCGAGTAGACGTAAAGCTCTATTAATTAGGCATGCTTTGTATTCCCAGTTTCTCTTCTCTTTCGATTGAAGAGTGTCACAATATTCAGCCTTGTAAAAGAGCTTTACGCCCCTCTCAGAACCGGACGTGAAGATTTCCTTCATCCGGCTTTTCAGCAAAACTCACTCATCGGACGACAGTGTGTAATCACACCATACGTACACTCGCTCGGTCCCTGCCGAGGCAATCGTAGCACTCCTTCAGGAATCCTTTGAGATATGAGGGCAGTTTTGCCAGCGTGATGTTCTCCATTTCAGTGTATGGCATACGCCGTTCATCCCTCTGCGTTTTGCTGCCAGGCCCTTCGAGTGTCCCGGATTCGCGGGACTGGATAGGCACTACTCCATCTGTACCCCTAATATGACCTGGTCCGACTGCAATATCGCCATACTTCCTCCTTCGCCTCTTCGACTCGTTGGAAGCTTCACTGTTGGGAACGATATGGCTCTCCTAAGTTCCATCGTGAACCGTTGAATGGCCCGCCATGGCCTCCGACCCCGGCACGTCGCTGACCCACTCGCCCATATCGTGTGCAGCGATACTGGCTTCAGGATAGTGAAGCCCTTGGCCCAATGCAACTTGACATATTTCGGGGCTCAATACCTTCACTTTCGTTATGGCTGACCATTCGCCTTTCCTTGAGCACTGCATATCTCGTTACCTCAATATACATCAAGTTCAGTTCTGGCCTGGCGGCTAACCTTTGACCACGCTGGATTGTCCAGCTGATTCACAACAGCTTCGCTTGGCACACTCTCCATTTTGTCTCCATAGATACTGATTTTGTCTGAATCGGGTCCAAAAATATGTAATTTTTTGGCGGGATATTAAATATTTTTTGACAAGCCCCGGATTCAATGAACGTTACCAATTAATAGGCAGCTGTAACCGCCCCACTTGGATGGAATTGTCATGTAATACAATCATAGGTGGTATGGTATATCCCTAAGATTCACATTATCATCATAGAAGGCCAGGAAATCAATTATACAACATTATTGTGAGTATGAAAAGTTGGATTTGTGAATATATGAAAAAGTTGTTGGAATCGCCAGACTGATTGGTTTATTATTAGGAGAAGGAAGGTTCTCGAATGTCGATTAGCAGACAGGATATTCTAAGCATGGACCGACGTAGTTTTATGAGGAAGACCGCGGCAGGTGTAAGTGCCGTTATCGTAGGACCAACCATCATAGGACAGAGCGGATGTTCCGTTTTGAATTCCCAGCCTAAATCCCAAAAGTTGCTCAGTTCTAATGATATTGTTACGCTGGGCAATACGGGGATAACAACGTCACGGTTAGCGATAGGGACAGGTTCCAATGGAGCTGAACAGCAGAGGCGAGGAATTGAGGGGATGGTCAAGGTCTTTCATCATGCGTTGGATAAAGGTTTGTTCTGGATAGAAACAGCGGACATGTACAAGACGCATCCACATGTACGAGCATTTCTGAAAGAGATTAAGCGGGAAAGAGTGGTCATTACTTCCAAGACTTTAGCAAAAGATGCTCCAGGTGTACATAGTGACGTTGAACGATTCCGTAAAGAGCTTAAAACCGACTATATTGATATTTTGCTGCTTCACTGCATGTCAGATCCTGTATGGCCTGAGAAAATGAAAGGGGCGATGGAGGAACTGAGCAAAGCCAAAGAGAAAGGCCACGTTCGAGCTATTGGTTGCTCGCTTCATATGTTAGGGGCACTGGAGGCAGCGTGCAAAGAGCTTTGGGGGGACGTGTACGTTGTTCGGATTAATCCGTTTGCCGTCAATATGGATGTCGATAAGGTAACGGAAATCCCGAAGGTGGAAAGGGCCATAAAAAAGCTAAATGGGCAGCGCAAGGCTGTCTATGGGATGAAGCTGCTTGGAGGGGCGAATCCACATATTCGTAAGAGCCGCCTACAAGGTAATAAGATAGATGAATCACTTCGATTTGTATTGAGCAAGCCTTATCTGGCCGGATTTACTATAGGATTTAGCCAGGAAAAACACATCGATGATATAATGCAGCGAATCAGACGTGTTCAACAGTTCTCGGGAGAAAAAAAGTTATGAAGTCCGTTAAGCAAGTGTTGATTATTTCGACATATGCATTGTTGATTTCCCTGTGTTTTGTACCAATAACACTGAAAGGTGAAAGTGGATTATATGTAGCTACCGATGGCAATGACAGAAATCCTGGAACAAGAGATAAACCCTTTGGCACTCTGGAGCGTGCTCGTGATGCTATTCGCGAACTCAGGAAGGATGGGTCATTAAAGGGACAGGTTACAGTGTGGATTCGTGGTGGAATTTATTATCGAACGAACAAGTTCGAATTGAAGAGTGAAGATTCAGGGATTAAGAGAACACCAATAGTATATCGGGCCTATGGGAGAGAGTGCGTGCGATTAGTGGGCGGGCGGGAATTACAAGCATCTTGGTGTAAGCCGGTGAGAGATCCGTCTGTTTTACTTCGCCTGCAGAAAAAGATCCGCGACCAGGTATTGCAAGTGGATTTAAAGGCGCATGGAATTACAGATTATGGTGAGGTGTCTATTTCAGGGGGGATGTTGGAGCTATTTTGTGGGGGGAAACGGATGCAGTTAGCCCGCTGGCCAAATGAGGGATGGGCATACATCGGTCAAGTTGTTGAAGTTGGTGAGGATTCAAAGTGGCGATTAGTAGATGGCCATAAGCAAGGCAGGATATTTCAATACGATGATGACCGACCGAGCCGATGGCTCCACGCTGAGGACGTAGTGCTGCATGGATTTTGGTGGTATGGTTGGATGGACCAGCACGTCAAGATTGAACGTATTGATACTGTGAACAAGGAGATAGCACTGGAAGAGATTCCCGGCGGTGGGATAAGAAAAGGTCAGTGGTATTGTGCGTTAAACCTATTGGAAGAAATTGACCGACAGGGAGAATGGTATCTTGATAGGAAAAGGGGTATTTTATATTTTCTGCCGCCGGGGGATTTTCCCGAAGCCCAGATTCTTTTCTCGACGTTAAGCGAACCGCTGTTGGTATTGGACAATGTTTCATACGTAACTATACAAGGCCTTACTTTGGAGGTGACACGTGGAGTAGGTGCTGTTATTGGTGGGGGGACAGACAATCGATTGGCTGGTTGTATTATAAGGAGTATTGGTTCACATGCGGTTGTAATAGACCACGGAACTAACAACTGTCTCCTGGGATGTGACATCTATGATGTTGGCTCGATGGGCGTGCGTATGTCAGGAGGTAATCGCTCGGCACTGATTCCATGTAAAAATAACGTGATGAACTGCCATATTCACCATTATGCGCAAAGGAAAAAGGTTTACACGCCGGCAATTAGAATATACGGAATTGGCCATCGAATAAAACATAATCTTATTCACCATGCGCCGCATCAGGCTATTGGATTCGATGGTAATGACCATATTATAGAATTCAACGAGATACACGATGTCGTATTAGAATCGAGCGATGCGGGTGCCTTTTACTCCGGTCGGGACTGGACGTTCCGTGGAAATGTGATACGGTACAACTTTATTCATCACATTCCTCATAGGCCGGGCTTTGGCTCCAAAGTGGTTTATATGGATGACTGCGCGGGCGGAGCGGAGATATTCGGTAATGTATTTTACAAGACGAGAGAATCCGTTTTTATTGGAGGTGGACGAGACAACATCGTTAAAAATAATATTTTTATTGAATGCGAGCAGCCGATACATCTCGACATACGAGGAATAACTTGGGACCATTTCCGCCCTGATGGGCCTATGTATGAGCCACTGAAGCGATTCAGGGTAACAGAACCCCCATGGAGTGTACGCTACCCTAAGCTGGCACGGATTTTAAACGAGCATCCACAAGCACCATTAGGTAATGTCTTAATGAATAATGTATCATATCGCAGCAGTTGGCGTGATCCGGATAGTAAGTATGTGGAGATTGGGAATAATTTCGTTACGGATAAGGATCCCGGTTTCATCGATGCGGAGCAGATGAATTTTCAACTTAAACCTGACTCGATTATCTACCGGAAAATCCCGGATTTTAAAGAGATCGCCTTTGATAGAATCGGTCTTTACCGTGATGAATATCGAGTCACATGGCCGGTGGATAAAGATTGATCATATAAGTCATAAAAAGAAAACAAGACAACTACCTATGTTGCGCTATGCTTGTTACTTAATAATTGTGGGAGTGAATCTTGCATGTTGGTCGCCAACCTCTCAAGGAAAGATTGAGTTTTATGTCGCTACTAATGGGGATGATTTCAACATAGGGACAAAAGAAAAACCTTTTAAGAGCTTGGAGAGTGCTCGACAAGCTGTTCGGGAAATAAGACAAAATGGCTCATTAGATAAACCCGCAACTATTTGGATTCGCGGAGGTACATACTATCGCACTAAGACATTTGCATTGACTAAACAAGATTCCGGGATGGAGCAGGTGCCTATTGAATATCGGGCTTATGGAAAAGAGGAAGTACGTTTTGTCGGCGGAAAGGAAATTAAGGTATCATGGTTCGAACCGGTCAAAGAGCAGGCGATCCTGGAGCGACTGCAAAAAAGAGTAGGCAAAAAAGCGCTGGAGGTTGATTTAAAAATCCATGGAATTACGGATTTTGGTGAGCTGGGCAGTTTAACAGGTGGACTTAAGTTATTCTTTAACGGTCAGCGTTTACCGCTTGCTCGCTGGCCTAATAAAGGTTGGGCACTGGCCTGTAGTACCAAAGTAATTGGTCTTGATGAGAGTGAAGCGGAGCAACTGGCCAAGGAAGGTAAGCTGGGCAATAAGCTGGTATTTAAATTCAGTGGTGAGCCGCCGAATCGATGGTGGCGTATGGATGGCATCTGGCTGCGAGGTTACTGGCAGCAGGAATATGTTTTTGAAGGCATCAATCCCAGGGAATATAACAGCGATAAGCGTGAGATTACTTTAGGCTGGCGGGCCTGGCCACACTTGAATACGTGGCGGCGATTCTATGCAGCAAATGTCCTGGAAGAACTTGATCATCCGGGCGAATGGTATCTTGACCGAAAAACAGGAATTCTATATCTTTTGCCTCCTGAAGATTTCAAACAGGGTGAATTGATTGCCAGCCTTTTGCAGGAACCGATGGTAGTGCTGGACAATACCTCTAATGTTTCGATAAGAGGATTAACTTTAGAGACGATGCGGGGTGTGTCGGTGGTTGTGAATGGGGGTGAGCATAATCGAATAGCCGGATGCGTTATTCGTAATGCCGGTCAGGGTGTCATTTTATCGGGAGGGATGCATAACGGGGTGACAGGTTGTAATATTTACGATCTGGATTCGATGGGTATTCGTATGTCAGGTGGTGATCGTAAGACATTAAGACCGGCCGGACTTTACGCACTAAACAACCACATTCATCACTACGCGAAGCTTTTAAAAACCTGGCACCCGGGAATAAAAATCGATGGAGTAGGTAACCGTGCGGCTCACAACTTGATTCACGATGCCCCACAATATGCGATTTCTTATCAGGGAAACGACCACATAATCGAGTTTAATAACCTTCACCATGTTTGCCTGGAGATGAGCGATGTGGGTGTTATTGGTTCTGGGACAGATTGGACGTTCAGGGGAAATGTAGTGCGGTACAATTTCATACATCATATTCCCGAAAGGCCTTATCCAGGTGTAATCGGAGTCTACCTAGACAACTGTGTGAGCTCGACGGAGATATTTGGCAATGTTTTTTATGATGTACCCAAAGCAGTAATGATCGGAGGTGGACGAGACAATATTGTAGCTAATAATATCTTCATCCAATGTAAAGTCCCTGTGTATCTTGACAATCGAGGATTAAGATGGAATCACTTTCAGCCTGATGGGCCTATGTACGAGCCGCTCAAGCAATTCAGGATCACAGAACCACCTTGGAGCACACGCTATCCAAAGCTGGCGCGAATTTTGGATGAGTGTCCACAGGCACCTTTGGGCAATGTTCTCGCAAGAAACTTGTCTTACCGAAGTGGATGGTGCGATCCGGAACAAGTTTGCCGTGCGACATTCAAGCAAAACATCGATAAGAAATATATGAGGATTGAGGATAATCTTGTTACAGATAAAGATCCCGGTTATGTAGATGAAGCGAACATGAATTTCCAATTAAGGGATGACTCGATAGTTTTTCGGAAAATCCCGGGTTTCAAGAAGATTCCTTTCAATAAAATCGGGCTTTATAAAGATAAATATCGGGTCACTTTGCCGGGAGCTACAAGCCAGTTCTAAGCATTGGTGGTTCTCTGACAGTAAGTCAAGAGATCTGATAGGAGTGTGACTGAGTGATTTATTCAAATCACCATCGATAATTGCATCGGTGAAACGTAACGGTGCATACCAAAAACACCCTTCTCATGAGTCATAAACGGTTAGAATTCATTGATAAAACCTTGACGCCAAAATTTCTCCACAGACGCTGATTTTGCCCTAACCGAGTCCGAAAGTATGTTATTTTTTGGATGAATATTACAATTATAAAAAAATATAGGACTTGTGGAGGATTCAATGTACTTTGCAAAAACAACGTAGCGGGAGTTGAGAATAACTATTTGAATAATCGTCAATTCTTATATAAAATATCCCCTGA
>SMTZ1_10006047_pt1 | contig 13025 bp, 8 predicted proteins | sample DeeMarSWOR136_30_FD_25667 | JGI IMG/M metagenome (IMG submission 25667) | reverse complement strand
ATAATTCGTTAATTGATATTACTGAAAAAGAGGTTGTAAAAAAAAATAATGAATCAAAGTAAGTTACTCAAATCCAGGCTGAATAAAATTTTTACAGCTTTTTTAATTATAGCTTGTGTATTTACAAGCGGTTGCAGTGAGAAAAAAGAAAAGGTGTATCATGTGGGTATTGTATCCGGATTAGATGCCTTTATTAAAATAGCTGATGGCTTCAAGGCCAAAATGGCCGAGTTGGGCTACATAGAGGACAGGAACATCGTCTATGACCTCCAAGGATTGGACTCTGACCCTGCAGGGGAAAAGCGAGTCGCCAGGAAATTTGTGGAAGATAAGGTTGATTTGATTTTCGCCTTTCCAACCGGGTCGTCATTTGCCGTTAAGGCTGCTGCCCAGCAGACAAACATCCCGGTGGTCTTTGCCATGGCAGGCATAGAAGGCAATAACCTGGTGGAGAGTGTACCCAAACCAGGCGGGAATATCACAGGTGTTCGTTTTCCCGGCCCGGAGATGACAGTTAAGCGTCTTGATATCTTGCATGAGTTAGTGCCGCAGGCCAACCGAATTTATATAATCTATGATCCTAACTACCCCAATGCGCCCACTTCGATTGAGCAGTTACGCACGGCAAGCCGGGATATGGGTTTAGTCCTGGTGGAAGATCCTATCAACAATCTGGAGGAACTACGGGCTGCCCTACAGAAGAGAGCTACATCAGATGATATTGGCATTGATGCTATCTTTATGATGCCTGATGTTCTTACCCACTCTTCTGAAGGTTTCGGGGAGATCCTCAAATTTGCGAATAAACATAAAGTGCCTGTTGCCGGTACCATGGCCAAAGGTACCCCGGCCGGCACAATCATGGTTGTCACACCCGCGATGTATTTGCGGCTCAATTACAAAGTGATCAACGAACTGGGATTGAACGTGAGTGAAGGTTTGTTACACATGGCAAAGGAGATAATCCGTTAAATTGTCGAAGCTTGAAACAAAAGAAATAGTCAGGTTCCGTAGCTTGACGGTTACTTTAGCTATCTATTTTTTGGCCTTGAGCGCGGGAGTTATCGTGGTTGCAAGTGGCTTGGATATGTATTTCAACTTCCGAAGCCAGCAAAATTTAGTCGGTGCTCAGCAGCAATTAATTGCCCAGGACGCGGCGAATACGGTCAAGGCATTTATTCAAAAGAAATCTGAAATATTGGAGACGGCAAACAGTATTGGCGATCTGGCAAACGCAAGACAGGAACAGCAGAAACTGGTCCTGGATAAGTTGCTAGGTCTTGAACCCGCCTTTCGTCAGTTGATCATGTTAAATACACAACAACAGGAGTTACTAAGAATAGGGCGTGTATCAAAAATGGCATTAGATCAATCAATCGGACATTTCGATACTGAGATGTTTTCTCAATTGAGTGAGGGGAAAACATATATCAGTCCGGTATATATTGATGATATAACCAGTGAGCCGCTGCTAATAATGGCTGTCCCGATCACAGATGTCTTCGGCGTTTATAAGGGAGCCCTGACGGCTGAGGTAAACCTGAAATTCATGTGGGATCTCGTAGGCAGCATAAAGGTTGGTAAAACAGGCCTGGCCTATGTAGTCGACAAACAAGGCTATCTAATAGCTTTTAGCGATATAAGTCGTGTTTTAAGGGGAGAAAAATTGACTGATTTGCCCGAAGTGTCCGAATATGTGGAAGGGACTGAGTTAATTCATCGAAGTGATCCTGATATATCAAAGGGTATCAGAGGCAACCGAGTTTTAACTAACCACGTGCATCTTAATAGCCCTGATTGGGCGGTTGTAGTTGAATCGCCCCTCCTGGAGGCATACCAGCCTGTAATTACAGCTGTAACACGATCGATATCATTTATTCTGTTATGCTTTGTCATGGCCACCATGTTAGGTATCTATCTCTCTAAAAAGATAACAAAATCGGTCATAGATCTGAGAAATGCTACAAAAAAAATCAGCAAAGGTGTTATGGATACTCAAATAGAAATTACATCAAATGATGAAATAGGAGAACTGGCTATAAGCTTCAACCAGATGGTTGAAGATTTAAACAAGACAACAGTTTCTCGTGATGAACTTGCTGAAGAAATGCTTGAACGCAAGAAAGTTGAGATGGCTCTTATAGAAGCCAAAAAGCAAGCAGAAATGGCCTCGGACGCAAAAAGCCAGTTTTTAGCGAATATGTCGCATGAGATTAGAACTCCAATAAATGCGATTATAGGGTTTACCAATCTATTGCGGGATACAAACCTTGATGAAATACAGAGTGATTATGTGAAGACGATGGATACTAGCGGGCATCTGTTGCTTACGCTCATTAATGATATCCTGGATTTTTCAAAAGTGCAGGGGAAAAGTTATGACCTTGAGTTCATTGATTTTGATTTTATGTATCTTATTGAGAGTATATTGTCAATGATAAGGTCCAGAGTGGTTGGTAGTTCTGTTGATATACTCTATCGTATGGAAGAAGGGCCGAGATATTTCAAGGGGGATCCGACACGTATCCGTCAGATATTTATTAATTTGATTGGTAATGCAATCAAGTTCACTGAAAAGGGAGAGATATTTACTACGATAGGCTTGGATCCAAGCGATAATCAGGAAGATGGTGAGCCAGGCCTGATCCGCACGCTCAAAGTGACTATCAGGGATACAGGTATTGGTATCCCGGAAGATAAGAAGCAGTTGATATTCGAGGCATTCACACAGGCCGATACTTCAACGACTCGTAAATATGGCGGTACAGGATTGGGATTATCGATTACAAAGGCCTTTGTTGAGAAGATGGGGGGAGAGATTTGGGTTGAATCGGAAGAGGGGAAAGGAAGCAAGTTCATTTTCACATTAAAACTTGTGCAGGCAAAACCGATTATTGAGGCCGAAATAGAACCAATAAGTTTCGAATCACTGAAGGGAAAGCGGGTGGTTATCGTTGATGATAATTATCATGCCAGAGAAATATTTAAGGAATACAGCATAACTGCGAAAATGAACGTAATATTTACCGCCAGTTCAGCACGGGAGGCCCTATCGTTTCTTGCATCAGCAGAAACACCACCTGATCTTGTCATTAGTGATACGATGATGCCTGAAATGGATGGTTATGAATTCATTGAGAAAATACGGAAAGATGAGAGGTTAAAACATCTAAAGGTCATAGCGGCTACGTCGGATGCCGTTCCCGGTCAATCGACGCATGCAAAGATAAAGGGGTTTGATGCGTATTTGGCAAAACCGATTATTCGCAAAGAACTGATAAATGTTATCAGGACGGTATTCGGTGATAAACGTAAGGAAGAAGGAGATATTATCACGCGTCATTTAGCCCAGGAAGTCTTTTTTAAGGGATTGAAGATATTGGTGGTGGAAGACAACCCGATAAACATGAAACTGATAGAGACATTACTTAAAAAATACGGTCTTATTATTGATAAGGCAGAAAATGGGAAGGAAGCCGTTGAGAAGCTGAGGGTTAATAGTTCGTACAATATCGTTTTTATGGACTTACAGATGCCCGTGATGAATGGAATAGAGGCAACAGAGATAATTCGTAATGATATAAGTAAAGAGATCCCGATTATCGCGCTTACTGCCGCGGTGATGCAGGAAGAACGTGAACGTGTGCTTGCCGCCGGAATGAATAATTTTATCGAAAAACCAATTAAAGTGGACCGGCTAAAAGAAGTTCTCCAGCAATATTGTGTGTAGAGTATCCGCCGGCATACTCTGAAACCCCCGCTCGTTACCATTGATCAAGGCTAATATTCAACTCTAACGGATTATTTCCTTTGCCTGGCGTAATAGACCTTCATCCGCGGTTAGTCCGAGGGCCTGGGTGGCCTTATAATTCAGCCAGAGATGATTCTCCGGTGTAACCAGCGGAATCGTGCCGGCTGGAATGCCGGTGAATATTTTGTGGGCTGAAAGAGCGGCCAGCTTTCCCGTTTCCGCTTCGTCGGGCAGAAAGCAAAATATCGCTCCCCAATCAAGGGTAAAGGGAATCCCTCCACCAACAGGTATATTATGTTTGTTTGCGAATTCAATGATGACCTTGGATACTTCCGGTGACTGGGAAAGGCCTTCCGGTATCAGTAGAATGGCATCAATATTGACCTTGCCGAGTTCTTCCAGCTGTTGCAGGTCCGCCTCTACTTCTTCGATTGTTTGATTGGGAGCTTCCAGGAGTTCTAAGTCATAGGATGAAACGGCTTTACGCAATACATCCAGCATAACGACTGTATTGGGATAGTTCGGATTGTACGTGGCCCAAATTCTCTTGGTTTTGGGTTTTATTTCAAGAATCAATTCCAGGTGTTTAACCACGTTATCCGGACCGGGAAAGCGCACGCCGGTAATGTTTCCGCCAGGATACCGCACACTCTCAATGGGAATATTTCCCTCTACGCCGCACATTGCAAAGAGCACCGGGATGCCTGTTCCCTGAGTGAGTTTATAGGCGATGACACTCGCTTCGGTCGGGAAGGTAAAAATCAGATCGACCTTGTCCTTTATAAATTTCTCGACAGCTATTTTTTGTCCCTCGGGATCAAGGTGCTTTATCTGAATATCATATGTTATATTTTTACCTTCGATATAGCCCAACTCAACCATACCGGACTTAAAACCATCGGCAATAATCATGAAGGGGGAATAGTCTGTTACAATACCCACATGATATACTTTTTCTTTTCTTCCAGAGCAACTGCTAAGACTTATGCATACTACTACCGTTATCAAAAGCAAACTATTTATGAAAAATTTCATCTTTTTATGCATATTGATCTCCGTTACATATTTTAAATGAAATCACATAGATAATTCGTCACGAAAGTATCATTTATGTTTTATTTATATAGAGATATGCCTTTTGTCAAGGCAAAAAGGAGAGAGTTCACTTGACATACAAGAAGAAATTCAATACACTTCATTCCTAAAAAAGCGAGTCATTATTCAATATTATTCCTTTTGATTATCAATATCATTGATATGATTTTAGTATATTTCCTGTGAATTTCAATTGACTTTTGAATGAATTCCTTATTGTTTATTAATTAGAGGCACAACAATGGATACAGTAATACAAAACAATATAAATCCACCGGACTCATCGGCTCAAGAACCACTGTTTCAAAGGCCTTTAACTCAAAAGCCATCGGTTCAAAAACCGTTAGCTGTAGAACCTTATGATAAAGAATGGGGAGTCGGCGTTTCTGGGGTAACAGAAAACCCGTCCCCGTTTCCCAGGATAAATAAAATATTAAAATGGTTGAAGTCCAGGGATCATACTGCCGACCATCAGCGGGCGGTAATATATACGGATGGATATTTTAAAAAATATTCTGCCTATCCTCAGATACTTAAATGCGCGATGACTTACCGTGATGTGCTTCAGAATGTGGATATAAACATCTGGCCCGATGAACTGATAGTCGGGGAAATAGCTGCGCCGGCAAAAAGCGCGCCTGTTTATCCTGAGTTCGCTATTGACTGGCTATGCGACGAAATGGTCAATACCCCGCTTGATCAGCGCCGCAATGACCGTTATGTTATTGATGACAAGACTAAAGAAGAACTCTTCCGGATACAGCCCTATTGGAAGGGAAACACCCTGCACGAGAATGTTCTTAGTACATTGACTGAAGAAGAGCTCAAAGGCTCGCATCTCCAAAAGGGCATAAATTTTTTCGATTTATTCGTTACAGCAGGCGTAGGACATGTCTGCGCTGACTATGAAAGGCTGTTTACTCTCGGATTCGGCGGAATCAGAAAACGGATACAGGAACAGATCGCAGGGCTGAATACATCAAATCCGGAAGAAGTATATAAAAAAGAATTCTACGATGCTGCGCTGATCTCGTTGGATGGTGCAGTTTCATACATAAGGCGTTATGCGCAGCTTGCTTCTGATATGGCAAAAAAAGAGAGAAAAGCTAAGAGAAAAGCCGAACTCCTACGTATTTCTGCAAACTGCTTTCAGGTGGCGGAAGGCCCTGCCAGGGATTTCTGGGAAGCAATACAGCTCTGGCTTATTGCAACTAATATGATCATTATAGAAACAAACGGTCATTCCGTGACTTATGGACGTTTCGATCAGCTCTTTTATCCTTATTATAAAAAAGACGTTGAAGAAGGCAGATTCAGCAGGGAATTTATGCAGGAACTCATAGAAATGTCTTTCCTTAAAATTCATGAACTCTGCAAGATCCGCGATAAGACAGCAATTGTCTTTTCAAGCGGCACTATCATGGGAGGAACAGCCCTTGATGTCGGCGGAATTGACAAAGAAGGCAATGACGCTACCAATGATCTCAGTTACATGGTGCTGGACGCACATGCGCATACCAGGATACCGAATCCATGGATGGGAGTGCGTCTTCATGAAAACTCCCCGCGGGAATTCAAGATAAAGACCTTTAATGTGATTAGGATTGGAACCGGCGAGCCAAAGATTTTCAATGACGCTGAAATGATCAAAGCTCTGCAGAACTATGATAAGCCTATTGAGGATGCGAGAAATTATGTTGGAATAGGATGCGTTGAACCTTGTGTGCCAGGCAAGACCTATGGCTGGCATGATTCCAGCTCCTTTAATATAGCAAAGGTAATGCAGCTTGCCATCAACGGCGGACGCTGTATTGACTGCGGTCCTCATTGTCCCAGGCATAAAAAATGCGCAGGCATAGGAGGCAGGCTGGGAATAGATACGGGCAGTCTTGAAACCTTTAATTCCTTCGACGAAGTTCTGGAATCCTTTGACAAGCAGATGAAATACTGGGTCGATATTATGATCTCCCAGGTCAACAAGGTGGATATAGCGCATCAGAGACTCAAACCCCTGCCCTATCTATCCCTTCTTATTCAGGACTGCATAGGCAGAGGCAAGGACGTGTCAACAGGAGGTGCCCTTTATAATCACAGCGGTCCGCAGGGCGTAGGCATAGGGACTGTAGCGGACAGCCTCACCGCAATAAAACAGCTTATGCTTGACGAAAGGAAAGTCGACGGGAAAACAATGCTCGATGCGTTAAAAGCGAATTGGAAGGGGTATGAGCCATTGTACGCACTGGTAAACAACGACAGGATGCATTGCTACGGCAATGATGACGATTATGCCGATGATGTGGCGAGATTCGTAACAGCTACCTACTGCAAACATGTTGAGCACAGGCCCACGCCGCATGGCGGCGAATATATGCCTGGAGTTTTTTCTGTTACACAGAATGTTATGGCCGGTTTCTTTACAGCAGCCACGCCGGATGGCAGAATAGCGTATGAGCCCCTGTCCGACTGCATAGGCCCTGTGCATACTCAGATGGGATCTCATGATAGAAGTGGGCCAACAGCAATAGCAAAGTCAGTGGCAAAGCTGGATCACAGCCGCATTGGCAACGGAATAATTCTCAACTGGAAATTCTCTCCTGGAGCCGTATCCGGAGAAACAGGCAGGGATAGTCTTATCTCACTTATGGATATCTATTTTAAAGATAAAGGCATGCAGAGCCAGTTTAATATTATTGGCAAAGATATCCTGATAGATGCTCAGAAAAAACCGGATCAATACAAAGATCTGCTTGTGCGTATAGCAGGTTACAGCGCATATTTCGTGGAACTCAGCAAAGAGCTTCAGAGCGATCTTATAAACAGGACCGAGTTGTCTTTCGACTGATCTAAACAAATTGGTAATGTTCAGATTTATATGCACAATCACATGGATTTCTAAAACTGTTTAGCTCAATCTCCGATCATGCCGATCTTCTCAAGAGAATATCTATAAGCGTTATTGCCGGTAGTCTTATTTTTAAGGGTTTGATAGTCTGTTTGCAAATAATAGCATATGCTGCATTACCTTCCGGGCCTAAACCCTTAAAAACAAGACCACTGCCCTTATTGGGTGGAATTTCTTCTGAGATATCCTCTTTCGAAGAAGGGCATGATCTACGATTAAAAATAATATGCGTACACTTTTGAACGTCACCAATAAATTCAATAAATAATGGAACCGACACGGGCCGATAAACCTTTCGGGATTATCACCAATATTCAAAAATACACAATTCATGACGGCCCAGGTATAAGAACAGAGATCTTTTTCAAAGGGTGCTCTCTAAGCTGTATCTGGTGCAGCAATCCTGAAGGACTGTCTCCCAAACAGCAAATAGGCATCTATCCTTCCAGGTGTATTGGAATCAGCAAATGCTCCCTATGCATCAAATCATGCCCTCTCGGATCCGGAACACCCATCAAAACTAAGGATGATTATTTATTCTCCTTAAACGAAATCTCTGACTGCGGTGACTGCAAAAAATGCGCGGAAGAATGCCCTTCCGGAGCTATTATGATCTGGGGTAAAAAATTGACTGTCCCGGAACTTATGAAAATCATTCTTAAGGACAGAAGCTTTTACCTGGAGACAGGCGGCGGCATAACTCTTTCAGGAGGAGAGGTCATGCTGCAATGGGAATTTGCGATTCTGCTCCTTGAAGCGTGCAAAGACGCGGCGGTCAATACCTGTGTTGAAACATCACTGCATTGCCAGCGGGAAAATATGGAGGAGGTATATAAGCATACGGATCTCGTCATAACGGACATTAAACACATGGATACGAGAAAACACAAAGAATATACCGGTGTCGGCAATGAACTCATCCTAAATAATATTGAAAGAACAGTTGAGCTGAAGAAACCTCTTGTCATAAGAATACCTGTTGTGCCTGATCATAACAACAGCGAGGAAAATATCAGGGCAACAGGAGAATTTATCAGGGATCATCTTGGCAATAATATTATACAGGTTCAGCTTTTGCCTTACAGAAAGATTGGCATTGAGAAGTATCTCTCTCTGAATATGCCCTACCCTATGGAAGGTTTCATTCCACCGGAAAGGCCAGTATGGGAGAAAAACCTGCTTGAGCTGACTGAAATATTAAAGGAATACGATATCCCCGCTGTTGCGGGTTACAGCGGTAAAATTTATCAATAGAAAATTATGCTGAATTGGTATTCAATTGCCAAAAATAATAAGCGAGCCCTTTGAATAAATCCTTTTTCCGTCATTCCCCGCGTAGGCAGGGAATCCAGAAAATCCTTTAAACCGCTGGATCCCCCGGTCAAGCCGGGGGATGACGATATTACAGCTTTTGTAACGTTTCGCAAAAGTATCCAAGCATTAATGATACTTGATTGCTAGTGTATAGAAATAGGGTTTTCGCGTAGGAAGTATCTTAATCCGCAACTCCAAGTCCCAAACCTCCATCGACGACGATTTCCTGTCCTGTAATGTAATCCGATGCCTGGGATGCTAGAAAAAGCGCCAGCCCTTTCAGGTCGTTCGGAAAACCGACACGGTGCATTGGAATCTCCTTGGCAACCGCCTTCTGTTCCGCTGGATCGTATGCGTGGCCTCCACCAATGTTTGTTACAATAAATCCGGGTGCGATTGCGTTGACTGTGATGTTAAATGCGGCAACTTCCATTGCAACCGTTCTCATGAACATGTAAACGCCCGCCTTGGAAGCCATATATGCTGCTCCGATCACAGGTTCAACACGGGTCGAGGCCAGTGAAGACGTGATAATGATGTGTCCCGATCTTTGCGGCTTCATGTGCCGTACGGCCGCCCTGACTGTCGCAAATATACCGTTTAAATTGATATCAATCACACGGTTCCACCGTTCATCCGTATAATTTTCAAGCGCACCCTCTGGAACTCGGCGCCTTTCCGAACCTGTCCAGTTGGCTACAAAACCAACGCCCGGATCAATACCGGCATTTGCAAATACCACATCAAGCCGCCCGTAAGTATGAGCCGCTTCATCTATGGCGGTATCGAGTGCTGCATGATCCGTCACATCGACAACCTTCCCACGAATATCGAATCCATCGCCACGCAATCGCATTGTTTCCATTTCGACGCGTCGTACATCGATATCGAGAATAGTCACCCTTGCCCCGCTTGAAGCAAGTGCTTCCGCATAAGCAAGGCCGATACCGCTTGCACCCCCGGTTACGACAACGCCATAATTATCCACCTTGAATAGGTTTGCTATTTTCATAATGAATATCTCCGAAAGATCATCCAGCTTAACAGGCGTAAAAATATCAAATATATTTTCCCTGTTTTTAGTGCACGGTAACAGGCAGTCCCATATCTTCAAGTATCTTTTTAATCGCCCGGATCTTCTTATCAGAGGGTAGCGGTGCCTCTAGAACCTTTTTGCTATCATCAATTCTCTGGTACTTCATTACTCCAAGATTATGGTATGGCAGCAGTTGTATTAAAGTCACAGCTTTACCAAGTGATTTACAAAACTCACCAGTTTCCCCTATGTTTCTTTCCGAGTCGTTGAAATTCGGTATCACGGGTATCCGTATCTGCATCTTACCGCCTGCCGTTGAAATTTTTCTGGCATTCTCCAGTATCAGTTTATTGTTTACACCTATGACTATTTTGTGTTGTTCACTGTCCATATGCTTTAAATCGTATAGAAATAGATCCGTATATGGCAGAACCTGTTCAATAAATCTATATTGTGCATAACCGGTTGTATCAAGTGCTGTGTGGATTCCGTGTTCTTTAAGGTTTTTTAACAACCGCAGGGTAAACTCCGGTTGGGATAAGGGCTCGCCGCCTGAAACTGTTACTCCGCCTCCGGATTCTTCGTAAAAGGGAACGTCCTTGCTCAGTCGCTCTACCAGTTCTTCCACGGTATAATCTGTACCGCAAATATATAAAGCTTTATGATAGCATATATCAGCGCAATCGCCGCAGTTATCACAGACTGTTCTGTCTATATGGATATATTTGATATCCTTCTGTTTAACCGGATGCTTTTTTACTTTTCCTGGAGAGATAGCGCCTTTGGGGCATGCCTCCAAGCATTTCCCGCATTCATCTAGGCCTATACACCTCATTTCCATCCAGCTGAGCTGTGCGTGAAATTGCTGCGATTCGGGGCTATGGCACCATGGGCAGCGAAGAGGACATCCTTTTAAAAAAACCGTTGTGCGGATTCCAGGCCCGTCCTGCACTGAAAATCCCTGTATGTCATAAACTTTCCCGGTTAATTGTTTTTCCAAATCTTTATCTTCCTTTTACCAAAAGGGCGACGATAACGCCGCCCTTACATCTGTATCCTGAATTTCGGCATCAATTAAAACCTTCGAATGGCTACTGGTTCATACTCCTCTTAGATGAAGAGAGAGGATTAATTATTTCCTCCTCCTCTTAGGGGGAGGCTGGAGGGGGTCTTGAAATAGTTTATTGAGACTCCACCTTCATCCTCCCCTAAGAGGGGAGGAATGGGACTAAACTCAGGGCTTGTTTAACTGGGCAATCGCAGGTCACGGCTGTTCTTCGAAAGACGATATCTCAAAAGAAATTTCTACCAAGCCCGGCAGTGGTCTTATTTTTTAAGGGTTTGCTCCCCGGAAGTTATGGCAGAACATCCGGTTAAGAACCGGAAATAGCCTGTAAAACCCTTAAAAATAAGAACACCAGCAATAGAGCCGATAGATATCGTCTTGAGAGGATCAGAGGGACCGACCTCTGAAAAGAGACCAACTCTCTCGGCTATATAAAGAATTGGCCATGGTCATGATGCCCTGTTATATAAGTCGCTCATCTTTAAAGGTTCAGTTCGGTTCGCTTTATAATATCTTCCTGACTGGCCTTGTAGATTTCCACAAAGTAAGCGCTGAAACCTGCAATCCTAACAACCAGATCCCTGTATTCTTCCGGTTTCTGCTGGGCTTTTCTAAGAGTATCCGCGCTTACAATATTAAACTGCATTTCCATGCCGCCAAGTTTGAAATATGTCTTTATCAGGGCCTGGAGCTTTTCTTTCCCCGTTTTATTGCTCAGTGCCGTGGGGTGAAACTTCATATTCAACAGGGTACCATTCGAAAATTTCCTTTGATCGATACATGATACAGACTTGATCGTTGCAGTCGGTCCGTTTTTATCCATCTGCTGGACCGGGGAAATGCCGTCTGAGAGAGGCTCGCCGGCTTTTCTTCCATCTGGAGATGCAGCCGTTGACATGCCGAACAAAACGTGCGCCGTGACCGGATACAACCCGGCAGCAAATTTGCCACGGGGTCCGGTCGCCGCCGTTACGGCATTTTCATAAACATCGGATGCCCATTCCGCTAACTCATCGGTATAATCATTGTCGTTTCCATAATGGGGCGCTTCATTCAGAATATATTGGCGCAGATCCTCCTTTCCCTCCCAATTCGCCATAATCGCGTCATAGAGCTCTCTAGCGGAGACCAGTTTCTTGTCATAAACCATGTATTTTACGACCGCAAGGCTGTCCGTAATATTGCCGATCGCGATGCCTGCGTTACCAGTTGAGTTGTATTTGGCGCCACCGTTCATTACATCTTTACCAGATTCCATGCAGCCATCGATGGTTGCCGAAAGAAGCGGAAGCTGCATATGTTCGGAGGCAACATACTCCCAGGTATTTACCAAACTTATATGCCAGTTGACGAAGTATTCCATCTGTTTTTTGGTTGCATCCAGGACTTCGTCAAATGTTTCCATCTCGTAGAGATATCCTGTGGGCAGACCAACCTGGCCGCCAAGCTTGCCGTCGGGTCCGGGCATCGGATTATAACCGTTGTTAATCGCCAGTAAAAAGGCATTAAGCATGTTAAAAAAGGATTCCGTGCCGTTGCCGCCCGGGCAGGCCCATTCGTCACCGCAGCCCTGCGGTTCGACACAGCCGATCAGGCAATAGTTCCTCGCGCTTTCGATAGAAAGGCCCCTGTCCATAAGCGCAGGAATAATAACATCGTCATTCTCAAATGTCGGAACGCCACCCGCGATCTGCGTCGTTTCTATTGCAGCTTCCCACAGCTCCTGGGGCGTACCCTTGTGGATACGAAGGGACTGGGGAGGATCATGAAGAACAAGCCTTCCCGCAGACTGCAGCATCATAAATGATACAGGATTCGTTGCATCATTACCGTCTTTATCTACCCCGCCTATGGTCATAAG
>SMTZ1_10005243_pt1 | contig 13025 bp, 11 predicted proteins | sample DeeMarSWOR136_30_FD_25667 | JGI IMG/M metagenome (IMG submission 25667) | reverse complement strand
GATCCCCGCATTGTTCACCAGAATGTCTATTCTGCCCCATGTCTCGAGGGTCTTCTGAACCATCGATTCCACCGATGCGCGTTCCGCCACGTTCACCGTGACTGCAACGGTTTCAAGGGACCTGCTGCGCAGGTCCCGGACCGTGGATTCGGCCAACACAGCGTTGATGTCGGCGATAACCACCTTCGCACCGTGCTGAGCCAGAAGCATGGCTGTAGCTTTCCCGATGCCCCGTGCCGCCCCGGTGACAACCGCCACCCTATCCTTGAGATCCTGTTCCATGAATACTCCCGTTTGAATCCCCATCGAATCACGGCAGGATCATCTCACAACCCGCCGTATTTCTTCACGAGCTCAACGTTCTCCTTTACCTGATCGTGATGGTTGGGGTACATCCCCACAACCACGGCATCGGATTTCTTAATGTGCTCGAATGCGTACCTGAACGCCGCCTCAGTCTGCTCCGGAGAGAGGCAGTTCCTGCCCGCAGCAAATATCTTGAAGGCAAGGCACGGCTTCGAGACCGCACGGATGGTCTCGCACATCCTTTTCCGATCCCCTTCCTCGAAACAGTCCTCGGTGACGATTCCCGTGATGATGTAACTCTGCTTCCTGCCCTTCATGTGCTTGTACACGTTGTAGAAGCTCGTCATGTAGAAATCGACGTCCCAGCCCTTTTCCTCTATGTGCGCGATGACCTCAGGCTTGTGGCTCCCGACACCCACCGCGACCCCGAGATCTCTGGCCGTCTTCATCAACTCACCCACCTCTTCAATTCTACCCTCGGCCCAGTAATTGTCCGTTTCCGTGCCATGATGATAGATCGCAATGGCGCCCGCCTTCACAGCGAGGCGCATGTTGGCCCTTATATCGCGCATCTCCGTTGCGGTCTGGCAGATGAACTGCAGGTTACCACCCTCCTGCCTGTGCTCCCTCAGCACGTGAAGTATCCAGCGGTCTGATCTGCCCTGAAATGCAGTGATGCCCAGCGCCTCACACCGCCGGAGCAGAGCCTTGGCATTTTCCATGGTGAAGTAGTCTTCCATGTCGTTACTGAGCTCTGCGGAATAATGGCTTACCCCAGAGATTGGATTGTTTCCCAGTATGAGCCGGCTGATGCGGTGTCCGGCCAGATCGATATACGGCAGCTTTGAAATGTCCATTGCCCTTTGCTCATGAATAAAACTCATTCGTACCTCTCCCCCGGATACCCGAGTGATGCCTGACATACATTCGGCACATCATCCCTTCTGTTCGTACTACATAGATACGAAATGAGGGCCCTTTGGTCAACAGCGAAAAATGTCTGGATTTTTTCTACATCGGGATCTTTAATGGAGAGTGCGGGCGCTTGATCAAATGTGCACCCATTCATGAGGAGGCGAGTATGTGGAAAGGGGGACCCATCGGCTGTTCGACCAACTGCTATCACGGCTTCGACCTCGATACCGCATTGAAGGGCATTGCCGATGCAGGCTTTGAGTATGTGGAGCTGACATCGGTGATCGATTACACCGAGCACGTCATGCCCGAGCGCATGACCGTAGAGGACAGGGAAACGCTCATCACAAAGTTGAAAAAATACGGGCTGTCTCCCATAAGCCTCAGCGGACATTCGAACCTCGCCAGCAGGGAGGGGGTAGAATCCTTCAAGAGACGTCTTGATTTCGCAAAAGATGTGGGCATTACCGTGGTGAATACGGGCCCCGGGGATGTGGAAGACAGCTCCGGAAGGAAGAGATTTTTCGACTTTGTTTCAGAAGTGGCGGATTATGCTGCCGCAACCGGCGTTACCGTGGCACTTGAGACCCATGGTGAGCTCATGGGCTCGGGCAAGGCGAGTGCCGAAATCATCCGTACCATCAACTCGCCTTGGATTCTAATCAACTATGATACCGGTAATGTGATATTCTATGGAGGGGTAAGGCCTGAAGAGGATATTCGATTCGCCCTGCCCTATCTGGCGCACATACATCTCAAGGACAAAAGGGGGGGTACAAAAGTCTGGGATTTTCCACCTCTCGGCGCGGGTGAAGTCGACTTTCCAGCTATCTTCAAAATCCTGTCAGAGGAGGGGTATGAAGGACCTATCAGTGTTGAGATCGAGGTTCTTGGAAAGGACATCATACCGGCATGGCTTGTATCCGACGAAAAGGGTGAGATAGTATCGGAGGAAAAGCGACGCTACGGCCCGGAAATCGTTGACAGGGCCCTCGATGCATCAATGGGGTATCTTCGGACACTCCTAAAGCATCCTGGAAGAGGCCGGAAGGTGCGAGGGAGATGAAAGACCTGTTACTGGGGATCGACATGGGCACCACGGGCTCCAAATCGGCCCTGTTCACCGACCGGGGATGCATGGTATCGGTCGGACAGGCTGAGTACCTCACAAGACACGAGCATCCCGGCTGGGCGGAGCAGAACCCCGAGGACTGGTGGGATGCCCTGTGCGTCGCGACGAGACATGCCCTCTCGGGGGTGGACGCGGGCCCTGAAAGAATTGCTGGTATAGCCGTGAGCTCGCAGGCGCCCACCATGCTGCCACTGGACCACCTGGGACAGCCGGTTCGCCCCGCGCTCATCTGGATGGATAGACGCGCGGAGGCTGAAGCCCAGGGGCTGAAACAGACCTTTGGAGAGCACTGCGTCGAAGACATCACGGGCAACAGACCCGACCCCTTCTACGTAGCGGCCAAGATTCAGTGGTACCGAGCCCATGAGCCCGGGCAGTTTGCAGAAACCTCCCTGTTCGTGCAGGCAAATGGGTACATCAACTTTCGACTGACCGGTCGCCATGCGCTTGACAGTGTGCACGCTGCTCTCCTGCAACTGCGCGACTATCAAAGGGAGCAGTGGTCGGAGCAGCTCTGCAAAGCCTGCGGAGTTGATCCGGCCCATTTTCCCCCAGTTCGTCCCTGTCACAATATTCTCGGTGAAGTCACCCGTGATGCGGCAGAGGCAACCGGCCTCAGGCGTGGCACGCCGGTAATGGTGGGCACGGTCGACGGTGCAGCGGCGGCTCTCGAATCCGGTGCCCTCTCATCGGGCACGGCGGCGGAGATGACCGGCACCTCCACGGTTCTGCTCATGCCTGCATCCCAGAGGGTGACGGAACCTGTGTTCATCGCCATGCCCCACTGCGTGCCCGGCACCTACCTCCTGCTCGGGGCCATGGCCGCTTCAGGAGCGTGCCTGCGCTGGTTTCGTGATCAGTTCGGAGAACCTGAACCTCACCATGTACCAAAGCACACAGCGAATGCCTATGACCTCCTTACCCAAGAGGCATCGCGAGTATGTCCAGGAAGCGGCGGTGTCGTGTTCCTTCCCTACATGATGGGAGAGCGCTCTCCCATCTGGCACACCAATGCCCGTGGTGTGTTCTTCGGCCTCACCCTTTCCACCACAAGGGATGCTATGGTTCGTGCCATACTCGAAGGAACTGCATTCGCCCTGCTGCACAACGTCGAACATGCACGGCGTGCCGGAATCACATTGCACGAGATTCGTTCCGTAGGCGGCGGTACCAAGAGCGCGCTCTGGAATCAGATCAAGGCCGATGTATTGGGTGTCCCCATTCTCCTGCCCGAAACCTCCGTGGGTGCGCCTTTCGGTGACGCCATACTCGCAGGCATGGGCCTCGGCATCTATACCGATGTCGATGAGTGCTTGAAAACCATGGTGAGGATACGCGGCCGTTACGATCCTGACCTGAAAAACCATCAGTATTACGGGAAGCTATACAGGGTCTTCCGTTCCATATATGAGAATCTTCGAAGTGTCTTCGACAAGGCTGCTGCCATTGATGGCAACCAGAGGTGAAGTGAGTTGAATAGATAGCTGCAGGGAGCGGCTGTTCAATGGAACCGTGAAAATTTTTTCTTTGTGCAGAACAGAAAGTGAAGATACATGAATCCTTTGCGTAATATTTTCCCGTAAAGTACAATGTTTTCCGATGTTAATTAGTTCCTGATACCGGCAGGTTATTGAACAATCCAATAAAAAAAGGAGACGGTCCATGAGCACAAAAGTTGCAATGATAGGGGCGGGCAGCGTGGTGTTCTGCAAGCTCCTGATGGCTGACATCATGGCAACACCAGCACTGGAGGGAAGCGAGTTTGCCCTTATGAGCAGAACATGGCCCAAGCTGAAAAACATGGAGGATTTCGCCAGGCGCATGCTCGAGGACAACGGCCTCAGTGGAAAGGTCTGGGCAACCCTTGACCGCCGTGAGGCCATTGAGGATGCGGACTTCGTGGTAGTGATGATTCAGGTCGGGGGTGTAGACGCCTTCGAGCTTGATTACAAGATTCCCTTGAAATACGGGATCGACCAGTGCGTGGGCGACACCTTGGGTCCCGGCGGCATCTTCAGGGGACTTCGCACCATTCCGGTGCTCATCGATATCGCCCGCGACATGGAGGAGCTCGCAAAACCTGGGTCCATCATGCTCCAGTACTCAAATCCCATGGCACTCAACTGTCTCGCCATCGGCAAGGCGACGTCCGCGGCCTTCACGGGCCTCTGCCACGGCATACAGACCACCCTTCAGGAAATCGCAACCTGGCTCAAGATCCCCAAAGAGGAGATCACCTACACGTGCGGTGGTACCAACCACCTTGATTGGTTCCTCACTCTCGAGCGAAACGGCGAAGACCTCTATCCCAAGCTACGCGAGGTGTTCGAAAAGCCCGAGTACTACAAAGCCGAAAAGGTACGGGCCGAGATGTTCCGCCAGTTCGGCTATTTCGCGACCGAGACCACCGGACACACGAGCGAGTACGTGCCATATTTCCGCAAGAACAAAATGGCCATGGAGCTTTACTGTAATGAACCCGGTTTCGGGGGTGAGAGCGGTGCCTACTACACCTGGTGCAAGACCGTGGCCGACAAGTACGCCGACAAGAACATGCTCGACTATGAGTCCACGAATATCGAGGGGCGGAGCATCGAGTACTGCTCTTACATAATGGAGGCCGTGAAGACCGGAAAGCCCTTCAGGTTCATGGGGAATGTGCGAAACGACGGCTATATTGAGAACCTTCCCGATGGCTGCTGCGTGGAAGTCCCCACCTTTGCAGACGATACGGGCCTGCACCCCTCGACCATCGGGTACCTGCCGCCGCAGTGCGCGGCCCTGAACCGCACGCAGATCAACGTGCACGAGCTTACGGCTGAAGCGTCCTTGACCGGGGATACGGAGCACATCGTCCACGCCGTGGCGCTCGACCCGCTCACCGCAGCGGTATGCACGCTGAAGCAGATCAGGGACATGGCAACCGAGATGCTCGAGGCCCAGCGGAAGTGGCTGCCCCAGTTCGAGGGGAAGAAGATCACCCCGAAGCCCACGATCTCCATCCCCAAGGGTACGGAGGCCGTGCATGCGCCGCCCGACCCTGCCCAGGCCATACTCAAGCGCTTCATCAAGCTGGCGGAGAAGAAGGTTGACTGAGACTGATGAAAAAGAGCGTGCTTTCACCTCGTTGGGACAAAAACCGCCAGGTGTTGTATGATATGTAGAGCGGCGACAAGGAGAGGAGACAGACATGAGTGAGATCTATAAAAGGATGGGTATGGGATGGCTTCCCGATTACCCCGATTTCCGCGACTACACCGTGAACCACGACGCGCTTACACAGCGACTCCGGGTACGCGGGCAGCGTGACACAATCAAGACCATGCTCGAGAAGGCCGGGGCTGCAGAAATCGAGGAAAAGGATCTCCCCAAAACGGTCGATCTTCGGCAGTGGTGCCCGCCGATCGAGAACCAGGAAACATTGGGCTCCTGCACCGCCCAGGCCGGCGTCGGCCTGGTGGAGTATTTCGAAATCCGCTCCTTCGGCAGGCACATCGATGCCTCCCGCCTCTTTCTGTACAAGACCACGCGAAACCTGATGCGGGAAACGGGAGACACCGGTGCATACATACGACTCACCATGGGCGCGATGGTTCTCTTCGGTGTGCCGCCTGAAGCGTACTGGCCCTATGAAATCGAGCGTTTCGACGATGAGCCCGGTGCCTTCTGCTACGCCTTCGCCCAGAATTATCAGTCATTGAGCTACTACCGGCTCGACCCTCAGGGAACCCCACCGGAGGATCTGCTGGGGAGGATAAAAACCAACCTTGCCGCTGGGCTGCCGTCCATGTTCGGCTTCTCAGTGTACAGCTCGATTGTTCAGGCGGAAAACACGGGCAGGATCCCCTTCCCAACCCCTCTCGAGTGGCTCATGGGCGGCCATGCCGTGATGACCGTGGGATATGACGACGCGCTCGAGATCACGAACAGCAATCCTGGGAGCACGACAACCACCGGTGCACTGCTCATCCGCAACTCCTGGGGCACCGAATGGGGGGAGGAAGGCTACGGCTGGCTCCCCTACGAGTACGTGCTGAGCGGTCTGGCCGTTGACTGGTGGTCGCTGTTGAAAAACGAGTGGATCGACACGGGACAGTTCAAGATGTGATCAGCCCCTGCTCCGTCCCTTCCCATCGATGTATCGTCGATACCCTCCCGCAGGGGCTGAATGGGAACAGCACGAATCACGAGACTTTGACTGAAGCGAGGCAGGTTTTATTTCTTCCAGAACCCTTGGCCTTGTACAGTGCAGCGTCCGCTTTTTCCAATAATTGCTGTGCGGAATCCGCATCCTGTGGAAACGACGCCACGCCGATACTGACGGTGAGTTTTCCGCCCGGTTGAACCCTCTCTTCTTCAAAACGATACTTCTCAATGTGCTTCCTGAGGCGTTCTGCAAAATTATATGCACTTCCAATTTCTGCTTCAGGTAAAATCACACAGAACTCTTCACCGCCATAGCGCACAGCAATATCCGACTTACGTATAGTTGATTTCAAGATGCTTGCGACAGTCTTCAATGCCTCATCGCCTGCCGGATGGCCCAGGGTATCGTTGAAGTTCTTGAAATGATCAACGTCAAACAATACAAGCGACAGGCTGTGGTTGTATCTCGCTGCACGCTCCATCTCGTCATCGAGCCTCTTTTTAAAGTAGCGGTAGTTGTGGAGGCCGGTAAGTCCGTCGGTAACTGATATCTGTTCCATCTTCTGATATAGGATGGAATTCGAGAACGCTACGGATATGAAATGGGCGAGGAGACTGAACAACTCCTGTTCAGGCTGTGTGAAAAGCTCATTGTTCATTTTATGACCAACTCCAATGAGCCCCCTGATCTGCTTTTTCGAAATAATGGGTGCAACCATGGTGATGCCACTTTCAATGAGCTTGAGCCATTTTTCATCGAGGATCCCCTCCTCCAGATTCAACAGGTCCAGTGCAATCATCTTCTCTCCGAACCTGCTGATCACCGGATCTTCCAGAGGGAGGGCGAAATCTTTGAAGTTCTTCCGTGAAAATCCCCGTGAATAAAGCGGATATATGGCATTTCTGTTGTTATTCGATTGAAGGAAAATAACTGTCTGATTCGTCTGTAATTGTCCCAGCAGGGAAAGCATTGAGGATTCGATCAACCGCTGCGGTTCGAGGATGGAATTGAGGTGGATGGATACTTCAAAAAGGGTGTGCAGATCATACATCTGTTTCTGCAGCTTCCTCGTCACATCCCGCAACTCTCCCTTCAACCTTTTAATGTCGACCCCGTCCGTTACGTCGGCTCTGTGTTCAGCTTCTTTCCGGTCCTTCCTGTGGAAAAAATACCTCAAGAAGAGTATCAATAATATGTGGATAACCACCAAACTTGTGGCAAGACCGAGAACAACGGGCACGTGGAAAAGATGGAGGAACGAGAAAACGGCGAGCGCTTCAAGACACAGGAAACCTGTCGTTATCCACAGTACTGAAAGAATCTTTTTCATAGCGGCATCTTGAAATACATTGCTATGCAGATATTTACGATGCAGTGAAATATCGGTATGCATCGTTTATCTGATTGTAGTCTAAAAGATGCCGCATTTCCCCTTTTTTGCACACAAGGTCGCGTGCATTATGTTCCCGGAGGTCAACCTCCATCTCTCCATATAAGCACTGTGGATTGGAATTCAGGAACTTCCCTCTTCGGTCTCCAGGTTATCGAGGTGCAGCTTCTGTGTCAGGTTTAAAGACGAGAGCTCGTCGGTATAGGCGAAGAGTGCGGAATTACCCCCGGTATGGAGGAACACGACCGTGTCCTTTCCGGTGAGGCGTCCCGTTCTACAGTGATCTGCCAGAGCTGCCATCGCCTTGCTCGTGTACACAGGATCGAGGAAAATCCCCTCCAGTTCCGCGATGCGCTTCAGCATACGAAGCCCCTCAACGGTTGGAAATCCGTACGATCGGCCCACGGATTCGTGGGTGTTGATCACCTCTTTCCCGTCAACCCTGCAGCTCAAACCCAGGTTCTCGGCCGCCTGGTTGGCGAACCGGGCGATCTCCTCAGCAACATCCGTTCCCCAGTCAGCAGGCGCCACACCGACTATGGTGATATCGCTGCCAAGGACCCGTTTCGCAATCTCAAGCCCGGCCTGCGTGCTGTCGTAGGATGCTACGTAGATGTGTGTTGGTTCGATACCACGCGCTTCACTCTGCTCAACGATCTCGCAGAAGCACTCCACATAGGCAACCACGTCTGGAGTGAGATCGCTGTCGTCGGCCATGCGCACCACGAAAGGCCGCTTCCCCCGCCCCCGTAACTCTTCGGCAAGGTCGTAGATGGCCGCACGCTGCCCCTCGGTGTCGGCATCGATGATATGCACCTGGGCGCCTGCGAGCAGATCGAGGAGCAGGTTTCCCTGCACCCGGTCGTCGGCTGCTCCCCTGATCCTCCTAAGCACGAGATGGCACTCCAGTCCGAGGATCGCACAGGCCGCAGCAAGCTGCCGGGAATAGTTCGACTGCACGGCAGCGCCCCCGACGATGCTGTCTGCGCCTTCCCGCACGGCCCGTTCGAGCAGAAACTCAAACATGCGCGACTTGTTCCCCCCGAAGGCGAGTCCCGTCAGGTCATCGCGCTTGATGAAGAGCCGGGGTCCGCCGAGGTCTTTGGAAAGACGGACAAGCTCATGAAGGGGTGTGGGAAGCTCGGCAAGCTTCACCCGGGGAAGCTTGTCGATCCGCTCACGCAGCTCCCTGCTGGTCATGACCTTTTGCATGTGAGGCTCCTTGTCTGTAAGGTGCACGTCGGTTGCTGTGTGTCCGCTTAAAAGAGGACTACACCCTTGATGTAGCCGTCCCGCTGGTTTTTGATCATACCGCTCGAAAAGGCCTCGACGAGCTGCTCCAGATCGAAACGGTGCGTGACCAGGAGATCCGCACGCGCCATATTCCTTCCGAGAAACCCGATGGCAGCAGGATAGTCGAGACCGCAGCTCCCAACCACGGTGTACTCGTAGAATTGAACAGGCTGCAGATCCACGGTCACCGGCCTGCCGCCGAATACCCCGTACAGGAGTAAATACCCGCCCTTTCGCAGCACCTGCAGCCCCTCGTTCAGCGCCTGCTCAGAACCCGCTGCTTCGACCGCCAGGTCCACACCCCGTCCCCCCGTGTCCTCCCGTATGATTCGTACGGTATCCTCGTGCAATGCATGTATCGTCTGGTCAGCACCGAAATGCGGCCCCAGCTTCAGTCTATGCGCCTGCACATCTACCAGGTACACCATCGATATACCCTGCTCCTTGAGGAGTGCACAGAAAAACAGACCGGCGGGTCCAGCGCCAAACACGGCAGCTGTTCCTCCCGGAAACACCCTGACGTTCTTCAGCCCGTGTATGGGCCCTGCCAGGGTATCGGTCAGACCGGCTTCGGCCCACCCGATCCATTCGGGCAAAGGGTGACAGTTCTCCGCAGGGGCTGTGAAGTACTCTGCATACGCACCGTCGGCGCCGAACATGCCGATTGTCCGCCCGCTCTCGCAGAGCCCGTAGCGGCCCGTTCTGCAGAACTCACAGGCGCCGCAGCGCAGCACGCACTCGACCATGGCCCTGCTTCCCCTCTCGACACTCTTCACACCTGGGCCGGTTTCCTCGACGATACCACCGCCCTCGTGGCCCAGTATCATGGGCGGCTTCGACTGTTTGAACCGTCCCTCGTACACCTCGAGATCACTCCCGCACACACCGACCGCTTTGGTTTTAATGAGTACCTCTCCCTTCGACGGTCTTGGTCTGGGAACATCCTCCAACGAAAGTTCAAAGGGCCCCTTCCACACCACAGCCTTCATACCTGATCACCCGTGCAGTCAGAGACGCACATCTCCTTTTCTTGTGCGACCTTTGTGGCCTGTCACATCGGTTCCTCGTTTCATTATACCTTTTTACATAAAAAACTAAAGAAAGAGTAGGTGTTTCAGAGCCTGCGCTGTATGCCGTGGGTTTTCGTGCGGGCATCCATGAAAAGCGGCAGCTTTGGAGGGAAGAAGGTGAAGAGCACAAGCACAGCGGCATGAAGCACTAGGAAACAGACACTGGCTGCCACTGCCTCCCTACCGGGTTTCACTCTCTTCAGTATGATCATACTGACTATCTGACACACCGCAGCGCCGACGAAGTAGGAGGAGATGTCGAGAAAGAGAATGGTTCGTTGTGTGAAGAGATGGTACCCGTAGAAGATTACCAGTATAAAAAGCTGCAGGGTAAGTACACCCACCGCTTTTGCCACGATGAAGGCCGGTTGTCCGCCGCCGATAAACCGGTACTCGATGATCGCGTACAGTACAACGGCCCAGAAACCAAGCTTGAGGTGCTCCCACACACTCTCATTGACTGGAAAGAAGATGCCTGCAGCCAAAGCGTTGCCTGTCAACGAATACACGAAGTGGAACAGGGAACCCGCCGCTATGATGAAAAGTATCCCTGCAATCTCCCAGGCTGCTATCCTATGATCCATGCCATGTAACTCCTCGTTCCCGTTTCCTAGCCCCAATCTTCCCTTTTTTCGCCATTGCCGAGCTTTGAGAAGAAGAAACTGCTCGACCGTCAAGACAGAACTGTTGCGACAAACGTCAAACAGCAGCCGGGACTGATGGCATGCAGGAATTAACGATCCTTTCTGGGAATACAGGTCATTCGAATGACATAATGGCAGGAAAATCAATAGCCTACCACGACCGGGGCCGGGATCCTCGAGATCCCCCACCACGGTGTTGGCCACCTGACCGGTCGGAACGGGGACGTGCCTCGTTCACAACTAATGTGCGCCCTCCCAACTCAGTGCCATTGACCTTTTCAATGGCCTTTATCGCCTCTGATTTGGAAGGCATAGTTACAAAGCCAAAACCGCGAAGTTCTCCGGAATACTGGTCTTTGATCAGCTTTACTTCAGTGACTTCACCATGTTCAACGAAAAGACTCCGCACTGTTTCCTCATTTGTGGTTTTGGGAAGATTCCCAACATAGATGTTCACTTCATACTCCTTTGATTAGAGATATAAACCGGTATATAAACTCACCTCAGCGAGACCTCCCATACCTTCGAGCTCGTGTCTTCTGTTCGTATCTCAATCGCTTTCGTCTTGCCTTGCGTTCCCGGGTCTGCCTCTCCTCTTTTCTCTGAGTGGAGGGGTTTCGGTAGTACCTGCGTTTCTTGACCTCATCCCTGATGCCTTCTTTAATACACGCATTTTTAAACCTCTTCAGAGCACTATCGATTGATTCTCCTTCTCGTACATGAACCTCACTCATTGTTCCTCCTGATTCGATTGAGACGATTTACTCTCAAAATGACATGACCATCTCTTTTATATGTCTTTCTCACTTGACGCACAAGGTCCGCCAGAGACATGTGTACCTAAGGTACTTCTTTTGACTTATATTGACAAATGGTAAAGTAACCTAGCGTAAGATCAGATCTCGAAGAGATTCAGCTGATGGAGGTGCGGTTAACGCAACACCCTGCTCTCGATCCCCGTTTGAACTATTTCTGCAGAACGATGATCAGAACGAAGTTAAAGAGGTTTCAAAACCAGTTTTTCCGTTTTACCCTCCTCGAGTCCCTCCCTCTCCCAGCGTGTCGAGTGGTATTCGATCAGCCTCCAGGGTTCTATGAAATCATCGTAGTGACGGTGCCCCGGGTGCCCGCTCTGTCCTGTTGGAAGGATCATCACCGAATTCGAGAGATCGCTCAGGTCGACGATCTGTCGATTAGACGTAATATGATAGACCTTAAAAGGTTCGTCTATACTGAAATCACTTCTGTTGACTTGATGAAAGCCTCCCGACGTCTCCACCGGCCCGCGGTTGAAGATCTTCTCGATAATACCGATTCCCGATCTTCCGAAAGTCGCGTTCTGAAATGTGGCAGTATGAATTTCGCCCCACCTCCACTCATCAAGCTCTTCACCAAATTCCTCTACGCCCCTTCGGTAGGCCTTTTCAAAGGCCCGTACGAGAATATCATCGCGCACTTCAATGCTGTCCAGGGTCGTTGCGTCGTCCCACCACGGATTTGTCGGCTCTTGCAGAAGATTGTATACGCAGCTCAGCAGGCCGGAACGTGCCCCGACAACCCCGCCATCCTTTGTCCACAGTCTCTCCGGTAGCTCATCTCGAAAAATTGTTTCAACCAGGGCCACCCAGAAATAAGCGTACAACGCTGCAAGACCGCTGTCCATCTCCATCCTCCCGTCCCATTCGAGCAGGCTATCCAAGGCATCTTTGACCACACTATCTTCGAAACTGAGGCTGCGCATATACGGCAGGATTTCGAATGCGGAAAGGCTGAGAGTGTCTCCCTGCATCTCCCTCATGTCATCAAAGGAAAGATTACTCCCCCTCTGCTCGATCATCTCCATGATGCGCCTGGCCCGGTAGCCGTGGTCGAAATCGAGCACCAGGTCATATGGATACCGTGACGAAACCACGGGATTGTTGGCCGTGATGATGTAGCCCTTCGGAGGGTTGAGGACAAGCGGCATAGATTCATACTGGACATATCCGATCCACTCGTACTCATCGGTCCAGCCTGGAACCGGTATCCTACCGTCTCCCTTTGCGCGTATCGGAGACATGCCCGGCGCCTGATAGCCAATGTTGCCGTCGACATCGGCGTATACGACATTGAATACGGGCACACCGAA
>SMTZ1_10010690_pt1 | contig 13028 bp, 10 predicted proteins | sample DeeMarSWOR136_30_FD_25667 | JGI IMG/M metagenome (IMG submission 25667) | reverse complement strand
GTCTTGAGGAAATGGAAGAGATTGAGCCGGTTAAAGACTGGAACCCCAGTGTTTCCGGCGGACCCCGTATGGTTGGTATTGATGCCGAATGTGGCATCATATCAGATAAGATTGATGCTGAAGTAGGGTCCACTTAAGGTCAATCCTCTCTAATAATTGCTACTAAGAATAACGGACGAAGAGTAAATAGTATTACGTAATACTGTAATGGGTAATAGAGTTCTGTCTGGAGAAGATAAAGGGCGCACCCCTGAGGAAGAAACTTTGGTGATGCGCCTCAGGGTTTTCACCAATATGAGGTGGATTGCCATACTAGGGGTTATTGTGGTCACCCTTGTCGCCAGATATATATTCCACATTGGTTTCGACACCTTCCCAGTATATATCATCTGTGTCTTCATGGCTCTGTATAATCTGGTGCTGATACAGCGAGTTAGAGAATTGGGAAAATGGCCGCCTGAGCAGGTCATCCCTCGTGTCCGACGATATATATATACACACATTCTGCTTGATATGTTTACCTTCACCGTACTGCTACATTTCACTGGCGGGGTGGAAAACCCCTTTACCTTCTTCTTTATCTTTCACATTGTTCTGGCAAGCACGGGACTTAACTACCGGGTGGTCTATTTACTGTCCACGATAGCTATCATAATGGTATCACTACTGTTTGGTCTGGAATATGCTGGAATAATACCTCACATTAATCTTGAGGGGTTTGTTCTGCCAACGCGATATAGGCAGGGGAGCCGCATACTGGGAGAGCTTGCTGCCTTGGCTATTCTTCTTTATGGCATAACCTATGTGACCACCGCTATTGCCGGGGAACTGAGGAAGAGACAACGGCAGATAGTGGAACTGAGAGAGCAGCTGCTTGCAGAAAAAACTGGCGAACTGAAGCGTGCCTCCAATGAGATAGCCCATCTGGAGGAGGAAAGAAGTCGTTTTTTGCGCTTTATCGGCATCGCAGCGCATGACCTGAAGGCACCGCTTACTGCCATCCAGGGTTTCCTGTGGGTCATGTTGGGCGGGTTCGTTGGGGAAATCTCGGAAAAGCAGCAGGACATACTGAAGCGGAGCACCCGCCGCATTTCCGAGCTCCTGACCTTGATTAGCGATTTACTGGACATTCCGCGCATCGAGACCGGTCAGATTGTACAGGAGATAAAGGAGATTTCACTACGCCAGGTAATTAGAAGCTCTATTGAGGGTCAGCGCAGTCTGGCTGAGGAGAAGGGGGTTGAACTCAAAGTCTTGATACCTGAGGGACTCCCCAGAATTAAAGGTTCAGCTTCCCGATTGCAACAGGTGATAACCAATCTGGTGAATAACGCTGTTAATTACACACCTGATGGTGTAATAACCGTCAGAGTACAGGAGCAGGCCAAGGACTTGCTGGTTGAGGTTGTTGATACCGGGATTGGCATTCCTTCTGAGGATATGTCGCGGCTGTTTGAAGACTTCTTTCGAGCCAGCAATGTTGAAGCCAAGGGTACAGGTCTCGGTTTGTCTATAAGCAAGAGGATTGTTGAGGCCCATGGTGGCAAGATATGGGTGGAGAGTCCCTCTACTGAGACTAATACCGGGAGTAAATTTAGTTTTACACTGCCCAAAACTGATAAAAATAAGAGGAAAAAACGTCTATGAAAGCAGGAACAAATCTGGAAAAGGTATTGGCGAGTGGGAGGTTTGCTGTCACTGCTGAGGCGGGTCCTCCCAAAGGAACCATTGCTGCGGTGATGCAGCGAAAGGGCGAGATACTGCGTAATTATTGTGATGCTGTCAATATAACCGACAATCAGACAGCTATTGTACGTATGTCCAGCCTCGCTGGCTGTGTATTTCTGAAACAGCTAGGTGTTGAACCAGTAATGCAAATGGTCGTCAGGGACCGGAACCGGCTGGCATTGCAGAGTGATGTATTGGGTGCTATAGCTTTGGGTGTCGGTAACTTCCTCTGTCTTTCTGGTGACCATCAGAGGTTTGGCAATCATCCCACCGCCAAGGGTGTCTTTGATATTGACTCCATTCAGTTGATCCAAATGTTGAGGAAAATGCGGGATGAGAAGCAATTCCTTAATGGAGAAGAAATATCTGGAGAAGTCCCCATATATATCGGCGCTGTTGCCAATCCCTTCGCCGACCCCTTTGAATTCCGGGTGAAGCGGCTGGCAAAAAAGGTTAAAGCCGGAGCCGACTTTATCCAGACTCAGGCGATTTATGATGTGCCCAAATTTTCCAGGTACATGGAGATGGTTTGCGAGCGGGGCTTGGATAAGCAGGTACATATCCTAGCTGGTGTTATCCCCATCAGGTCAGTAGGTATGGCGCGTTACATGCGAGATTATGTTTCTGGAGTAAGTGTACCTGATGAGATAATTACTAGACTAGAACAGGCGGAGAAGGCTAAGGATGAGGGAGTAAAAATAATTCTAGAAATTATTGAGCAACTCAAAGAGATACCAGGAGTGCATGGTGTCCACATTATGGCGGTGGGCTGGGAGGATATTGTACCGGAAATGGTGGAACACGCTGGACTTACGCCAAGGCCTATATTATAATAATGAGGAGGACAAAATGCCTGGCAAAATACTGGTTGTTGATGATGACCCTGATATTTTGGATGCAGTGGTCATGATTCTTGAATCTCAGGGGTATGAAGTGATCACGGCTCGTGACGGGATAGAGGGACTGGCTACTCTTAAAGCAGAAAGCCCAGATTTGATGATTCTTGACCTCATGATGCCCAAGATGGATGGGTTTGCCGTATGTAAGGAGCTTCAGGATCCGAGGTGGGCAAAGTATAAGAATACGCCTATTCTAATTCTGACCTCGGTGAGAGAGGAAGCCAGCCGTAGGCGCTACGAACTGGAAACCGGGCTTGAGCTCGATGTGGATGATTATATTGAGAAGCCCATGTCTCCTGATGTCCTTCTGCAAAGGGTAGGCACACTCATTAAAAAGAAAAAGCCCTGATATTACCCGGCTAAGCTGATTAATTAAGGAGGTAATTTTAGTTGGAAAGGAAAGCCAGAATTCTGATTGTTGATGATGATGCCGACTTTGTTGAATCGACAAAAATCATCTTGGAAAGCAAACCATACGAGGTAATCGTCGCTACTGATGGTGACGAGGGTTTGCGTAAGGCAAGAGAGGAGAGCCCTGATTTAATCCTTCTTGATATAATCATGCCTGTGAAGGATGGCTTTACGGCTGCGGAGCAGCTCAAGAAAGACCCAAAACTCGCCAAGATTCCGGTGTTGATGCTTACTAGCTATTCAACGAAGGGAAGCGGAACGGGAATCCCTCTTAGCCGGGGTTATACTCTGGAGGCTGAGGATTATATTGATAAGCCTATAAGTCCTAGAGACTTGTTGGCAGCAGTGGAAAAATATCTGAAAAAATCCGGCTCCTAGTGGGTGGGGTAATCTTGACTTGTCCGAGGGGTCATTTCTTGTTTTTCTTTCTCCTTGCCAACACCTCGGTATGTATTACTTCATTCCTTATCTAATAGTATCATATATGGGTAGGGTTACTGCACAAACTGTGGTGTTTTAGATGCATGCTTGGAGTGATTCGAACCCATGATCCCCCATTCTGAATATGAGGATTAGTCGCACCAACTAGTCTCGTGAGATAGCACATATTGTCTGACCTGGCGCCAAGGGTCAGTTTGTATCTAGTGGTGCCAACTTGTACTCCTGGGTGCAATAAGTTTGCTAGTAAAAGGTTGGCAAAGACAAGCCTACTCCAAACTAGGATTTCTTCAAGCGAGTAGGCTGCACTTTCTGACGCTTTATGTACCTCTGCCACTTTGACACGTCTCAAGTATGTACCAAAATTGCAAATCGTGTAATCAGGTTACACTTGCTTGTATCGTTACCTCATTGCACGATTTCATATTGCATCAGACTCATTGCACGATTTCATATTGCATCAGAGCTAACAAATTGACATCGTGTGTGGTCTGTCTCTAGAATGAGTACTATAAGGAGGTGATTATTTTAAGCGTGGTCAGAGGCGTTAATACAATTCGATACTATGGCTTAATAGCACACAGATGAATGGTCGAAAATTTACTATATTAAGCAACTTTGTTGCGATAGTCGGGGCGGGCAGACTTGAACTGCCGACCTCCACGTCCCGAACGTGGCGCGCTACCCAACTGCGCTACGCCCCGATATTTGGTTGTTAATGTAACCCTCAGTGTCCCGAACGCTGCGCGCTAACCGGACTGCGCTACGCCCCGATAACAGTAATTATATACTTGCTTAACTAACTGAGCAAGTAAAGGAGGAGCAGGATGCATAAAATATTTAAGGAAGCATTAAACGATGCAACAGGTGTATCACAGCACGTAATTGTGGGTATCATTGATATTAGGGGGTTTTCTAAGTTTAGTCAGCAGTGTGATGCAGTTGATGTCGCAGCGTTTATCAGGAAGGTTTATATGAAAATAATTGACTCGTATTTTTCTTTCGCATCTTTTTATAAATCGACTGGTGACGGGCTTCTTTTAACCATCACTTGGGAAGAAAAAAAAATTGAAAGAAATGTCTCAGAAAGTCATTGCAAGTTGCATAAAATGCCACTCTGAATTTGGCACACTATGTGATGGTGAACCATCAATTAACTTTGATGTACCCCGTAAGATTGGCATTGCGGTAGCAAGGCAGAGTGCTTGCTGTTTAATTTCTGGAGAGACAGTAATTGACTACTCGGGACGCTTGTTAAATTTGACCTCCCGCTTGAACGACTTAGCAAGGCCTTCGGGGATTGTTATCGATGGGGGTTTTGGCATTAACTTATTGTCTGATGAGCAGCGGAGCCAGTTTGAGGAGGCTACTGTATATTTAGATGGAATAGCCGAAGATGAGCCCATACAAGTTTACTTTACTAAGGAATTCACTACGATTCCAAAACGCAATAAACAGCCAATTGCAGAGAAAAGATGGCAGCATGTAGAAGAGAGCAAACCTTATCGTGAGTTACTAAAACGCTGGTCATTTATATATGATTTGAAAAGTGAGCCTCTTAGCCCTGATGATATAAAGGTTACGGTTCGATACCCCAAAGTAATCCAAGGGAGAATTCAGAAGGGTTACTTTAAGTTCCATGATTTTGGGGCTTTTAAGTATAAGATGGAAGCAGGCAAGCCATGTGTAGTTGTGGATTTCAAAGAATTGTGTAGGAGACTAGAGCAAAGACAAGTTGGGAAAAACATGAATGTTACCATTGATATTGCTTATGTTGAAAAATAGACAGGGTTGGTTCGTGGAACTTGATGAAGTATTGCGTTTTGATAATTGATGGTGTCGCCGGTTTGCCGCTGCCTGAACGTGGTGGCAAGACCTGCCTGGAGCTGGCTCATACTCCCAACCTGGATGCTATGGCACGGGAGGGAGTTCTTGGGCTTACCCGCACCGTGCCTTCTGGGATGGAAGCCTCTAGTGCCTGCGCCTGTATGTCAGTGCTTGGTTATGACCCAAAGGCCTACTACCGGGGTAGAGCCGGTATTGAAGCCAGGAGTATGGGCATTTCTGTTGATGATGGTGACGTCGTTTTCCGTTGCAATTTGGTAGCTATTCGTGACGGTAGAATGTGGGACTATAGCTCGGGTCATATTAGCACCGACGAGGCGCAACAGCTTATCAGCGCTTTAAATGAAAGCCTTGGTAGTGACGATGTTCACTTTTACCCCGGAGTCAGCTACCGGCATATATGCAAGCTCAAAGGGCGACAGGATACACTTCTGGCTACCTGCACCCCGCCCCATGATATTCCGGGCAAGTCGGTGGCTCAATTTATGCCCTATGGTCAGGGAAGCGAGTTGTTACGAGACCTGATGGAACGCTCGGAGGCTGTGCTCCGGGACCACCCGGTGAATGTAGAGCGGAGGGCTTGTGGCGATACCCCGGCGACAGCAATTTGGCTCTTCTGGGGTAGTGGCAGAGTGCCTGGTATGCCGTCATTCAGGCAGATTTATGGTCTTGGTGCGGCGATGACATCCGGGGTTGACCTCCTCCGAGGCTTAGCCCGAATGGTGGGGATGGACACATTAGATATACCGGGGGTGACTGCCGGTCTGGATAATGATTATGCAGCTCAGGCAGCCGGAGCCCTGGAGGCACTTAAAGAACACGACTTGGTGATTATCCATATTGAAGCGCCGGATGAAGCGGCTCACGCTGGCTCCATTGACGACAAAGTAGAGGCTATCCTGAGGGTGGATAGCGAGGTTGCCAGTCAACTTCGCTCTTGGCAAGAAGACGCCCTTCGGATACTGATTATGCCCGACCATTCAACGCCGATTAAGACTCAGACCCATACTGATGACCCGGTGCCATTTATGCTGTGGGGACCGGGGTTTACCCCCAATGGGGCCAGAAGATTCACCGAAGCCGAGGCAAAAAGCACTGGCTTATTTATCGAGGAAGGGTGTAATATTATGGGTAGGCTGGTAGTAAAGTCGGGTTAGGTTAAAAGTTAATGGCACTGATTGTTCAAAAATATGGTGGCTCGTCGGTGGCGGATGCTGAGCGGATTAACAGTGTAGCCAGACGCATAGCTCGGGCTAAGGATAAGGGTGACCGGGTGGTAGTAGTGGTCTCAGCGATGGGGGATACCACTGATGAGCTAATTGAGCTGGCTTACCAGGTTAGTGAGCATCCCAGTGACCGGGAGCTTGATGTCCTTTTGTCCACCGGTGAGATTGTTTCCAGCACCTTGCTGGCAATGGCGCTCAAGAGTATGGGTTATGAGGCAATTAGCCTTACCGGTGCCCAGGCAGGGATACGGACTGATGCTACCTATAGCCGAGCTCGAATCCTGAAGGTTGAATCGAAGAGAGTGGTCAGGGAGTTGGAAAAGGGGAAAATTGTCATTGTGGCTGGCTTCCAGGGGATTACTGAGGAGATGGATATAACTACCCTAGGGCGGGGTGGCTCTGATACTACGGCGGTGGCTCTGGCAGCCAGCCTGGGGGCGGAGGTCTGCCAGATATATACTGATGTTGACGGCGTTTATACCGCTGACCCCCGTCTTATCCCCCAAGCTCGCCAGCTACCGGAGATTGGCTATGAGGAGATGCTGGAGATGGCAAGCTACGGGGCTGGGGTGGTGCATCCTCGGGCTGTTGAGCTGGGGGAGCTATTTAATACCCCTATCCTGGTGGCGTCTAGCTTCACTGATAGCCCGGGGACATTAATTCATGGAGGGGTGTCTATGGAAGTGCGAAATAAGGTGAGAAGTATAGCTCATGACCTCGATGTGGCTAAGATAACCGTGGTTGGTGTTCCTGACCGTCCGGGTATTGCTGCGACTATCTTTGAGTCCTTAGCTAAGGCTGGTATCAGTATCGATACCATTGTTCAGAATGCCAGTATTGAGAATATTACTGACTTAACCTTCACTGTGGCTAAGAGCCAGCTATCTAGGGCGATGGAGGTAGTGGAACCTATAGCTATCTCTATTGGCGCCAGGGAATGCGTCAGTGATTCCAGACTGGGCAAGGTTAGCATTATAGGCACCGGGATGCAGAATACCCCTGGCTATGCTGCCAGGATGTTTAGTGCGCTCAGTGAAAAGGGCATAAATATTCAGCTAATTACTACCTCAGAGATAAGGATAACCTGCATTATTGACGAAGCCAGGGTTAAGGACGCAGTTCTCGTCTTGTACCGGGCATTTGAGCTGGAAGAAGAGGAATAAGTCTCTTGTTTAGCTGTTTTGGTTAAAGTAAAATATATTATTTGAGGCTAATTACGGGGTAAAGGATGTCATATCAGTCATATCGAGAGGAAGAGCAGGCAAGACTAAAACGGCAGCGTAGTAAACAGGCTATAGCTTTGGCTATACAGGGTCGGTGGCGGGAGGCAGTAGCGGCTAATAAGGGAATAATAGCAAGCTTTCCCAGCGATGTCGATGCCTATAATCGTTTGGGTAAAGCCTATATGGAACTGGGGGAGTATTCTCAGGCAAGGGAAGCCTACAGCCGGGCTGTAGAGCTTGACCCGTATAATGCCATTGCCAAAAAGAACCTTCGTCGTTTATCCCATCTAGGGGAGGTCGTAGGAGCCGATGGTGATTCTCGTAAGGTTGCGCCGCAGCATTTTATTGAGGAGGTAGGCAAGACAGGGGTGGTTGACCTTTATTTCCTGGCGCCACCGGAGGTGCTGGCCAAGATAATGGCTGGTGATAAGGTATATTTGAAGGCGGATGGGGCTAGTTTAATCGTGGGAAATAGTCGTGGGGAGTATCTGGGGCAAGTCGAGCCCAGGCATGGGCAGCGACTTATTAAATTAATGGAGGGGGGTAATAAGTATTCGGCGGCTATCATCAGCTCAGCGGAAGACAAGATGACGGTCATTATTAGAGAGGTATATCAGGATCCCAGTCAAGCAGGGCGACTTTCCTTCCCGTCGAGGGGGTTTGAGGAGGTACGACCCTATGTGAGCGATAGACTGTTCAGGCGCCAGTTGGAGTATGAGGAGGAACTGGTGGGGGAGCCCGGCTACACCATAATAAGTGAGGAAGCGGAGCCATTACTTGAGGAGTTTCCTGAGATTGATGATACAACTGATAATGCGGAGCAGGAGGTTTAACCGAACATGGTTTTAGGAGCAACCAAACCGATAAACATAGAAGATGAGATGAGAAGCTCTTATCTTGACTATGCGATGAGTGTCATCGTTTCCCGTGCCTTACCTGATGTGCGGGATGGGTTAAAGCCAGTACATCGGCGTATTCTTTATGCAATGGATGGCTTGGGGCTAAGTCATACCACTCCCCATAAGAAGAGCGCCCGTATTGTCGGCGAGGTGTTGGGCAAGTACCATCCTCACGGCGATACCTCTGTATATGATGCTATGGTGCGTATGGCACAGGATTTTACTATGCGATATATGCTGGTTGATGGGCAGGGTAATTTTGGCAGTGTGGATAATGATCCCCCGGCGGCTATGCGATATACCGAGGCACGCCTGGCTCCTGTTTCTGAGCAAATGCTGGTTGACATTAATAAGGAAACTGTTGACTTTATGCCAAATTTTGACGGTAGCCTTACCGAGCCTTCGGTTCTACCCGCCCGGTTACCCAATTTACTGGTTAATGGTAGCTCCGGTATTGCCGTGGGGATGGCAACTAATATCCCCCCTCATAATCTGGGTGAGGTGTGTGATGCCATCTCTTATCTCATTGATAATCCTGAGGCTACGGTTGATGAGCTTACCCAGTTTATTCAAGGGCCTGATTTCCCTACAGCTGGCATCATCCTGGGGCAGGAAGGGATTAAGAGTGCCTATGCCACCGGGCATGGCAGGATAGTAGTTCAAGCTAAGGCTCATGTGGGAGATGCTTCAGGGGTCGGACGGCGGCAAATAGTGGTCACAGAGCTGCCTTATCAGACAAATAAGGCGGCCCTGGTGGAAAAAATAGCTGACTTGGTCAAGGATAAAAAAATTGGAGGCATTAGTGATCTACGCGACGAGTCAGACCGTCAGGGGATGCGTATTGTCATCGAGTTAAAGAGAGAGGCCCAACCCCAGCAGGTACTAAACAACCTGTATAAACATACCTCACTGCGGTCGGCTTTCTTCGTTAACATGCTGGCTCTGGTTGATGGGCAGCCCCGGGTAATTAGCCTTAAAGAGGCACTCCAGTATTACATAGATTTCCGCCATGAGGTTATCACTCGGCGCTCTCAGTTTGAGCTAAAAGTGGCTAAGGCAAGGGCCCACGTCTTGGAGGGGCTTAAAATCGCTTTAGACCATATAGATGAGGTGATTGCTACTATTAAAAAATCTAAAACGGTTGAGATGGCTCGCCAAAACCTTATGACTGGCTTTAGCTTATCCCAGGCTCAGGTACAAGCCATTCTTGATATGCAGTTACGCCGACTGGCGAATCTAGAGCGACGCAAGATACTTGACGAGTATGCCGAGGTAGTAAAAAATATTGCCTATTTGGAAGAGCTTCTGGCTAACCCTAGGAGGATGCTTCTTCTTATAAAGGAAGAGGTGAACGAATCAAAGTCTAAATATGGCGACCAGCGGCGGACTGAGATAAGTGAGCAAGGGGTGCTGGAATTTGGCGAGGAAGACCTTATCCCCCATCAAGAAGTGGTGGTAACACTCAGCAATAGGGGATTTGTCAAGAGAGTGCCGTCCCGCGCTTACACGCCACAGCATCGCGGGGGCAAGGGTATCATTGGTATGGTGACCAGGGAGAAAGATGCGGTAGGACTTCTGACGGTGGCTGATACCCACGATAATCTGCTGTTCTTCACCAACAGGGGTAAGGTCTTTTGCCTTAAATGTCATGAAATCCCGTCCGATAGCTCTCGCACGGCTAAAGGGATTGCTGTAGTTAACCTGTTCCCTGTCGCTGAGAGGGAGAGGGTCACCGCTATGGTAGCTGTAGCTGATTTTAAGCCAGGGGTCTATTTATTAATGGCTTCTTGTCAGGGTGAGATAAAGAAAACGCCGGGGGATAATTTTACTTCAGTGCGCAGCAGTGGGCTTATCGCTATGGATGTGGAGGAAGGTGATGAGTTAGTGTCAGCACGTTTGGCTACTGATGACGATGATGTCATATTGGTGACTCAAAAAGGGCAGGCAATCAGGTTCGCCGTATCTGAATTAAGAGCTAGCTCTAGAACCAGCGGCGGTGTGTGTGGTATCCGCCTGGCACCTGATGACGGGGTGGTTGGTATGGATATTATCTATCCAGATGCCTTCCTTTTAGTAGTTACTACAGGGGGGTTTGGTAAGCTCACCCCGGTTAGTAGCTATCCACGGCAACACCGAGCCGGTAGCGGGGTCAGCACGTTTAAGCTTACTGAGAAGACAGGTGACGTTGCTGCTGCCAGAGTGGTTTCTCAGTCCCAGCAGCTAATGATTATATCGGCTGGTGGGATTGTCACCCGTACTCCGGTGAAGGAGAAAGACCCGAGGCAGGGCGTTACTATTCAGGGCAGAAGCACCCAGGGGGTGAGGCTGATGAGGCTTAGTGGTGACGATAAGATAGTGGCTATTGCTTGCTTTGACTGATTCTCTGGTGTTTTTGCTGGCAATCTGGTTGCCAGTTTTCCAACCCGCAGGCGTTGCAAGCTTTATGACGGCAGTCAGGGGTTTCCATACCATCTATGGCACGCTGATATTCTCGCTTCAGGAAAGCGGTGGTTACCCCCACATCAATATGAGCCCAGGGTAGAAGCTCGTCTAGGGAGCGCTCTCGCTGGGCATAGAAGCTGGGTTCAAGTCCGGTCTCGTCAAAGGCACGAAGCCAATTCTGATAATTAAAGCGCTCACCCCAGGCATCAAAGGTACAACCCAGCTTCCAGGCACTATGGATAACATTACCTAATCGTCTATCTCCTCGTGACAGTGCTGCCTCAAGCAGGCTGACTTTAGAGTCTTGCCAGGATAGCCTGATTCCCTTCCGACGTAATCCCAGCTTAAGAAGCTCATGCTTGGAGCTTAGCTGCTCTTCGCCCTCCTGGGCTACCCATTGAAAGGGGGTATGTGGCTTAGGTATAAAGGTTGATAGGCTGACTCTTATCTGAGGTCTTTTTCCTTCAGTCTTCCTGCCTAGCTGGTGGACTTTGGTTACCAGTTGAATAATGCCCTCTATGTCATCAACAGTTTCTGTGGGTAAGCCAAGCATAAAGTAGAGCTTAAGGTTTGTCCAGCCTTTGTTAAAGGCGGCCGCCGCCGTGTTCAGGAGTTCATCTTCAGAGCTACTTTTATTGATGATTCGCCGTAGCCTTTCGCTTCCGGCCTCTGGAGCGAAGGTGAGCCCTGTTTTCCTGCCGGAGGGAAGAGAGTCCATCAACCTTACTGAAAAGGTATCAAAGCGGAGGCTGGGTAATGACAGGGCAAGGGTATGGTTCTGGTAACGGTGGGATAGGCTAGCCACCAGCTCGTCGATGTTAGAGTAATCACTGCTGCTTAGTGAGACCAGCGATACCTCGTCATAGCCACAGTGGGTAATAACTTCATCTACTGCCTGTAGCACCTCTTGTTGAGGGCGCTCACGCACCGGGCGGTATATGATTCCTGCCTGGCAAAAACGGCAACCACGGCTACAGCCCCGCTGAATCTCCACTGCCCCGCGGTCATGGGCTACCTCAATATAGGGAACAACCGGTTTAGTCACCGGAGGAGGAAGCTTGGTCGCTATCCGCCGCTGAATGCTAGGTCTGGCTTGGGCTACAGTGGGTGTAATGCTTTTAAGCAAACCGTCAGGCTGGTATTCCACTTGATATAAGCTAGGCACATAGATGCCAGGAATAGTAGCCACTTGACGGAATAGCTGTTTTTTAGATGCTCTCTTGCCTTTCCCCGTCCAATTTCGCAAGCTGTCAAGTAGCTCAAGCAATACCTCTTCGCCATCACCAATTATAAAAAAGTCAATAAAGTCAGTCATAGGCTCTGGGTTGAGGGTGCAGCTACCACCGGCTATTACTACCGGGTGGGAATCATTTCTCTCAGAAGCCAGGACTGGTATTTGAGCCAGGTGGAGCATATTCAATACATTGGTGTAGGTAAGCTCGTAGCCCAGTGAGAAACCAATAATATCAAAATCCTTTAGCGTGTGCTTGGATTCGAGGCTAAACAGGGGGATACCCCTGGTCTTCATTACTGCTTCCATATCCAGCCAGGGAGCAAAGACCCTTTCGGCAAGAACATCCGGCTGGCTATTGAGTAGCTCATAAAGGATAGGTAACGCCATATTGGACATACCTATTTCATATAAATCGGGGTAAGTGAGGGCAATCCTGATGCGGGTTTTGTCCCAATCCTTTACCACGCTATTCCACTCACCACCGGTATACCGAGCCGGTTTGGTGACCTGATGCAATATGTTATTGAGATAGGTCAATTTATCTCCCCCAGACTGCCCATTATAGGCTCTAGCTGCTCTAGGTGCAAACATGAGCTCGTTCAGATAGATAGGTGACACTATAATAGTGTTACTATGAGAATAATAAGTGGAGTGGTTCCTGGAGTTTCTCGCCTGGCGAAGCT
>SMTZ1_10005237_pt1 | contig 13031 bp, 9 predicted proteins | sample DeeMarSWOR136_30_FD_25667 | JGI IMG/M metagenome (IMG submission 25667) | reverse complement strand
TCGCGAAATCTCGATGACTTTGAATATCCGTTGATGCTCTAATGCTGAAATAAAAATAATCGGAAGGTAACTCAAATAAGGAATCGAATTTTTAATTGCTCGTTCATATTCCGTTGCAGTTCGATGGTCCTTTTCAACAAGATCCCATTTATTCACTGCCAAAATTATTCCTTTTTTGAATCTAATCGCCTCTTCAATTACCTTTTTATCCTGATCGGTAATACCATCAGTTGCATCAATTAAAATCACTGCCACATCGCACCGCTGAATGCTGGATAGGCTGCGGAGGGTGCTAAAATATTCAACCGGTTCCTTGACATGGGAGCGTCTCCGCAAACCAGCAGTATCGATCAATAAAAAATCGTTTCCATAATATTTAAACGGCGTATCGATTGCATCGCGGGTTGTCCCTGGAATTTCGGTGACGATTAACTTATCTTTACCCAGAATTGCATTCACAAATGAAGATTTTCCTACATTTGGCTTCCCCACCACGGCAATTTTTATTTCTGGATTCTGATCTTTTTTAGTTTTCAATTTTGAATCAGGAAATAACTCAATCACTCTATCCAAAAAGTCACCGATATTACGTCCACTAATTGCCGAAATTGGAATCGGTTCGCCCAAACCTAACTGGTAAAATTCACCCAGTTCCAGTTCACGAGACTCATTATCAACTTTATTAACGGCTAATATAACAGGCTTTTCAGTTCGTTTTAGAATTTTAGCGATTTCCTGATCGAGCGATGTAATTCCTGTCGTGACATCAGTTATGACGGTTACAACATCTGCCTCGCTGATTGCCTGGTGAACCTGGCTGAGGACTGCCTGTTGAATTAAATTTTCAGAATCTGGCAAATACCCCCCGGTATCGACCAATATAAAATTTACATCATTCCAGTCTGTTTCTGCATATTTTCTGTCTCGAGTAACGCCAGGCTGGTCGTCCACAATGGCATCCCGTTTTTGAAGAATCCGATTGTAAAGTGTCGATTTCCCCACATTGGGTCTGCCGATTATTGCGAGGATTGGTTTGCTCATTTTTAAATTAAAAACTCAATTCATTGATTAATTTAACAAAATCATTATCCACGATTTTAATTGGGCAGTTCAGTTTATTTTGCAAAATTTCTGGTGTCCAATCATCTAAAAAAATACCTTCAAAATTAAGACAATTAGATGGTAGCACGATGAATTCACCTAATGACTGTTGCAGCAATTGCTGAAAAATATCCTGCCCGGTAAGCAATCCTGTTACAGTAACACTTTTTCCATAAAAATTATTTTCAACAGTGTGAAGCGTAACTTTCAGATTCTCAATTTTATTCAGTTCTGGCAAAACACGGTTTTTAATGATGGGTGACGCAAGGACACCACTCACTAAAGTCAAAGAACGTTTAGATTTAATTTTATGCAGAAATTGCTTACTTTGTTCCTCAAATTGGTCAATGAAATCCCTTGCCATTCCAACACCATTTTCGATTTGTGGAAAGTCACCGTAGCGTTCTATTGATGGCAGGTTAGAACCAGCCATCAAGTAAAATTCATCTCCAAGATAAACAAAATAATCATCCCATTTTTGTTTGAAATTTTGGGCAAAACTTTCAGCTTCAAAGATTATCGTCTTTGCATCATCAGGGGTAACAGGTTTTAGTGGATACAAATTTTTCCTGTGTCTGGTTAATCCAACTGGTACGATGGCAATCGATTTTAAATTGGGATAAAACTCTGCCAGATCGTTTATAGTTTGAGCCAGAATGTTCCGATCATTAATCGTTGGGCAAAGAACGATTTGGGCGTGAAGCTCAATATTATTCTTAGTTAAGTACCTTATCTTTTCGAACAGCCGATCATCTTTTTTTAAACCGAGCATTAATTTTCGGATTTCCGAATTCGTGCTGTGAATAGAAACATAAAGTGGAGAAAGCCTTTGCTCCACAATTCGCTTCAGATCTGATCTGCTTACGTTGCTTAAAGTTACGTAATTGCCATACAGGAAAGAAAGGCGAAAGTCTTCATCCTTGAAATACAGTCCTTTTCTTAAATTAGGGGGATTCTGGTCAACAAAGCAGAAAATACACTTATTCCCACAGCAGCGGTATTTGATATCTTCAAAGATGATTCCCAGGGATTCATTATAATGCTTCTCGATTTCAAAAAAGAGTGTTCTACCGTTTCGCAGGACTTCAATATCAAGCAGTTCATCGCTGGCATGAAACTGAAAATCTATCGGATCACGAATAGGATTTTCGTTTATGATAATTAAATTATCCCCGATTTTCAAACCGACCTTGGCGGCGAGACTACCCTGTTCAAATGCTTTGATTTTCATGTTTATTTCTGATAAAAAGAAACCCAGTATTTTCTACTGGGTTTTTCTCAATGTTTATTGAATGGAACTCTTTTATTTAAATCCATCCCGCTGTTTATTCCACCTCACCCAATCATCTTCTCCATCAATTTGTTCATCTATTTTCGATTTATGATATTTTCCATCGGGTCTGACTTCGATTTGATAGCCAGCAATAATTTTGATCCATTGATCTAGGGTTACTTCAAACGGACCTGGAACTTGCGTTGGTCCTGGCACTTCGTAGGGAGCGCGCATTGTCTTTTTTTCTTGCTGTTGAGAGGAGTCACTTTTTACTGCCCAGGTAGGACCGACATCGACCGATCCCTGGTAAACTGCAACTTTTGTAGATGAATCTGCATCGATGCGATAGATGGTTCCTCGAATTGAACATACTGCTGTTGGCGTTCTAACCTGGAATTTATTTATGCGACTGATCTTCCTGATATTTGCCCAGAGCCTGCCCTTTTTTAATTCTGAATTTAATGTACGACCAGGATTATCTTTCCGAAGCTGATACGTTGTGGCTTCGCCGATCCGAACGATACTTTGATCGTTTAATTTTATTTCACACCTTGATTCTTGATTGGTTTTTACCTGGTCGCCATTGTGGATTTTCGAATATAGTTTTGCATTTTGCCAGTTCGAATGTCCTGCTGCTTTTACACTGACATCTCCTATTCCTCCAAGAATGAAATTAATTTTGCCAAGTGAACCGAAATCTGGTAAAACAAATCCCATAATTCCGGACACCAGCAACAAAATCATCAGTAATCTGTAGCTGATCGAAGCTTTCATAGTTGTTTCTCCTTAGCAGATTCAAAGATGCTATTCTCTAATTTTTCATGGTGAGTGCTTGACCAATTTTACAAGATCACCTCTTTTTATATTTTCTCCTGTTATTACTTTTGCCCGAGCCACTCTATCGCCAATAAAGCCGGTGACTTTTATATTGGCTTTCGGCTGGTCTTGATAGAGGGATTCCTCAATTTGTAATTCAGTTTCTTCTTTACCCTCGATCTTTCCATAAATTTCAAATAGTTGGTTTAATTGAACGCCAGCACCTCTTCCTGGTGTGAAATATACCAATGTATCCGCTTTACTTTGAACTATCTTTCCGACCCAGTCAATTTTATTGAGGTTATTTACAATATCCAGGACAATTTTATTAACTACGATTCTGGTCGCAATTCCGAGGACTGTTTGATCAAACTCAAACATATTCTCAAAATCGAATTCTTTGGTTTTGATGCCAAATCCAGGCTTCATTTCGGTTTTTGTAAAATCATTTGCTAAAATGATCTCTCCTGTGGAAGTATCAACCATTCGGTAGGAGATATGAATTTTACCGACTATGGTTTTTAATGCCAGCGACCATTCGTTTTTCTTATCATCAATTTTACGTGAGCCAGTCCTTTGTTCAGCTTCCAGAATTTTCCCAAAAACGATGGATTCGACACCTAAAAGTTTACCGACCTGTGCTACTGTTTCTTCTGTAATGGCGCCTGATTGTCCCAGTGCCTGCTCCTTTAAGATCGTCTCAATTCTTGAGCGTTCTATCAAAATAAAGCGATCAGATCGCTTCAATTGACTGATCAATAAATCCGAAACTGCGCTCCCTAATTTTTTACCACCACTCTGTGAATTGTTTTCAAAATTCAGAACAGCTATCCGCCGTTTCAAACCAGTGAACGGTGCAAATTCAGGGCCTTTGGCAATTGTATCGATACGATGGCTGTCTAACCCTGGTACAACAGCACAACTGAAGTTTAAAATTATCAAGTAAAGAATTAAAAATAATGGCTTTTTTGAGAATGATTTCTCAAAAATTCCTGATTTCATTCACCTCCACTCCAATTGGATATTGAACTGTTTGCCACCTGGATAATATCAAATTTCTTTTAACACAACATAGGCGAGCCAGAACCAAAAATTAAAAAATCCACCCCACAGAATTGAAATCCCACAGAAATGAATTCCTTATGTTTTTTTATTCTGAGAGATCATGCCAAAGACAGATGAGCCTGGGGTATTTCAATTCTGTGAGTTAAAAAATCTTTGCTTATTGGGCAAAAAGTTTACCTGGTAGATTAAATGGGAGTGATGGAGTATTGATTAGATGGAGAGCTTCTGTACCCCAATAATCCATTACTCCATTAATCTATTTTGAATCATTTCCATAGTTCTAATTGTTTAGCAAAAAAATACTATTTTGAAAAGCTGAGTGGTTACCTCAATTTTTTTGCTTCACCAGATCTCCAGTATTAAAGCCTGATCCTGATTTAATTACGCATTTAGAAGCCTTGCCATTACCAATAGTATTATCTATCACCTCAATTTCGCCAGCTTTTGTTTCCTCTGCTCCCAACGACAGGCCGGTATCAGGATCGATTAGTTCCTCGCCTTTCTGAAAAATATCAAAAATATCCCCCACGTTCACTCCTGCTTCAGAACCAGCGTTTATGTATACTGTTGTTCCTGAAACTTTAATAATTTTAGCCTGCCAGGGCAAATTTGTTATCTGACCATCCAGTTTAACCATAATCTCTTGAATTGCATCACGAGTGGCTTGTCCGACCAGGGATCCATCAAAATCATTTTTATTTTTGAACGAAAGTTGTCTTGTATCTACTTTCAGCCCTTTTTTCGATTTCTCTTTTCGAATATTATCGGCTGCAATGATTTCTCCGGTATTGGTATCGACAAACCTGATATCAATACCTACGGAAGCCGCGGCTGTTTGGACACCCAGCCCAAATCCTTTTTTCTTAATAAATCCACCAATATCGCTTTTTTTATGTCCAAATTCTGTTACAGCACCGATAATTGCTAACTCAACACCTAAAAGCTTACCGACTTCGGCTGCGCTTTGAGCGGTTACCGCGCCGCTTTGTCCCAATTGCTGTTCTTTGAAGATTTGTTCGATCGCTTGGCGTTCTATGACCTGGTATTTCCCTGATTTTACCAATTCGGTGGTTAACATGTCTGCCATTCCTTGCCCGACCGGTTGACCGGTCCACCAACGCCAGCGATGATCAGTTTTATCTTCAAATTCAAACACAGCAACTCTTTTTTTGGTTTGAGCAACTGTAGCAGAGTTATTGATCAATGAAAAGAAAAAAACGATTAACATGAAGCTGAAAAAGTATTTGTGAAGCATGACAATCTCCTCTACTCTGGTAAAACTATTCTTGAATTTCTTTTTCTGATAATTGAATCGTCAATTTGTTCATTGTTAAGCCGATGACTTTTACCTGGAACTTATCCAGGTCTTTACGTTCCAATTCACGTGCCAACTGGTTAGCATTACCAGTAATTTTAACGTCCAGCTCAGCCAGGTTTTCAGTAATCTTTCTGTTATAGACATCTTTGATCCCACGAATAAAAAATTTCAACGTATTTTTAAAATCGTTTACCTGGCTGAATGAGGTGACACCATGAATAACCATTTTGACCGTTGTTGCATTATAAAATTCATCTCTCCATTTTTTTGTTATTTTTGCGATTAAATCCTCGGCTAATTTATCTGTTGCTTTTTTTATTGCTTCAGTGCCTCCAGTAACCTCATCAATATGCGGGTAGGCGGCGTGTTGGCTACCAGTGGCGATTACCGTTGCCACATCAGCTTTAATCACGCGAGCTGTTACATTTGCCTGGCAGGATTTCATTCCACCGAGATTGATGCCTGTCGCTACCTTTGCAACAGTTTTGCCGGTAATAATCACTTCTGCTCCGAGATTTTTAGCTAATGCCGATGCCAATTTTGTATTCCCCTGCAGAATTGTTAGTGCCTGGTCCTGTTCGATATTTTGTCGAACAGTGGCTGGGTCCACACATTCAAAGCTATTCTCGATGAATTTATTTAACAAAGTTGTTTCGGTAATGTTCATATCAACCGAGAGATAATCATATCTATTGGTGGATTGACCGATATTCTGTTCCTCGATCATGAACATCATTCGCGGATTACCCATTCGGTTAAGTAAATTCTGAACAGATTCCCAATCGTTTTTCAGATTAGCAAGCTCAACAACTGCCTCGATTGTGACTTCATAAGTGGATTGATCGGCGAAACCTTCACTAATCACTCGATGTGAGCGTACATATCCGTCCGACCAACTGAGGATGTTATCTTCCACAAGCATATTATTTTGAACCAGAGTAGAAGCTTGAACAAATGTTCCCAGTGTTTGTTGTACGGCTTCACGCAGCGCATCATCAATAGCCTGATCCCGGGCTAATGCCCTATCATTTCCAAAAACTGTAGCGACTCCTTTTACTGTTACTGCTTGGGTTGCATTTTGTGCTTTATTATCTGAAGTAACAGCAATTATTAATGTAAAAATGAGTATAATTACAAATATATTTTTTAATATTAATTTCACTGCAAACGCCCTCCTAATTGATAAAAATAAAAAACGGGTTATCGGACCCGTCTTACCCCTTGATTCTTTAGGCAAAATAAAATTCAATCAAACGTTTTGCACCATCTTTTGAATCGGGATTTATTGGCCCCCGAATTTATTCATTAAGGGGTGAGATCGTATAAATTGGGCATTCTGTATCTTTTAAATACTGAGAAATAACAAATGAAATGATTTTATCTCATCCCCTGATATAAACGAATAAAAAGGGCTGGGAGTTTCCCAGCCCCTGAATTCAAAATTAGAATGTAATTCTTAATGCGTTTTGAAAGTCTCTAATCGCGAGAAGCGCATCAGCACCAGACATGGTGTCATTCAGCTTGAAAGCCCCAGAAATTTTGTCTGCCTTCATAATTCCTCGATCTACCATAAGCGCCATCGCATTATAAGCAAAATGTGTGCTGCGGACATCCGGGAAACGGGATTGCTCGCCGACATATTTTGTTGCCAGACTTTCATCCCCGGTCACTAAAATCATTATTCCCTGCATTACCTGGGCATAGTTGGCTCGAGTGATAGCATCATCCGGTCTGAAGGTATGATCTGGATAAGGCTCGAGCCCTGGGATTTGTGCGTCTATAATATCTTTAATCCAATTTTTAGCCCAATGTTCCTCGATATCGGTTGCTGCTGCCATTTTGGTTACTTCGGTAGCTTCCAATTTTGTTGGATCATCTGGTGCACGGAAACGGGTGTCATAAACCTGAGGCCTTTTCTTTTCCATTAAAGTCATCAACTTCAATTCCTCCATTAACAGAACTGAAAGATCAGCACGATCAATTTCAGGGATCAGGGCAATTTTTGCTCCAACTTTGGTGCCCGGCTTTGCACGTTCAATTTTCTGCACCAATTCCCATTCTGCGTTAGCCTGTTCGGAGTACGCTCCCTTTAGTTCAACGACTTTCCGAAAAGCGGTTACGGCTTCGCTGAATTCGAATCCTTCTTTATAGGTTATGCCTAAAAAATACCAGGCTTTACTGCTGTTCGGGTCAATTTTAATTGCCCTGGCAAAAGATTTAGCAGCATCTTTTACCCAATCATCGCCCTTACGTTCCATTGTAATAACGCGTCCTTTGATAATATGGGCATCTATAGATTTATCAGCTTTACCGATTCCTTTATCAGCAAAATCATAAGCCTTTTTAAAATCGCCCTGTTTTGCATAAACTAATGCCATACCAGAAAAGGCTAAACCATAGTCCGGATCCAGGGCTTTTGCGCGTTCGAATTCAGTCATAGCAGATTGTAAATTGTCGCGCTCAAATTCAATCATTCCTCGACTGAAATGATTATCTGGCGTATCTAACACTGATTCTTCTTTCATCGGTTTCGGTCCACATCCAACGATGCTGATGATGAAAATTGCTATGATTGCTATTCCAACGATTCGAAATGTTTCTCTTTTCATAGGAGTTCTCCTTTTCGTCAAATTCACTTGACCTGTTTTATTATTATTTCCCCCAATTTATTCACGGGTATTAAGTTAATTTTAATAACGTAAATGAAAAAGATAATCCTCATTCAAGTTTCTGGCAGAACTGAATATTTAATTTACAATAAACATAACCTTACATTTATCTAAAAAGTTTTGATTCGCCGAAGCCTGATGTATCATTGATGCATCTGTTGCAGAAATAACTACATCAGTTTTATTTGGTCCGGAAGCTTGAAGTCCTTTAATAATCAAAGGATTATTGGTTACGCGATCGTTCTGTCTTGCGCGGTTCACGTCTTTGTCATAACCAACCATCCCGATTTCGACTGCCCATTCCCGGCTTACAAATTTTGAACCATAAACTTCATTGCCCTGTTCGTCAACAATTTTTGGCGCCATGGCAGGCCTAATTCCTAATCCTTTACAATCCACAATAAGACCGGTGTAGACACCACTTGACATCGTTGGGGCAGTTCCGCCAACCTGTTGCAAAGTTACACCTGGCGGTACTGGTTTACCTTGAGGCCAGGGTTGACCACAGGTCGGGCATACCAATTGCCCAGCAGTCATGTAATAGCCACCGCCAAACTGACCGGGTAGAAGCGCATCCATAACTGCCCCGGTGATTGGCATTTCAACCACGACTTCCACGGATCCATCGGATAGGTAACGCGGTCCTTCTACTTGTTTAAAATTCTGAACATATCCCTCAACCCTTGTCCTGATGACATCGTCTTCCACCATTGCATTACGCACGGTAGTTTCTGAGGTAAGATAAATTCCTTTGATTGTTTCTAAAAGATTTCGGACAGCATCTAATTGAGCTGCTTTGATTGCTGTTGCGCGTTGTGCTGCGATTGGTAAGTTTGGATTTGGCGCTCCGATACCAGTTGCCCGTACAACTTGATTTGACCAATTAACAGTCTGATTCTGTCCGAAATTTTGAGTCACGTATTGAGCCTGAGCCAGAAATGCGAGACCCAAGATCAAGATTGTTGAAATGACAAAAATGCGTGACGTTTTCATGATTCGCTCCTTTGCTACATGTTCAACTTGCTGTTTTTAAGAATAAACGATTTCAAATAATATTGCTTCTACACTTTAAATTAAAAGTGTATTGTTACCTCCATTTGCTCTTCAATTGAAAATATCCATGAGCATACTCTAACAAGGATTTTGATCGCTAATTTAATCGTATCAGCGATTTTTAGAGCACACACATCCATTACTGTAATTGAACCTGTCCACCCCCTTCCGTTCAACTTTTTTAAATTTTAATCTTAGCCAAAAGTTAGAAAATTTATTGAAACTAATAGCCATTAATTGCACAAGCCAAAAAAATAGAGCGAATGACGGGATTCGAACCCGCGACACCTGGCTTGGGAAGCCAGTGCTCTACCAACTGAGCTACATTCGCCTGCACCAAATTAATTTAATCAATTTAAACATAATATAAGTTAATAATTTCTGCAAAAAAGTCAAGGAAAATTTTTGATACGATTGAAAAATGAGCCCAATAAAATTACCTTTCATTTTATTAATACAAACATGATTTGTCCAGATTATCATTATTTCATATTCTGATCTTTTCACTTGACATTATTTGCAACTATTTTGTAACTTAATTCGTTAAAGCTATAAAAGTTTGTAATTTGTTGCAGCAGGAGGAGTGATGAAAATAAAAAAAAGTCGGGTTGTCTGGATTGTGGTGATTTTGTTCGTTCTTGTTGTGGTTGTTTTAATCGTTTTGAAAAGTTCCGGGAAGAAAGATGATCAAAAACTGACAACAGTCAAGGTCGAAAAAAGAAATATTATTGAAAAGGCACTTGCTATCGGGACGATTGATCCAGAGAACGAAATTGCAATAAAATCAAAAATTTCTGGTGTCGTGAAAAAATTATTTGTGGAGGCTGGTAGCTTTGTAAAAGAAGGCGATGCGATGCTGGAAATCCGACCTGATCCCACGCCATTAGAATTGGCTGAATCAAAAAGAAATGTTGAAATGGAAGCTATTGTTCTTGAAAACGCTCGACGAGAATTTGAAAGGGCAAAGCAATTGAATGAAAAGGGATATACTTCCGATAAGGATTTTGAGATCAGTAAGAAGCAGTTCGAACAAGCTAAAGTGCGTTTGGAAATGGTGCAGGAAAAATTGGCATTGATCGAAAAGGGGAAAATTAAAATTGCTGATGCGAACATTGAAACCATTATCAAAGCCCCAACTTATGGATATATCTTAGAAAAGATGACTGATGTGGGTGATCCAATTGTGCCGTTGACATCTTATCAGGCAGGAACCGTGCTCTTTACAATCGCAGATATGAAAAAATTGCTTTTTAAAGGGACTGTCGATGAAATCGATGTCGGTAAACTGAAAGAAGGCATGAAAGCTGAAATTCAGGTCGGTGCTTTACCAGGAAAACCGGTGCAGGGTACTTTGAGCAAAATTTCTTTAAAAGCAAGAAAAGAGGACAATACAACTGTTTTTCCGGTAGAAATCATTGTTGATATGATTGCCGGTCAAGTTTTACGTGCAGGGTACTCTGCCAATGCAAACATTGTTATTCAGAAAAAAGATAGTGTTTTGGCAATTCCTGAACGCGTCGTTACCTTCCGCAACGATTCAGCTTTCGTGAATATTCCCCAGGGCGAGGAGGGAAAAAAGGAAGTATACATCACGACAGGACTCAGCGATGCCATTTATATCGAAATAATTTCTGGACTCGAAGAGAATCAGGAAGTTCTGGAAAAAGAAATTAAAGAGATAACTTAAAGAGGACATCAGGATGCATCGATTTTTTGATACACTCCGAGAAATTCTGCATTATCTTCGCCAGTATAAATCCAGGACATTCTTGACGATGTTTGGCATTATCTGGGGGACGATTACCGTCGTGGTTCTTCTTGCTTTTGGTGTGGGAGTAAAATCCCAGATGAGCAAAAACATGCACGGGATGGGCGAAGGCATCACAATTTTATGGCCGGGAAGGACCAGTATGCCGTTTCAGGGATATGGACGCGATCGCTGGATTCGCTTCCGTGAAGAGGATGCAGAATTACTGAGGACTGAAATTCCTCAGATTGAAGCAATCAGTCCAGAATATAGCAGATGGGGAACACCGATGAGAGTTGGTGAAAAAGTAATCAAACCAAATATCACAGGAATTATTCCGGAATATGGACCCATGCGCAATATCTGGCAGCAACCCGGTGGCAGATGGATTAACGATTTAGATATTAAAGACCTCAAACGGGTTGTGTTTCTTGGTTATAAATTGAAGGAATTCTTGTTTGGCGAAAATAAGGACGCTATTGGTAAATATGTCTTTGTTGGAGATTCTCCGTTTTTAGTAATCGGAACGCTGAGAGAGAAAACACAACCATCTTCATACAACTCGAGAGACCAGGATCGAGCATTTATTCCAGCATCAACTTTCTCTTCGTTGTTTGGCAACCGATACATCGAGAATATTGTTTACAAAGTTGCAGATCCCAGGTTATCCAAAGCGGTCCAAACACGCATTTATGAAGTGCTCGGAAAGAAATATAAATTTGATCCGAAAGATAGCCATGCGCTCGGTATCTGGGATACCTCGGAAATGGATAAATTTATTTTTTATTTTTCACTGGGCATCAACCTTTTTCTAATTCTGATCGGAACATTGACTTTGACAGTCGGTGGAATTGGATTGGCAAACATCATGTATGTAATTGTACAGGAACGCACCCATGAAATCGGTATCCGAAGATCGGTTGGCGCCAAAAGAAGACATATCATGGGACAATTTATTCTCGAAACGTTTATTATCATCGGTTTCAGTGCAATTATTGGATTCATTGTTTCGATTATTCTCATTAAACTAATTTCATTATTGCCCATTGAAGAGTATGTTGGGTATCCTGTTTTATCGCTTCGGGTTGCTCTTATTTCCATCGGCATTTTGAGTGTTATTGGATTTCTGGCTGGCTATTTCCCATCCCGGAAAGCAGCAAAACTAAACGTCGTCAACTGTTTGAGATATTAAGTAAGTAAAATAAAAACTTATCAAACTATACTGTGTAGTTTATTTTGTCTAATTTCCCAACCTGGAAAAACAAGTACCAAAAAGACCGGAAATTGCTAATTAGTTTCTGTTGCAAAATTTCAAAAACAAGCTGGATTGTCATGTCCCGCAAAGCGGGGTATCTCCTTCTTTATTTGACCTAAGTATAAGTTTATAATGGGATTCCTGCATACGCAGGAATGACGCCATTTTATAAGATTTCGATTTTTGCAACAAGAACTAATTACACGAATTGGGCAAATTTCGCTAATCCGCTCTAGCGGATTCGCTCAATTTGAATAATGCGCCACAGCGCATCCGCCTATGGCGTGATTAGCGGAATTCGTGGTCAAAATTTGTTTGCCCATTGTGCAAGAAATTCATTGTTAAAAAACTATTAGGAAAATAACTATGCATTTGTTAAGTCTTTTAAAAGAATTTTTTGAGGACATCAAAGCTCAAAAAACCAGGGCATTTTTAACAACGATTGCCATTACCTGGGGCGTATTAACCCTGATTCTTTTGATGGCTTTCGGAGCCGGTTTAGCGTTTCGAATGCAGGAGGGATTGCTAAATGCTGGTGATCGGATTATTTATATTTATAGTGGTCAGACAAGCAAGAAATTTGAAGGATTGCCAATCGGACGAAATATTCGCCTGCTTGAAGAGGACTGCCAGGTTTTAAAAGAAAGCATCCCAATGATTGGTGGAATCAGTGCGCAGATGGGTAGATGGGGTGCTCGATTGCGATACGGGGGAAACAACGCGACAACCTACAT
>SMTZ1_10011405_pt1 | contig 13041 bp, 8 predicted proteins | sample DeeMarSWOR136_30_FD_25667 | JGI IMG/M metagenome (IMG submission 25667) | reverse complement strand
CATTTAATCAGCAAGAGATTGCTTATGGTTTCTATATTTATGTCGTCGAAACCCCAAATGGCAAAAAGAAAATGGGAAAATTTGTAATTCTTAGATAACAGACTTAAATTTTTTAGGGTTATCGTTTTGATTTTTCTAAGACAAATAATATCCATAAAATCCAAAGGAGAAATAGAAAATGAACAGAATCTTGAGCATTGTACTCATCATATTGTTAATCGGTGTGTTACCGTGCTGGGCGCAGGATATTAGTCGGGTCGGTACTGCTGCGGCTCAATTTCTCAAGTTGGGCGTTGGTGCCCGAGCTGGTGCATTGGGAGAAGCGGCAGTGACCATTCCTGGCGAGGTGTTTGGTCTGTATTGGAATCCAGCCAGTATCGCTTCAGTAGACCGCACTTCAATCGCCGTATCCCGAAATGAACTCTATGAAGACCTTGACCTTGCATATAATTTTGTGGGAGTGGTTAAGCCTTTGGGGGCTGGTAGCACCATCGGTGTAAGTGCAATCTATTTAGACACTGGTAATATGGAAATCACCACTTTATCCGAACCAGAAGGCACGGGAAGCGACTTTTCGTGGGAAGCGTATGCTATCGGTCTGACTTACAGTCGCTTCGTAACAGATCGATTGGCTTTAGGTGGAACTGTAAAATATGTCCGGGAAGGTGCTTACCACATGAAAGCTCATACCATTGCCATTGATCTCGGTTCATTGCTCGACACAGGAGTGTTGGGCATGAAATTAGGTATGTGTTTAAGTAACTTCGGTGGTCAAATGCAGCTTGATGGTCCAAGCCTGCGTGTCAGTCATGATCGGTGGGCAAATAATCCTGGAACCCTGGACAGCGATGCTTATTTAAAAACAGAAGAATATCCCCTGCCACTAATTTTTAGATTAGGTCTTTCAACACAGTTAATTGGGACTGAGGGGCAATTAATGAACAGTGATAAAAGTACCATGACCATTGTAGTGGACGCCTATGATCCTAATGATGCGCTGTTGAGATCGAATTTTGGAGTTGAATACCAGTGGAATAATATTCTGTCGCTACGAGCTGGTTATCGTGGAATCTCTGTGGAAGAAGATGAGTATGACTCATATAATACGGCGAGTTACACTTTCGGTGGCGGGATCAAATATGATTTCAACTTCGCATGCGTGGCATTTGATTATTCATTCACTGATTTTAAAATTTTGGGGAGTGGCCATCAATTTTCTATTGTGTTAGCTTTTTGATAGGTTGAATTCGTCGTCAACTACAAAGACATGAAGTTCTTTGAAGAATAATATTATGAAAATATAAAGTGCTGTGAAATTGGTTTTAGCCAATAAAAATTAGCATAATAAACCCAACTTTTGCAATAGCCACAAAGGCACTAAGACACAAAGTTTCGTTTTTTAGGGATAAAGGATGAAATTTTATATTACTGGTTCACTTTTTTCTCAATCTTTAACTTTGTGATTCTTCGTGTTCTTGGAGCCTTTGTGGTTCAGATGTTATTTTTAACTGCACTATTTGGATTAAAAAAAAGCACCTCTCTCACTTTGTTTTGAGAAGGTGCTTTTATTTTGCTTACAACTTTGACGTTGTCTTTGTGTTAAAATATTAACATCTAAAATTATTCAAAAGTTAAACATCAATCCCACTCGAACCCGTCTGCCATATTCATATTGATAACTATCCAATCCCAACGTCCAATAATTATTATCAGCTAAATAATAGGGATTAAATATTCTATCCTCCTCTCGATCATTCAAGATATTTAAAACTTCAAAATAGGGGGAGAACTTACCTTTAAAAATATTAAAAAATTTAATAACCCTTAAGTCGATATATTTACGCCAGTTTCCTCTGCCAATGATCCTGAAGTTATTGTCCAGTAGTGGAAGCGGGCTATTTAGCCTGGTAAGCAAATTTATTTCGAATTTTTTCGGATTTAAATAAGAAATATTGCAGACGAATTTATGTCGCTGGTCCCAGGCTAAGGGGTATCGTTTCAGACCATGGGACGAAAAAGAATTTTGGATGTATGAATAATAATTTTGTAAAGGGAATGATCCTGTTCCGATTGCTTTGCAATAACTGTAGCTCAATCTACCAAATATATTGTTATCTCCAGGTCTTTTTTCAACGAATACTTCTAATCCCTTGATGGATGCTTGATCGAGATTCTCAAATTGTGTGTAATTTGTTGGATGGTTTTCGCCTGAATAATAATTCTGCGTATTGACAAGATTTTCGATTTTTTTGATAAAATAAGTTGTTCCCAAAACAGTTTTTGCGCCAATTGCTTTTTGATACCCGATTTCAAACGCTTCTGTTTTCTCAGCTTCTAATTCTGGATTGCCCAGTAATGGGTAGCTCACATCGATATTTTGTTTCGAGTTTAGATAAAAATAATACAAAGGCGGAGTTTGAAAAAACCACCCATAATTCAAATGCAGCCGATCATTCTTAAAAAATATGGGAAATGACAGTCCCGCCCGCGGACTTATCTGAAAATGAAATTTACCTTTTCGAGATGCCAGGTTAAGAGTATCCTCTGTTGATATAATGGTTTTCTCTGGAAAAGTTATATTAGGATTAAAATAATCGAACCTCAATCCAATGTTGATGACGAATTTCTCATATTCAATTTTATTCTGTGCAAATAAGGCGACGGTGAATGGTTTAACACTGAGTTTATCCAGGTAATTCTCCTGAACACTATTATTATCTATGGAAGCAGCGGGTACTTGGTTAAAACCTAAATTATTCATATATATTTGATAAAAATTTAAATGAGTTCCTAATTGTATCAGATCAGATGAACCGAGTTGGCGATAATATGAGGCTTTTAAAAAATAAACTCTTTCATTTATTACATCATTCCAGTCGTATAATAAGTTATCTGATTGTAAGCGAGCATTAAAATCAAGTGGTGCATTGTCATTAATGATAATTTTATTAAAAAGTTGTTTTTTAATAATATCTCTTCCACAACTGAATGTGTAAAAAGATTTTGGATTTAAAGTATGAATAACTGTTAAATTGATCCGATCACTTTCTTTTTTTTCATCGCTAGATTTCTTCACATCATTGGATGCCGATAACAGATTATATGTATTGTGTAATTGCCAGTTTGAAGATAAACTTTGAAAGACAATTTTAATTTTTTGCCACAATCTGAATGAAAGTTTTGACGTGTAATGATAGTTTTGTTCTTTTGGGGCGACCGGGGTGTTTTGAGCTGTATCATCAGAAAGTTGCATATCATCAAAATTCATCGTACCAGATACATAATAATTTAAATCGTACATCGGACCGCCAAAACTAAAAAGTAATGGTCCGCCAAGGCTCATCTCCATACGTCGCAGGTTATCATTTTTCAGTTTTACACCGAAGTTGTCAGTATAAATTTTGAAAAAGCCTTCTGTCTTCTCTTTACCTTCTTTAGTTGAAAGATTGATGATCCCAGACATGGCCTGACCGTATTCCGCATTGAAGCCACCAGAAATAAAATTAATGTCGGAGATTGAGCTTAATGGAACTAATGTACTTATTTCTCTGAACATTGGGTCCTGAATAGAGTGCCCATCTATCATATATAAGGCGTCATATTTTCTGCCACCGCGGATGTGACCGTTAACGGCAGCAGGTTGCAGTTTTAGTGACTGATGAAAATTGTCAATTGGAAGCTTTCGATTAATATCAGAGAAATTCAAACTATGGCTGGTCACGGGCAAATCTTTCTGGATTAACGGTTTTTCAGCAATTATTACAATCTCAGGACCCTCCAATGCTTCTGAGACCATTTCAAAATTTAATTCAAAATCATGGTCGGCGCGGATATTAACATCTTTTATAACCATGATCGCATATCCAAGCATTTTAGCTCGAATGTCATACGTACCAGGTGGAATGTTGTTAATGGAATAATGGCCATATTTATCTGCCACAGTCAACAGCTTCGTGTCTACTAACGCCACGATTGCGCCTGGCAACACCTGCCCTGTACTTTTGTCAAATAATTTTCCCGAAATCGATCCGGTGATACCGCCAAAACTATTGCTGCTGATGACTAATAAATAAAAAATTATATGAAATTTGAATTTCATTTTTTAAAGTAAATTTTGAAAATTAATTACCTGGATTTGATTCCTATTGAATGTTTTTTTTATTAAGCAAAGTATATGCCATTAAACATAGTAATTTAAATAAATCATAATTTATTTTGAACTCAATCTGTTTTCAGGTAATGACCAGATGGATTACAAGTTCTTATGCAAATATTTACCGTAAAAGGCGGTAAATTGTTGCATAGCAATTTTCATTATGTTCTAAAAAAAGACTTGCAAAATTACAAATTTTATATTATGTTTAATGTTTTAATTTTGGTAGAACAAAACGAGATGCATTTAAAAAAATCATAAAATGGATTATAATCAGGCGATTCAATATCTCAATAATTTGACCAGTCTCGGCTGGAAATTAGGACTGAATAAAGTCCGTTCCCTTCTAAATGAATTAAATAATCCACATGAGAATTATCAAACGATTCATATTGCCGGGACAAATGGTAAAGGTTCAACATCTGCAATGCTTGAATCAATTTTAAGATCTGCAGGTTATAACACCGGTCTATTTACATCGCCACATTTAATATATATCGGCGAACGGATAAAATATAATGGAAAATCAATAAGCCAGCAAGATTTGGTATGCTATATTGAACGGCTTCAACCGTTGATAAAAAAATACAAATGTACGTTTTTTGAAGCAATTACTGTTATTGCTTTTGTTTATTTTGCTGATCAAGAAATTGATATCGCTGTAATTGAAGTCGGTCTTGGTGGAAGATTGGATGCAACTAATGTTATTTCTCCAATCATTAGTATTATCACGAATATAGAAATTGATCACATAAAACAGTTAGGAACTAATCGAAAAAGCATTGCGTTTGAAAAATCTGGTATCATTAAGCCCGGAACAATTTGTATCACAAATTGTCGCTATAAAAATGTAAGATTTGTTTTCGAAGAAATTTGTCAACAACGACAGGTTGAACATATTCGTGTTGATCAATTACTAACAATTGAAAATGTTCAGCAAGGCGAGACAATCACATCATTAGATATGGCAGTTAACGGAGCAGTTTTTCCCCAACTCAAATTATCCCTTATTGGGGAACATCAAATTCAGAATGCAGCTTTAGCAGTTACCGCAGCTAATGTCCTGAATGCCAGATTCTTACCGATAAAAGTTGCAGATATTTATCATGGTTTGCTTGATGTGCAATGGCCAGGTAGACTTCAGATCATTTCTTATAATCCGAAAGTTGTTGTCGATGTAGGACATAATGTAAATGGAATATCTAATCTTCTAAAATCAATCCGAACAATTTTTAATTATAATCGTTTAATAACCTTGATTGGAGTTTGTAAAGATAAAAATTATCCTGCAATGGTTAAAAGGTTAGCGCCTTCGTCTGATCTGTTTATTGCGGTTAAGGCAAATACAAATCGTGCCTTATCTCCAACAATACTGGCGAATATTGCCTCTAAATATACCAATCATGTTCATAAATTTGACACAAGCAAGGAAGGATTAAATTGGGCTGTGAGTTGTGCTCAAAAAGGTGACCTTATTTTAGGCACTGGTTCTCATTATACTGTTAGTGAAATTATGACTTGCTTTAAGGAGTGAGATAAAATAATTTGGACATTTTAGATTTTTTTGATGTTTAGAAATAACAACTTATGAAGTTCAATGGGGTAGCTTATTTTACATCACTCCCGTAATAAAAAAACATCATAATTTTTTTTATAAAATTAAATAAAAATACTTGACTTTAAGATGAAAATTTTATACATTAATTGTGCAAACTCGCCTGGTTAGCAATATATAGTTACTTTTCAATTAACTTCAACTATCCTTCGGTGGCTTTATCCTTGAAAAAAATGACTAGAACGAGACAATTTCTGATGAAGGGGAAAGTTAACATTTAAACAGAATTGTGTTTATTAACCAGCTTATAAAATGAACTCATAAAAAGGAAATATCTACAATAATTTCTTTAGATGAACTCAACTTTTTTAATTCCAGGGTATACATTTTGGGGGTAATGGCAATATCGTTATCTTTCACACTATCTAGGTAGGGTAGAAATTAAATGTAATGGGATTTTTATGGCTAACGTTAAACTGGAGAATGTAACTAAAATTTTTGACAAAAATGTAGTAGCTGCAAAAAATGTAAATATTGAGATCGATGATAAGGAATTTATGGTTTTAGTTGGACCTTCAGGGTGTGGAAAATCGACTACTTTACGGATGATAGCAGGATTAGAGGAAATAACAGGAGGGAATATTTATATTGGTGATAAGCTGGTCAACAATATTCCGCCAAAAGATCGTGATATTGCAATGGTATTTCAAAATTATGCACTTTATCCCCACATGACGGTTTACCAGAACATGGCATTTGGTTTGAAATTGAGGAAATTTCCCAAAAAGGAGATAGAACAAAGGGTACATGAAGCAGCAGAAATTTTAGAAATTAAGAATCTTTTAGATAGGAAACCCAAAGCTCTTTCTGGAGGGCAGCGTCAGCGAGTGGCTGTTGGAAGAGCAATTGTAAGAAAACCAAAAGTGTTTTTATTTGACGAGCCTTTATCTAATCTTGATGCTAAATTACGTGTGCAAATGCGGACTGAAATTTCTAAACTTCATAACCGTTTAGAAACGACGATGATCTATGTTACGCATGATCAAATGGAAGCGATGACGATGGGGGATAGGATTGTAGTAATGAAGGATGGCCTGGTGCATCAAATCGATACGCCGTTAAATTTATATAATAACCCAACGAATAAATTTGTGGCGGGATTTATCGGAAGCCCGTCAATGAATTTTATGACTGGTACTGTGATAGATAACAATGGTATGGTTTTTGATGAAGGAAAAATACAGCTTCAAGTTCCCGCAAAATTTCATCAACAATTGTCAAACTATCTAGACAAACAAATTATTTTCGGAATCAGACCTGAGGATATTTATGAGGCTGGTTTTGCACCAGGAATTAAGAATTCTTCAAAAGTTGATAGTTTATTAGAAGTTGTGGAACCAATGGGAAACGAAATTTTTCTCTATCTCAATACCGGAATTCATCAATTTGTAGCGAGGGTTAGCACCAGCGAAAATCCATCTATAGAAAGTAATGTTGAAATCGTTTTTAATATGGAAAAAGGACATTTTTTTGATCCAGAAACAGAAGAATACCTTTAAACTTTTTATTCCAATAACATCTTTAATTTTGAGTCACGTTTTATTAAATCATAAAATTTATTGTCGGTTTGAGGCAAAACTTTACTAGTTATTAATTTGAAATGTTGAGTAAATGTTTTGTTGTGGTAAGATTTGTGACTTCATTTTCAAGCGCCACATATTCCTCAACAGAAACACCACTTCGAGATATACCGCAACAATATGCCTGGTTGTTGAATCTGTTAGGTACAGATAGATATGATAATTTATTTTTGTATAAAAAAATATAATTTTAAAAAATTGTTTTAGCGGATTGAATTAAATAAGTTGTACATTTTTAACATATAAGTTATAGTAAAAAAAGGATGATATTATGGACATTGCTGAATTAAAAACACTAAAAATTTCTGAATTATCAAAGGTGGCACAGGAGTTAAACATTTCTGGAGCGTCAGGTTTAAAGAAGCAAGAGCTCATTTTTAAAATTTTAGCCGAGCAGACAAAACAAGAAGGATTGATATTTGCTGAAGGAGTGCTTGAAATTCTTCCCGATGGTTACGGTTTTTTACGCTCGCCGGCTTATAATTATCTTCCCGGACCAGATGATATCTATGTTTCGCCTTCACAAATCAAGCGTTTTGGGCTCAGGACAGGAGACACGGTGTCAGATCAAAGTCGCCCGCCAAAGGAGAACGAACGTTTTTTTGCTTTGCTTAAAGTGGAGGCGGTGAATTATGAAAATCCTGAAGAAGCAAAAACAAAAATGCTTTTTGATAATCTGACTCCGCTTTACCCCATGGAGAGGATTCAGCTCGAATATTCTCCAACCAATTATTCTACAAGAATAATGAACCTGTTGACTCCAATCGGAAAAGGACAGAGAGGTTTAATAGTGGCACAACCCAAGACAGGTAAAACAATGTTACTTCAATCCATTGCCAACTCTATTACTACCAATCAACCTGAGGTTAAACTCATTGTACTACTAATCGATGAAAGACCAGAAGAAGTAACTGATATGGAGCGTTCCGTAAAGGCTGAAGTTATTAGTTCGACTTTTGATGAACCGGCCGAACGACATACCCAGGTTGCCGAAATGGTACTGGAAAAATCAAAACGTCTGGTGGAATATAAACAGGATGTTGTTATTTTATTGGATAGCATCACACGGTTAGCGCGAGCTTATAACACTGTTGTACCACATAGTGGTAAAATTTTATCAGGCGGTGTTGATGCCAATGCTCTTCACAAACCGAAGCGCTTCTTCGGAGCAGCACGGAATATTGAAGAAGGGGGTAGCTTAACCATTATTGCCACCGCATTAATCGATACAGGCAGCCGAATGGATGAAGTCATTTTTGAGGAATTTAAAGGAACGGGTAACATGGAATTAGTCCTGGATCGAAATTTAACTGACAGGCGAATTTTTCCATCTATTGACATTAATAAATCGTCAACCAGAAAAGAAGAACTGCTTTTAACCCAAACAGAATTAAATCGCGTGTGGATTCTCCGTAAACTTCTGAGTGAGTTCACAACGACTGAAGCTGTTGAATTTATACTGGAGAGAATGCGGGGGACCAAATCAAATAAGAAGTTTTTAGAATCAATGCATTCGTAAAAATTTTTTTCTTGCATTCATGTAAAAATATTATTATATTTAGCAATTCATTAAGCAAACAACGATAGAACTCTTTTTGATGACAAGAATGGTAATGTTTTATTTTTTGATAATTATTTAGTTATAGAGATTTAGATAAAATTGTGAGATTGGAGGTTGGTTCCTTTGAAAGAGAAAATTCATCCCAAATATGAAGTTGGAACAGCTACATGTGCCTGTGGCAATACATTTCAGGTTCGATCCACGGTAGGTGATATGAATTTGGATATATGTTCGAATTGTCATCCCTTTTTTACGGGTAAACAGAAGCTTGTCGATTCAACGGGACGCGTTGAAAAATTTATGAAAAAGTACGGTCTGAAGAATAATTCCACAAGTGATAAAAATTCTTAGCCGATTTTTATTAAAAATATAAAACGGAATATGATTGATGATCTTTATGGGTCGCGTATTCCGTTTTTTGTTATGGAGGTAATAATTTTGCCAGAAAAAAAAGAAATCCAGGTTGGTGGACAGGCAATAATTGAAGGTGTGATGATGCGTTCGCCGAACCGAGTTGCAGTAGCTGTGCGTAGATCCGATGGAAAAATAATTTTAAAAAATGATCATTATACATCGTTAGCCAAACGTAATAAAGTTTGGGGACTCCCCATCATACGTGGGGCAGTCATGCTTATTGAATCAATGGTTATTGGTATTAAGGCATTAGCTTTTTCTGGAGATGTAGCCGTCGCTGAACAACAGAAAAAGGAAAATAAAAAAACTGCAAACAAAGGCACTAAAAAGACTGGAATGTCTAATCTATGGCTAATCGGTACAGTCATTTTTTCTTTGATAATTGGTTTGGCCTTATTTTTTTATGTTCCATTGGTATTAACTGATTTATTGGGTGCAAAAACCGGATTTTGGTTCAATGTTGTCGACGGTATGCTTCGAGTAATTATTTTTCTGCTTTACCTGGGGCTTATTACCCTGTGGAAAGATATACAACGTATTTTTCAATATCATGGTGCTGAGCATAAAACGATTTTTGCTTATGAAGATGGAAAAGATTTGACAGTTGAAAACTCCAAAGCCTATACACCCCATCATCCCAGATGTGGCACCAGTTTCATTTTAACGGTGCTGTTAATTAGCATTTTTGTTTTTATGTTATTGGGGCGCCCTGAGACTATTGCCGATCGATTGATTCGATTGGCATTCGTCCCTTTAATCGGCGGTATTTCTTATGAAGCGATTAAACTCTCAGATAAAAAGAAGAATAATCCCATCGTTAAGTTATTTATTCTACCAGGCTTATGGTTACAAAAAATTACTGCAAGGGAACCGGACGAGTCAATGCTCGAAGTTGCTTTAGTTGCCCTCAAAGGATCGTTAGGCAACCAATTTACTGACGATCCAGATGTTGTCCTTGCGGAAAATTTAAAGCAGTGATTTGGAGTTTTGAACATGTTTGAGAAATTAAAAAAAATAAAACAACGTCATCAGGACATAAGTGAAATGCTTGGTGATCCTGACATTTTTAAGGATCAAAATAAATTCCGAAAATTAGCCAAAGAACAGAGTGATCTGGCTGAAATTGTTGAGAAATATGATAAGTATGAAAGAATATTGATCCAGATTTCAGAAGTAAACGAGATTATTGAACATGAAAATGATAAGGAATTGGTGGATCTCGCAGAGGCTGAATTAGAAGAATTACAGGAGCAGCAGGGAAAAATTGAACAAGACCTGAAATTGTTGCTAATCCCGAAGGATCCCGAAGATGAAAAGAATGCCATTATTGAAATACGAGCCGGAACTGGAGGGAATGAAGCCTGCCTTTTTGCCGGTGACCTATACAAAATGTATCTGAAATACGCCGAGCAACAAAGTTGGCGAATAGAAATTCTTAACTCACATCCCCAGGAAATTGGCGGTTTTAAGGAGATTTCCTTTCTGGTAAATGGTTCGAATGCCTATGGGAAATTGAAATTTGAAGCTGGAGTTCATCGCGTCCAGCGTGTCCCGATTACAGAAGCCAGCGGGCGGCTTCATACATCCGCAGCTTCTGTTGCGGTACTGCCAGAGGTCGAAGAAGTTGATATCAACATCGCCCCCAACGATCTTAGGATCGATGTTTTTCGGTCATCAGGGCCCGGTGGGCAGAGCGTTAATACCACTGATTCTGCTGTTCGAATTACGCACATCCCCACCGGCATGGTTGTAACCTGTCAGGATGAAAAATCACAGCATAAAAATAAAACTAAAGCCTTAAAAGTTTTGCGAGCGAGACTCTATGAGAAGAGAAAAGAAGAGGAAGAGGCGAAGCTAACTGCATCTCGCCGTTCAATGGTTAGTACTGGAGATCGAAGTGCCAAGATCAGGACATTTAATTTCCCGCAAAATCGTGTAACCGACCATCGCATTAATTTAACACTATATAAGCTGGACAAAATCATCGAAGGCGATTTGGATGATTTGATTGAACAACTGCAGATCGCCGATCGTGCCGAAAAATTAAACATGTCTGTAACAGACTAAGTAGGACAAATTGCCAATTTGTCCTACATTACCTTACAAATAAAATGGTGGTAGCCATTGACAGTTTCTAATTATCGGGTAATCGATATCCTCAAAATGAGTACTGATTACCTCGAAAAAAAAGGAATAGATAATCCACGTTTAAATGTGGAATTATTGCTGGGGCATGTTTTGAAAATGAAGCGGGTTCAGCTTTATTTGAATTTTGAGAAGCCATTATCGCCATCTGAATTAGATCAATTCAGATTATTTCTTAAGCGGCGTGCCAATCAGGAACCCATACAATACATCACCGGCGAAACAGAGTTCTATTCTTTGAAATTTAAAGTCAATCGTTATACACTCATTCCACGTCCTGAAACTGAAATTCTTGTTGATAAAATAATTGAAACATGTACTAAAACTTTTTCGCAACTGAATAAAATTCTTGTATTAGATATAGGTACAGGGAGTGGAAATATTGCTATTAGTATCGCTAAAAATGTCCAAAACGCTTTTATATCAGGAATTGATATTAACGCAGAAGCGCTAAAAATAGCAACTCATAATGCGCAAGTTCATAATGTTCAAGATCAAATACAATTTCGACTTGCCGATGTATTCGATGATAACTTTTTTATCAAATTGACAAATAAAATTGATATAGTTGTCTCAAATCCGCCATACATTTCGCAAGAAGAATTTGATGCGCTGCCAATCGAAGTAAAACATTTTGAACCTTACATCGCTTTAGATGGAGGCAAAGACGGACTGATTTTTTATCGTCGGATGTTACAAATTTCAAAAGAGGTTTTAAAAGCGAATGGAATAGTTGGATTAGAAATTAGTTATAATAAAGGTGACCAGATAAGTGAATTGGCTATAAATTACGGATTTAGGGATGTTGAGGTTATAAACGATCTGAATGGATGCGAGAGAGTGATAATCATTAATAAATAATAATATTATGCTGAATCTGGTAAACTTAGAAGAGGTAGAAACATGAACGGAAATGTACTGGAACAAAAAGAAATTGACAAATATTTAAATCTTGCAAACGAAGGTGTAGAACAATACCTTTCGAAAAACAAAAATGATATTAGAGAGGAAATTTTTAAGAGTGCACAGAAAAATGTGCCTGAGAAACTTTCACAATGGCTTAATAATGAGCGGATCGATGAGCTTTCTCCCAATGCGAAAAAGGGCATCGTGGAGGCTGTCAAAAAAGAAAGATGGGAGCACATCGTTGACGCCTTTTCAGATGAGATTGCTTTTGGAACTGCTGGAATTCGAGGAATCGCAGCTTATGCAACTCGAGAAGATGAATCTGAACTCCAATTATTGAATAACGAAGGAATTTTGGCACCTATTCTGAAAGGACCAAATACAATAAATGATTTAGTCTTGATGATAAAATCTGTGGGTGTTGCTAACTATGCTAAAGATAATGGCTTAAAATCAATCGTAGTTGGATATGATAGTAGAATTCAAGGTAAAGCATTCGCTGAGTTAATCACACGAATTTTTATTGCACAAGGTATGAAAGTATATTTGTTTGACGAAGCATGTCCTTATCCTGAGCTCACTTTTGCGATACCATATCTTCGAGCAGATATAGGCATCTTAATTTCTGCGAGTCATAATGACAGAAGATATAATGGATATAAATTAT
>SMTZ1_10005230_pt1 | contig 13043 bp, 8 predicted proteins | sample DeeMarSWOR136_30_FD_25667 | JGI IMG/M metagenome (IMG submission 25667) | reverse complement strand
CATTCCGAACGAAGTGAGGAATCTGATTTTTACGAAAATATTGGACTTACAGATTTCTCCCTTCGGTCGAAATGACACAAACTTATTTCCCAGAGAGAAACTTATTACTGCCATTGACCATTAATAAAGAGGAAAAAATGTTTTCTACTCTCATCGAAAAGGAACTGAAATCAATAATAACCGGGCCTAAGTTTATTGGCACATTTGTCGTCTGCTCTATTCTAATTTTGTTGAGCGTTTTTATTGGTATTCAAGAGTATCGTGCCACCGTTAAATCTTATGAAGCCGGCAGGCAGTTAGTCGAGCAAGAGCGGCAGGAGATAACATCATGGATGGGATTGAATTCTCGTGTCTTTAGAAAGCCAGATCCCATGCAGGTCTTTGTTGCCGGTGTGAATAATGACATTGGTAGATTTTCTAATATTAGGTCCACTGAATCTGTTAAATTAACCAATAGCATCTACTCTGACGATCCAATTTTTGCTGCTTTTCGATTCATTGATTTATGTTTTATTGTTCAGGTCGTCCTGTCGCTCTTTGCAATTCTGTTCACTTATGATGCCATTACTGGAGAACGAGAGCAAGGTACGCTGGGGCTTGCCTTATCCAATGCTGTTCCACGATTTCGATATATTTTGACAAAATTCCTCGGTTCCTGGCTGGGATTAGTCGTTCCAATCCTGATTCCAATTATTACCGGGTTCCTGTTAGTAATCGCTTCTGGGATTCCGCTTACCGGCGATCATTGGACTCGGCTGCTGATTTTTCTGGGAATATCGATTTTGTACTTCACTTTTTTTATCGCGTTAGGAATCTTAGTTTCTGCATTAACAAAAAGATCATCAGTTTCCTTTTTGTTATTATTAGTTATTTGGGTAACATTTGTGTTAATCGTTCCCCGAGTAGGCGTTATGGCGGCTGGTAAAATTGTGCCGGTTCCCTCAATCGCTGAAATCGATGGACAAATCGAGGGCTTCTCCAAAAGCTGCTGGGATAAGTATATGAAAGAATTAGAAAAACGCCTCGATGAACGAAACAAAGCTATGCAGGGGATGACTGAACAGGAAAGGGAGGCATACCGGGATCAACATTTATGGGATTGGATGCAAGAAAGCGATGCCCTACGCAAAGACGTACAGATGGACATAAATGAAGTTTCCAGAAATTTGCATGAAGACCTCCGTAATCGCAAAGCAGTTCAGGAACGACTTGGTTTTACGCTGTCACGATTTTCTCCTGCATCTGCATTTCAACTATCAGCCATGAATCTGGCAGGAACAGACATTCGAATGAAATCCCGTTACGAAACAGCCCTGGAAAACTATCACAAAACATTTGTAGATTATAAGGAGAAAAAGCAAAAGGAATCAGGTGGATCATCAGGAGGCATTCGAATTTCAGTGAGTTCTGAAACAGGTGTAAAATACAGTTTTGGACCCGATAAGGGCAAATTGGATACCAGCGATATGCCCCGTTTTCAAAACATAATACAATCTTTTTCTGATGTTTTTACTCCAACAATTATCGATATTGTATTATTATTTTTTTATAGTATTACGGCGGTAGTTGGAGCATTTGTGGCGTTTTTGCGGTATGATGTGAGATGAAAGGTCATTCCATATTATGGTTTAATTTTGAGATTTATTTGTAAAAAAGGCTTTTATGGTAGTGGAATAATTGAGTATTGAATCTGCGGAGCAAGTATTGGTAAAAAAAGATTTTTTTTCTTGCATATTAGAATAATTTTTTTATTTTATAGCTTAATTGTTTTAAATTGAAACCTTCCCTGGGTTACCCATTGTTCAAATTAATTTTTTAATCCACTCTTATTTTCAATTTCCAGATTTAGAAGAAATCTATGTCAAATTTTCTTAAAGCATCTTCTATCCTGGGCATTGACATTGGTGGGACAGGAATTAAGGCAGCCCTGGTCAATCCCGAACACAGAAATATTGTAACCGGCCCCAGAAAACTTGTCACGCTGAGAACTGTGACTGCTGAGTTGATTCTATCTGTGATTCATGAATTAATCAAATCTGTTCGATCTGTGTTCAAAATATAATGTAATCAAACTGAGGTGAAAAATGAATGATGAGTACTGGTTAGAAAACCTGGTTATTAACACGATTCGTACACTTTCGATGGATGCAGTTCAGAAAGCTAACTCTGGTCATCCTGGAACGCCGATGGCGTTGGCTCCTGTGGCGTTCTATATTTATGATAATCTTTTGAAATTCAATCCCCAAAATCCTGATTGGCCCAATCGAGATCGCTTCGTTCTTTCTGCTGGTCACGCTTCTATGCTATTATACAGTATTTTGCATGTGATGGGATACGAGGTTTCTTTAGATGATATTAAAAATTTTCGTCAGTTGAACAGCAACACGGCAGGGCATCCTGAATATGGATTGACTCCAGGAGTTGAAATGACAACAGGACCGTTGGGGCAGGGTGCAGCGACCAGTGTGGGGATGGCAATTGCAGAAAAATGGCTCAAAACGTATTTCAATCGATCTGGTCACGAGATCATCGATTATAACATTTTTGCCATTGTCAGCGATGGCTGTATCATGGAAGGTGTTGCCAGCGAAGCCGCTTCCTTAGCTGGACATTTGGGATTGAATAATTTGATCTGGATTTACGATAATAATAATATTACTATTGAGGGAAAGACAGAGCTAACTTTTTCAGAAGATGTTGCCGCAAGATTTGAGGCTTACAATTGGAGAATCGAACATATTGATGATGCAAATAGCTTACTGGCACTATGGGCATACATCCAGAATGCAATGGATGAAACGGATAAACCATCCCTGGTCGTTCTGGACAGCCATATCGCTTATGGTGCTCCCAACAAGCAGGATACAGCAGATGCTCATGGCGCGCCGCTTGGTGAAGACGAAATCCGAGCTACCAAAGAAAATTATGGCTGGGATCCTGATAAGAAATTTTTTGTCCCACAGGAAGTAAAGGAATATACCCAAAAGATGATCGAAAAAGGAAAAAAATTGGAAGGTGATTGGCAACAAAAGTTTAATGAATATAAGCGAGTCTATCCAAAGCTTGCCCAGCAATTCACTCGAATTCAAAATCGTGAATTACCCAAAGATTGGCAAAGCGCATTACCCTCCTTTCCTGCCGATGAGAAAGGACTCGCCACACGGCAATCGAACGGAAAAGTGCTGAATACAATCGCCGAAAAGATACCCTGGTTGATCGGTGGCTCAGCCGATTTGATGCCTTCCACGAAAACGAAAATCGAAAAATCCACCAGCTTTAACAAAGAAAACTATCATGGCAGAAATTTTCATTTTGGCATTCGAGAACATGCCATGGGAGCGATCGTAAACGGAATGACGCTGAGCAAACTTCGAGCTTATGGGGCGACCTTTTTCGTTTTTTCTGATTATATGCGCCCAGCCATTCGACTGGCAGCGATGATGAAACAGCCTTCAATTTTCATCTTTTCGCACGACAGCATCGGATTAGGCGAGGATGGACCAACGCATCAGCCCATCGAACATTTAACTTCGTTGCGTGCCATGCCCAATTTAGAAGTGATCCGTCCTGCAGATGCCAATGAATTGTCCGTTCTCTGGAAATATATCATGGAGATAAAGGATCACCCGGTGGCGCTTATAACATCTCGCCAGGCGATTCCAACACTCGACCGTTCGAAATATGCTCCTGCAGAGGGCGCTTTAAAAGGTGCATACATTTTAGGGGATTCTGACGGTACGCCAGATTTAATTTTAATGGGCACAGGTTCTGAAGTTCAAATCTGCCTTGAAGCGTATGAGAAATTAAGCCAAGAAGGAATCAAAGTTCGAGTCGTCAGTATGCCATGCTGGACTCTATTTGATAATCAATCCGATGAATATCGAGAGTCTGTGTTGCCCGGTTCAGTGAAAGCTCGTGTGGCAGTCGAGGCGGGTGTAGATTTAGGCTGGCACAAATATGTTGGTCGTGAAAATGAAGGCGCTATTATCGGCATCAATCGTTTTGGTGCTTCGGCGCCTTATAAGGAATTGTACCAGGAATATGGATTGACAGTTGATAATGTGGTTAAAAGTGTTAAAAAGTTAATTGAAAAAGAAAAGGTGTAAATCTATCGAGCTACCATCTTAATTTTTTTTGTGGTGAAGGATGGAGTGTCATTCCGAACGAAGTGAGGAATCTGTCAGAGCACATGATTTTGAAATATTCCAAATAAAGTGAGTTAGCCAGATTGCTCCTCACTTCTTTCGCCAAAATCACATACTCTTTCATTGGAAGTTTAAAACTCGAATCGACTTACTGGAGTAATTGCTATTTATGCAATCTAAACTATATTATGTTTACATTCTATCAAGCATTTCGGGAGTTCTATATATTGAAATCACGAGTGATTTAAGAAAAAGAGTTTGGGAACATAATCAAGAGTTAATAGAAGGATTTACTAAGAAATATAAAGTGAAGAAGTTAGTTTATTATGAAGTAACTGAAGATGTCCGAATCGCAATTGAACGAGAGAAACAACTAACAAAATGGCATCGAGAAAAGAAAATTGCTTTGATTGAAAACATGAATCCGAACTGGAAGGATTTGTAATTTGAGTTGTAGGTTTTGGATCAAAATCACTTACTTTGATTTAAAATAAAATGTCAGTTCGAGGAACATAGCGACGAGAAATACGTTAACGCACAGAATGTTTATATATTTTCAATTTGGTGATAATCCAGATTCCTCACTTCGTTCGGAATGACACCTAATGAAAAAAATTGAAAAATTTTTTATCCTAAGGAGAAAATAAATGTCGCAACTAAAACAATTAGCAAACTCAGGACAATCAATCTGGTACGATTATATTCAAAGGTCATTAATTACGACAGGTGAATTGCAAAAATTGATTGACGACGGCCTGCGTGGCATCACTTCCAATCCGACTATATTTGAAAAAGCCATTGCAGGCAGTTCAGATTATGACTCAGCCTTAAATGATTTAGTGAAGGCAAATAAATCAATTGATGAAATCTATGAAGCTTTGGTGTTAGAAGACATTGGCAGAACAGCAGATTTATTTCGTGATGTTTATGAAACGACAGCCGGTCTGGATGGTTATGTCAGCCTTGAAGTCAATCCCGGCTTAGCTTACGATGCGGACGGGACTATCAAGGAAGCGGTGCGGCTTTTCACAACATTGAAGCGTCCCAATGTCATGATCAAAGTGCCAGCAACTCAACAGGGTATGACCGCCATTACAGAATTAATCAGCCATGGCATCAATGTTAATGCAACATTGATGTTCAGTATGGATCATTACTTAAATGTCACAAATGCCTATTTGACTGGATTGGAACGACTGCTGGAAAATGGTGGTGATCTGATCAAAGTCGCTTCAGTAGCATCATTTTTTGTTAGTCGTGTCGATACGGCAGTTGATAAAACATTGGAAGAACTTGGTAACAAAGAATTACAGGGTAAAATTGCGGTCGCCAATTCAAAATTAGTATATCAAAAATTCTTAGAAATTTTTAACGGACCTCGCTGGGAAACGCTCGCCAATCATGGCGCACGTGTCCAGCGTGTGTTATGGGCAAGTACCAGTACCAAAAATCCCAATTATCCAGATACACTGTATGTAAATAATTTGATCGGCAAAAATACGGTGAACACTCTACCGCCTGCTACTTTGACCGCTTTTCGTGATCATGGAAAAATCTCTGCCACAATTGATCAAGGTTTACAGGAAGCAAAAGCCCAAATTTCAAAATTAAGCGAATTAGGAATCGATCTTAATGCCATCACTGAAAAGTTGCAGAAAGATGGTGTCGCTGCCTTTGCTGATTCATTTCAAAAATTATTGAACGCCATCACAGAAAAACGAGATCAGCTCCTTTTAGATAAAAGAAAACTTATAATGAACCTCACCGATTATCAGTCTACGATTGATGCTTCTCTGGAAAAATTAAACAACGAAAGAATTATCCATCGAATCTGGAAACATGACCATACTGTATGGAAACCTGAACCAACAGAAATCACCAATCGCCTGGGATGGCTTCACAGTCCAGAAATGATGCTGGAAAACCGTAATGATATTCAGACATTTGTGGATGAAGTAAAATCAGCAGGCTTTGCAAACGCACTATTATTAGGTATGGGCGGATCGAGTTTAGCGCCTGAAGTCTTTCGTAAAATATTTGGCGTAAAAGAAGGCTATCTCGATTTAGCTGTACTCGACAGTACGAATCCCTGTGCTGTCTTAAAATATGCAAAAAATCTGGCTCCAGAAAAAACGCTCTACATCGCATCTACCAAATCTGGTGGTACTGTTGAGACGCTTTCTTTCATGAAATATTTTTATAATCAGACGCTGAATAAAGTTGGACAACAAAAAGTCGGAAATCATTTCATCGCTATAACTGATCCAGGCAGCGGTTTAGAAGTGCTGGCGAAAGAACTGAATTTTCGTCGTATATTCTTGAACGATCCCAATATCGGGGGACGCTATTCAGTGCTATCGCAGTTTGGTTTATTACCTGCAGCTCTAATTGGTATTGATTTAAAAATTTTGTTAGATCGAGCGTTGCAAATGGTGTGCAATTGCGAAGGCTGTAATTATCCAGTGGACGGTGACAATTCCAGCGCAATTTTGGGAACCATGTTAGGGACAATGGCGCGAAAAGGACGAGATAAGTTAACGTTCATTATTTCTCCTGCTATCAAACCATTTGAAGTGTGGATAGAACAATTGATTGCCGAAAGTACAGGCAAAGAGGGTGTTGGGATTTTGCCAGTGGTCGGGGAATCAATTTTGGAACCAAACGACTATGTTGATGACCGACTGTTTATTTATCTAAAATTAAGCGGTGATAACAGTCATGATCAACCAGTAAAAAAATTGGTCGATCATGGCTATCCCGTGGCGCAAATCAATTTACGAGATAAATATGATTTAGGTGGAGAATTTTTCCGCTGGGAAATGGCAACGGCAGTGGCTGGATATTTCCTGAAAATTAATCCCTTTGATCAGCCCAACGTTGAAGCGGCTAAAGTGTTAGCTCGAGATATGGTAGCTGCCTATCAACAAGTCGGTAAATTGCCTGAGCAACAACCTTCACTTCAACTCAATAATGTAAGTGTCTTCTCGGATGGTAAAGCGAATAGTTTAGAAGAATCTCTACAAGGATTTCTCGAAAGGGTGAATTCAGGAGAAAGAACTGGCAGTGGACGCAGTTACGTGGCAATTCAAGCCTTTATTCATGCAACTGATCAAACCAATGAAGCCTTACACGAATTGAGAACCACCATTCAGAAAAAATTTCAATTGGCGACCACTGTTGGCTATGGACCTCGTTTTCTTCATTCAACGGGACAATTGCATAAGGGGGATGCTGGAAATGGCTTGTTCATCCAGATCACAGAAGCTCATTCAGAAGATATCCCTATTCCCGATAACGCTGGTGAAGAATTTTCATCCATTACATTTGGAACTCTTGCACTGGCTCAGGCATTAGGTGATGGTCAAGCATTGCTCGATGCCAAACGCAATGTGATCCGTTTCCATTTTAGCAAAGATACAGTCAGTGGTATTAGGCGATTAACGGAGGCGTTAAGTTAAGCCTTTAGAAGAGGTGATTGAGAAATTGGGTAATTGAGACGTTTACTTTGGGAACTGGTATTTCACGATTAAAGCGGTTATTTCTGATTGTATCGGAATTTCAAAGTTTAATTGAAAAATACTATAAAAAAACCTTACAAGGAGCAACTATCCTTCGGGCACAGGTGAACATAAGTATTCACAGAGAATTTGTTATAGGGGTTATTTGGTGGGTTATAAAACTCCGTTTAAACTCTGCTTCCTCCGCTTCTCTTTGTAGGGGAATCACTTCAGGAAGACAATTAAAAAAAACGAATTTCAAATAAAATCCATGCAAAATGTAGATCAATTTAAAAAACAAGCCGCACTAAAAGCCGTCGAATTTGTCCAGTCAGGAATGGTGCTTGGCTTAGGAACAGGGAGCACTTCATTGTATGCGGTACAAGAAATTGGTCAGCGTTGTCGAGATGGTAGCGTGAAATCCATAATTGGCATTCCCAGCTCAATTAAGACCGCCCATGAAGCCCAACAGTGTGGAATTCCCCTGGGATCGCTGGATAATCATCCTATAATTGATTTAACAATTGATGGTGCTGATGAAGTCGATCCAGATTTGAATCTGATCAAAGGTGGCGGCGGTGCACTGGTTCGAGAAAAAATTGTTGCTCAAAATAGCCGAAAAGTTGTTATTATAATAGATGAAAGTAAACTTTCTTCCGTTTTAGGCGTTAAAAGAGATGTACCCATCGAAATAATTCCGTTTGGTTTTCGTCCTATCCTCAATTATTTAAAAGCGCTTGGTTCCAGCGTAAAGCTTCGTAAAACAGAAAAAGGATTGCCGTTTGAAACAGATCAGGGTAATTACATTATCGATTGCAAATTTGATCGTATTTCTGAACCTCAGCAGTTGGCTGGGAAATTGAAGGAAAAAGCAGGTATTGTAGAACACGGATTATTCCTGGGATTGGCGACAGATGTAATTGTTGCAGGGCAGAAAGGAATTCAACATTTTAGCGCCAAGCGCAAGAGACATGGCATCTGACATAATTAAAGTATGTGAAAAATAAAGATTGAATATTAAAATTGTCATTCCGAACTATTAACTACTTTCTAAGTAACATCCATAATGAAGACCTAACGTGTCATTCCGATCCGCCAGGTGGCGGAGAGGTATTTTTTTACCTCTTCACTTTTTTGAAGGTTTTAGCCAATATATGTCTCACGTTTCACTTTTCTTTGCAGAGAAGTAGATATAATGTGAACCATGACCAGGAAAAGTATAAATAAAAAGTAAGAAAATCTAGTTTAAATTCTAGGAGGAGATTAAGAAAGATTATGGAAAAACCTGAAAACTGTATTATTGTTATTTTTGGTGCTACTGGTGATCTAACGAAACGACAATTAATGCCCTCGCTGTTCGATCTATTTCGAAAAGATTTAATGCCCAGAAATTTTGCGATCCTGGGTATTGGACGCTCAGACTATGATGATCGATCGTTTCGAGAGAAGGTAACGATCGGCATCAAAATTTTTGCTAAAAACAAGCCCGTGAACCAGAAAGACTTGCGTGATTTTTTGAAGCACATATATTACGAGATGATGGATAGCAACAATTCCAAAGAATATGAGCAATTGAAAAACAGGCTGACAGATTTAAATGAAGTGGTTCAATCGAATAGGAATTATATCTACTATCTGGCAACAACACCATCGATATATGAAATAGTTACCACAAATCTAGGCGAACAAGGATTGAATCAGCAAGGTGATGGTGAGGGATGGAAGCGAATCGTCTTTGAAAAACCGTTCGGTTTTGGTCTGAAGTCTGCCAAAGAGCTCAATGCGCATATTCAGCGGATTTTTAGTGAGAATCAAATCTATCGCATTGACCATTATCTCGGCAAAGAGACGGTGCAAAATATTTTAGCGTTTCGATTTGCCAATGGTATCTTTGAACCGCTGTGGAATCGAAATTATATTCATCATGTGGAAATCACTGCTGCAGAAAATATTGGTATCGAGGATCGCGGTGAATATTATGACAGTGCGGGTGCGCTTCGAGATATGGTTCAGAATCATTTATTACAGGTCGTCTCGACCGTCGCCATGGAACCGCCTTCGAAATTTGAGGCAAATGCCATTCGTAATGAGAAAGTAAAAATCTTTCAATCGTTTTGCCCTATTAAACCTGAAAATGTACCAAATCAAGTTATTCGAGGGCAGTATCTTGAATCGACCATTCGAGGGGAGAAAATCGCAGCATACCGTAAAGAAAAAAAGGTAGACAAAAAATCGAAAACAGAGACTTTTGTCGCGTTGAAATTTTTTATCGATAACTGGCGCTGGGGAGGCGTTCCATTTTATATTCGAACGGGAAAAAGATTGCCAACCCGCATTACTGAGATCACTATCCATTTCAAAAAAACCCCCCACTTGCTGTTCACCCGGGAATATCCGACCAGGTATAACGATAACCAGTTGATCATCCGAATTCAGCCTGATGAAGGCATTTTGCTGAGATTTGGCATGAAGATGCCCGGCACTGGATTTAATATCAAATCGGTGAACATGGACTTTCATTATAAAGACCTGGGCGAGATAGCGTTTCCTGATGCTTATGAACGATTAGTCTTGGATTGTGTTCATGGGGATGCTACGCTATATGCCCGTGCTGATGCGGTGGAAGCCTGTTGGACATTTATCTCGCCGATTTTAGATGCCTGGCAGGACAATCCTGATATAAAACTCTATGGCTATTCTGCGGGCACCTGGGGGCCCAAAGAAGCCAGTTCATTATTTGGCGAAGGCGAAGACTGGCGCTACCCGAGCAAACCATTGGTGAATGGCGGGGACTCTAAAGAATTGTAGTTTTTGATTCCCAACAGATGATATCCTTGTTAAGGATTATTTTGCAACATAACGTATTCGTGTTATACCGATTAAGGGTTAGAATTTCATACTGATTCCATCGCTCCAAGCGATGGAATCAGTATATCAACGATTTGACTCTGAAAAATTAAACCTAATTGAATATATTTTTTCAAAATCAAATAAGAAGATGAAACAAGAAATTTAAATAATTTTAACTTGACATTTAACTTAAACCAAATTATATTGAATATGTAACCTTTGAAGCGAGGTGATGCCAGGGAAAAAAAGTCCTGTCCGAAAAATGGGCAATATAATCGATTAATTTAACTTTTTTCGACAGGATAACAAGATTAATAAAGATTAACAGGAAACCAATCAATCGTCATAACATAAGCAAATTGTCAATTTTCATGTTCATTCCTGTAAATCTTATAGAATTCTGTTATCCTGTCTTTTTCAGTTGCTAAATATGAGCGATAAGACTTATTATTACGATGATTCAATTGAAATAAAATCAATCAATATCAACAAACAAAAAGGAGTTCATCATGCACTGCACCAGGAGATACTTTCGTTTACTTTGGGGGATCATGATTGTACTGTCAATTCAATTCATCTTTGTTCCCACCAATAATTTTGCTAATTCAAACGGTCCCGAAGTTCTTGTTCAACAATTGCACCTGTTTAATATGACCTATCCAATGCTTTACTCGACAGTAGGGATGGTCACGTTAGTTTACACCCCTGCGTCGAATGGTTATTACATTAACATCGTCGCGCTTGACATAAATGAGCAACCACAATGGATTGTTCGCAACCTTTACGTTCCGGATAATTCCTGGATCGCGAGGGCTCAATCTATCTCTGCTCGCTTTTGTCTTGGATCGCTTGGATATTTACCTGGCGAGGCCGTCGGAACATTGAACATGGAGGTACACCAAAGCGAAACTGTTTTCACAGAAATGCCGCCGTCTGAAGTATTTTCTCCAAATGAAGTAGATACTTTGAGGGATGATGCCCAGGGTGATGTTACCGAAATACCGCCTTCAACACCTCCAATTGAATATTATCCCAAATTCCCTGAATTTGATCCATCCGACCAGATTGTGCCAGTAGAATTTCGTGGATGTCGCGTGCCAAACATTGACCTCGATGATTCGACCTATCCCGATACGGATGAGTATGCTGGCGACCGTAATGCCTGTGGTCCAGCATCAGCAGCCAATAGTCTGGAATGGCTCGACTCGGCTTACACTGAAATAGACATCCCTGAACCGTTGCGAACAACAATGGAGGAATTGAGCACAAAGATGAATCGTGCTCGCAATGGCGGTGTGACGATTGACAATTTCATTCGGGGTAAGCTCGATTTTATTGAAGCCCATGCGCTACCGATCAATGTGAAATTTCAATCAAGTTTCCTTTCAGAAGATATTATTAGTTCCAGTGGTATGACTTACGCCCGAAATGATAATGCTGGCGCTTACCCCACGTGGAATTGGCTGAAGCAGCAGATGGATGAAGGCGAAGATGTGGAAATGATGTATTACTGGAATGATGGCGAAACCTGGCGAGGACATGCGGTGGTGGTCACAGGCGTTGAGGAAAATCAGAACAGCAGTAAAAAATCGGTAAAGTTCAAGCATGATGTTCGGCAGGGAGGAGCTGGCGGTACAAAACAGGAGGACGAGAGTATTTACGTGGACAGCTATGGCAGGATGATACTTCGCTCGCGAGGCGCTTTCATTGGCAATGTGGTTGCCGAAAGTCCTGGCGATCCGTATCCCACACCAGTGGAACTCGGTTTGTTCACAGCGGAGGTTGTCGCCAGCGATGTCCAGTTAACATGGAAAACCGAGTCAGAGTCCAATAACTACGGTTTTGAGATTTTTCGAACCAGTGAAAAAATAGCCTTTGTAACGGGGCATGGCACTACCACTGAGCCGAAAACTTATACCTATATTGATGAAGGATTAAGTAATGGTAGCTATCATTATTCATTAGTTCAAGTTGATTTTGATGGTACACGAGAAACAGTCGGAAATACAAGTGTTGTTGTTCTGAACAATCCGACTCAATTTGTACTGTCTCAAAACTACCCCAATCCATTTAATGCGACGACAAAAATTTCATACACGATTCCAGGAAAGGGTTTCGTATCCATTAAGCTTTATAACATGCTTGGTGAGGAAGTTGCTACGCTGGTAAATGAGGATAAAGACGCTGGGTTCTATATCATTGACTTTGATGCCAGTCATTTAGAAAACGGAATTTATTTTTATCGAATGGAAGCATCAGGCTTTTCTCAAATCAAGAAATTCCTGCTGTTAAAGTAGAATTTGAAAGTTATTGTTATTTATCCTGAATAATTCACTTACCACGAAGCCACAAAGTCTAATTTATTAATAAATGACGGCTTAGTTTTATAGCAATAAATTAGTTTTGCAAAACTGAGTTTCATCTTTGGCTTTAATTTATTTTATTGATTTTTTGTTGCTTAGTGGCTTCGTGGTGAAAATTTATTCTATTACTCCCAAAAACTTTGTTATTTTAACAAAAATTTTTTATAAGTCTCACGCAAAGTCGCCAA
>SMTZ1_10005229_pt1 | contig 13043 bp, 10 predicted proteins | sample DeeMarSWOR136_30_FD_25667 | JGI IMG/M metagenome (IMG submission 25667) | reverse complement strand
TGGGATTTCTACACCCCACGCATCTTCTACCGCCTTCGTTGGAGTTAAATGATGAGGAATGGGACAAATCCCGCAAATTCGTGGAGTAATTCTCGGTACATGCTCACAATAGCGTCCTTCGCAAAATTTCTCAAAAAATCGTGTAGAGGTGATATTAAATTGAGCATCTTTTACTTTCCCATCGTCTCCCAATATAATCCTTAAACCGCCATGCCCTTCTAATCGAGTGACTGGTTCAACTTCAATTTCTTTTACCATTTTTTTACTCTCCTCCTTTATAACTTCTATTTGATGCTAGAGTGAATTTCTGGAAAGTTCCTAGGTGATCTTTCACTTGACTTAACAATTCTTCTTTTGATAAGCCGACATTAAAGCCTTTGGTTACAACATCAGCATAACGAGCTGCTTGATCTGCAACCCATTCTGTTTGACCATAGCAGCCAGTGCAAGGAGCATTGACCTTAAGACATAATCCACCGCAACCCGCTTTTGTAACTGGACCCATACAAATATAACCTTGCTCAATTAAGCAATCATCCATATTTGGGAGTCCTTCATAATCTCGCTTTACTTTAGTCATCCTCGATTCACTACCAATAATTCGGGGACAAGTATCGCATACATTTGATATTTCATGAAAATCACGATGGTCTCTTAAGAAACTTAACGCGTCAGAAGCGATATTTTCAGTTAATTCTGGGAGATTTGCTAATTGGGTTTCCGGTCTACCTTTCTTTTTTACCTGTTTTAGGATGTCTCCTGCAAGATCAAAACCGGACATTAATGGAATGTTTAAGAAGAGGGATAAAAATTCATATAGACTCTTTTTATTTCCAGAATTTATTTGTCCAAGGTTTTGTGACATACCCTTTAATTTCTCTGCTCTTGAATGAGTTGATTTAGCGGGACCGAAACAACCTACACACGGATTTCCATTTGAAGTGCACTTTAATGAACAACCCGAGCTAGTTATTGGTCCAAAGCATAAGATCCCCTTTTCTAGTAAACAATTTTCATTATTTAAAATACAATCATTACAAAAAGCAGTTTCATTCATAGGGAATGGCTTTTGACCAAGTAAAAACTGTACTGCACTAATTATTGCTTCAGGTTTAGGTGGACATCCCGCAATGTAAGCATCAACGCTAATTACATCATCTAAAGGTATAATCTTTTCTGCAAATCCAGGCATATGTTCTTTTGGTTCATGGGGAGCTTCATCTGTTATTGATTCTGCCTCAACAAATTTTCTATTAATAACTTTTTGGATATCCCATTGATTTGCCAAACCATGTACATTACCATAGCATGAACAACTACCAAAAGAGATGATAAGTTGACATTTTGCTCGCATCAATTTTGCATTCTCAATGTCTTCATTAGTTCTAAGAGATCCTTCAACGAAACCAACTAAAATATCTCCATCAGGTCTTGCTTTTAATGAGTCATGTTTGAAATCAACAACTGCTGGCCAATACACAATATCGAGTGCTGGGAGAATTGGCAACAATCCTAAATGTGCATTCAATAAGGATTGATGACAGCCCCAACAATCAGAACACTGCATAAAAGCTACTTTTACTGCCATATAATATCAATTTTTTGTTTTTTTTTTTATTTAATTAAATTAGCTAATTTGAAATAAAAAAATTAGTTGAGATTATTTATTCATTACTTTATTAAAAACTTCTGATTCATTTGACTTTTAGATAAAAATATTTTAGTGGAATATTTTGAATAAATATTCATTTTACTTTCAAAAAAAATACCCTTTTAAATATTTAATTGATCAGAATAAAATTTTCATTCAATCCCTTTTTTTTTTTATATTTACTTAGCTATGAAAATGTTATATCTCTAAATTTAAACCTAATTAGCTTAAAGCTAAAATTTTAAACAATACTATTATAATCTAAATTCTTTTAATTCTATCTTCATTATTTTCTTTATGAGTGATAGAAAGGGGAGCTTTAATTTAATCCGTTTAGCTCATGGTGCAGGTGGAGTTTTACAAGAAGAACTTATTAATTTTATTACAAAAAATATTACCTTCAAAAATGTTAATGAAGGAATCGGTGTAGAAGAACTGGATGATGGGGCTACTATTCCCTTAGAAGATTATGATCAAGAGATCGTCGTATCCGCTGATGGACATACAGTTTACCCATTATTTTTCCCAGGAGGTAATCTAGGAATATTGAGTGTATGTGGCACTGTAAATGACTTAATAATGATGGGTGCGAAACCATTAGCAATAACTTCAATCATCATAATTGAAGAAGGTTTTAAATTCGATACTTTAGAAAAAATTATTAATTCCTTTAATTTCAAAGCGAAAGAAGCAAATTTAGCTATCATTGCGGGAGATACAAAAATAATGCCAAGAGGAACCTTAAATGAAATGATAATGGCGACAACAGGGATAGGAATTAAAGATAAGAATATAAAAATTTTAGATAGTAATTTGAAACCCGGAGATAAAATAATAATAACTGGCAGTATTGGGGATCATGGTACTGCATTAATAAGTAGTCGTGAAGGATTAAACATTTCAGCTGATTTGAAGTCGGATGTTGAGTTATTAACAGAAATTTATAATCAATTGCATCAAGAAATTAATAATAATTATATACATGCAATGAAGGATCCTACTCGTGGAGGAATTGCCGGCTCATTAAATGATTGGGCAAAAAAATCTAATGTAAGTATAATGATTGAAGAAGAGAAAGTCCCTATTAAAAGACAAGTTCATGCTATTTGTGAGATGCTAGGTTTAGATCCTTATACGATAGCTTGTGAAGGAAGAGCTTTATTATCAGTAGAAAGTACCAAAGCAGAAGAGATATTAAGTAAGATCAAAAGTACTTCGATCGGAGAAAAAGCAGAGATTATTGGCGAAGTAGGTATAGAGAACCCTAAAAAAGTATTTTTAAAAACTCTTGTTGGAGGTACTAGATTTATTGATACACCATTAGGGGAGCCAATTCCAAGAATTTGTTAAATAATTAAAGGAGATTGAATAAAATGGAAGTTCCAGGAACTGAGATTTTTAGGAATAAAGAATATGCAATTAAAATTGTTAATTCTATTAAACAAATTCTAAAAGAATTAGAGAAACCAATTAAAATAATGCATGTATGTGGAACTCATGAGCATACAATTTCTAAATATGGATTAAGATCTTTATTACCAAGAGAGCTTGAAATATTGTCAGGTCCAGGATGCCCAGTATGTGTTTGTCCTGCAGCTGATATTGACAAAGCTATTGAATTAGGAAAAAGAAAAGATACAATTATTACAACTTTTGGTGATATGATCCGTGTTCCTGCTTCCAATATTTCTTTAGCTGAACTGAAAGCAGAGGGTGCAGATATAAGAATTGTTTACTCACCCTATGAAGCAATTCGAATTGCGAAAGAAAACCCAAATAAAGAAGTAATTTTTTTCGCAATAGGTTTTGAAACAACAGCACCTTTAATTGGTTATGAAATAAAAAATAATCCCCCTTCAAATTTCTCGGTAATTTGCGCTCACAAATTAATCCCTGCTGCATTGGAATTATTAATAAGCCAATCTCAACTCAATATCCATGGGTTTATTTCACCAGGACATGTATCGACGATAATTGGTTTGAAACCTTTTAAATTGTTTTCAGATGCTTATAAAGTACCAAATGTTATTGCGGGATTCGAACCTAACGATGTGTTATTAGGAATTTTAATGCTATTAAAGCAAATTAAAGAAAAAAAGTTTGAGACCTTGAATGAATATTCAAGAGTTGTAAAACCAGAGGGAAACAAGATAGCGCAAGATATTATTAATGAGGTCTTTGAATCAATTTCCTCACCTTGGAGAGGTATTGGAAGGATTTTAGATGGTGGACTCGTTATTCGAAATAAATATAATGAATTTGATGCCGATAAAAAATTTGATATTAAAATAGAGAAATCTCAAGATATTCCTCCTGGTTGTTCGTGCCATTTAATTATGGTGGGAAAATTATATCCATATCAATGCAAGCTATTTAGAAAAGATTGCACCCCATTAAATCCAATAGGACCTTGCATGGTTTCTCAAGAAGGAACTTGTAGTATATATTATAATTATTATAAAGAATAAAAGATTTAGATTGACTAATCACGGGAATGATTTATCATATTTTAAATTATGACAAGTTTTAAAAGAAGCTTTATAATAAGGAACATCCCCTCTTTTTTCTAATAACATGATTATGATATAATTATTCTAATAATAAATAATAGGATAAAATTTAAGCCTTTTAATACTTTTCTCAATAAAATATTAGATTTTTTTTATAAGAATTATTTATTTAATTATATTTCAAATAATTTTAGGTTTTTAGAGATATCTTCTTGAATAAATTAAAAACTGTAGAAATAAATATTACAGGAATTGTACAAGGTGTCGGATTCAGGCCATTTCTATTTAACCTAGCGAAAAAATTTGGGTTAAATGGAAATATTTTAAATCGAGGTAATGCAGGTGTCAGAATTATCTTACAAGGTAAGGCTGATCAAATAAATAAATTCATAGATAATCTACAGATTAAAAAACCCTTAATTTCGTATATTGAACACCTTGAAGTAAAAGAAATTTCTAAAAATGAAATATTTGAAAATCTTAAGATAAAAAAAAGTGAGGAAGCAAGGGGGATCAGTTTAACTTTACCTCCGGATATTGCTATCTGTAATGATTGTTTAAAAGATATGAGAAATAGCTCATTAGAAAAATACTTTAATTACCCTTTTATCGCATGCGCAGTTTGTGGGCCTAGATTTACCACTGTGAAGGAATTACCTTATGATAGAGAACGAACTACAATGATAAAATTTCCTTTTTGTAAGAAGGCTAATCCAGAGTCATGTTTACAAGAATATTCTGATTTTAATAATAGACGATTTCATGCCCAAACATTTGCTTGTTCAGTTTGTGGACCGCATTATAGATTATATAATAAATCACGAGAGATAATTGAAAAAGATTCAATTAATGAAATTCTGAAAGATCTAGCAGATCGAATCTCTGAAGGGGAAATTATAGCTGTTAAAGGGATAGGGGGTGTTCATTTAGTTTGTTCAGCGAATGATGAGGATGTCATTTTAAAGCTTAGAAAGCGTAAAGGGAAACGAAAATACAAACCCTTTGCTGTTATGGTTCCAAACCTAAACATTATTGAAGATGAATTTAAAATATCCGTAAACGAGAGAGATCTATTGATTTCGTATCGTCGACCTATAGTATTATTGGAGCGGAGAGATTCATTGAAGGAATTTTCTATTAGTTCAAAGGTTGCTCCAGGTTTACACAATGTAGGAATCATGCTTCCATATTCTGGGATTCATTACTTATTATTCGATTATATTGGAGAAAAACCGTTAATCTATACAAGTGGAAATAAATCACATATTCCTATGGCAATAGAAAATAATAACATATTTAATCAACTTCAAAACTTAGTAGATATTTTCCTTCTCCATAATAGACCAATATATCAACGAGCAGATGATAGTGTTTTAAGATTACATGATAATAAAGTTAAATTAATTAGACGATCAAGAGGATATGTACCTGAATATTTACCCTTACCATTTAAAGTCAGAGTTCCAGGAGCTCTTGCAACAGGTCCACTATTAGCAGCAACTGGCGCTGTTCTAAGATACAATCGTATTTTTCCTACTCAGCATATTGGAAATGTAACTCATTTAGAAGCGTATAACTTTTTGAAAAATGCACTTTTACATATGAAATCACTCTTAAAGATTCAAGATAAAGAAATAAACTTTATTGCATGCGATGCCCATCCAACTTTTATAACAACTCAACTTGGTAAAGAATTATCGGAACAATATAATACTCCAGTATATCCAATACAGCATCACTATGCACATGTTCTAGGATTAATGGCTGAAAACAAAATAAAAACAGAGGAACAAGTAATTGGAATAACTACAGACGGAGTTGGTTATGGTGATGATGGTCAAGTCTGGGGGGGAGAAATATTACTATGCGATTATAAAGGTTATAAGAGATTAGGATGCTTAGCATATCAACCCATGATCGGAGGAGACCGATGTACGAAATATCCTGCTCGAATGACCGCTTCAATTTTACTAAATACTTTGGGAGTTGAAGAAGGAAGAACCTATTTTAATAAATTAAAACTCCATAACGATCTGGAATATGGTAAAACGGAATTAGAGGCTATTATTTCACAATTTACAAGAATGGATGATCAATTTCATAATAAAAATATTCCATTAACAAGTTCTACTGGTAGAATTTTTGATACTGTTTCATATTTACTTGGAGCTTGTAATATTAAGACTTATAGGGGAGAGCCTGCTATGAGATTAGAAGGATTAGCGATGAAAGGAAATCCAAAAAATGTCTCTCTTGAAATAGAAATAGATCGTGATATTAATACATCTAAAATGATATTAGATATAATTGAATTGCTTAATGATCCAAAAATTAAAAAAGAAGATATTGCTATTAAGTTTCAAATTGAGTTAGGGAAAGCATTTGCAAAATTAGCAATTTCTTCGGCAGAATCGTATGGCCTAACTAAGATTGGATTAACAGGAGGAGTTGCATATAATTACTTCTTTTCGAAAGCTATAAAAAAATATGTTATTCACAAAGGATTTGAATTTCTTGAACACGATATTATACCTCCTGGTGATGCTGGAATTAGCACCGGGCAACTCATAGGTGGTCTTTTTAATTACCTCGAAAATACCTAACCTATTTTATTTTCTCAATATTAAAAAATATTTTTTAGTTTAGGATTTTTTACTATATTCAAAATTGTAGATAAATATAATTAAAAATCAAAAAAATATAATTAAAGTGCCATTAGCAAAACGTATAATTCCTTGTTTAGACGTAACCGAAGGGAAAGTTGTAAAAGGAGTTAAATTCATAGATTTAAAAGTTGCGGGAGATGCAGTCGAATTAGCAAGCTATTATGATGAACAAGGAGCAGATGAGTTGGTCTTTTTAGATATCACAGCCTCCTCTGACAAAAGGAGAATATTAATAGATTTAGTAGAGCGTACTGGCGAGCAAGTTTTTATCCCTTTTACTGTAGGTGGCGGAATTAGGTCTATAAATGACATAAAAGAGATTTTAAGAGCGGGAGCAGATAAGATTTCACTGAATACTGCTGCAGTTGAAAATCCGACGATAATTGAAGAAGGTGCTAAAAAATTTGGTTCACAATGCATTGTAACTGCTATTGATGCTAAACGAGTCTATGTAGATACATCAATCTTACCTAAGGATAAAAATTTAATTAAAAATGGGAATAAGTTTTGCTGGTGGGAAGTTTATATTCATGGAGGAAGAACTCCAACGGGAAAAGATGCTATCTCATGGGGTGAACATGTCACAAGTCTAGGTAGTGGCGAAATTCTATTAACTTCTATGGATTGTGATGGAACTAAAAAGGGTTATGATCTAGAATTAACAAAATCCTTTAGTGAGAGGTTAGATGTTCCTATAATTGCTTCAGGTGGAGCTGGTAACCCACAGCATATTATAGAAGTATTTAAATTTGGTAAAGCGGATGCTGCATTAGCTGCTTCTATTTTTCACTACAATGAATATCCAATTGGTGTTGTGAAACAAGAATGTAAAAAAGCAGGAATTTCAATGAGGTTATAATAATGACATTCAATATTGCCATCATCGACTATGGAATGGGTAATTTAAAGAGTATCTATAAATGTTTAATTCATTTGGATATCGATGCAATAATTACGGATAAAATTAAACTTATTTTAGATTCAGATGGAATTATACTACCTGGAGTAGGAGCTTTTAGAGATGCCATGAAAAATCTTAAACGAAAGAAGCTGATAAGAATAATTCGTCAAGTAGTTGAAGAAGAAAAACCTTTTTTCGGAATTTGTTTAGGCTTACAATTACTTCATACTAAAAGTTATGAAATGGGTGAAACTGAAGGATTAGATATCATAAAAGGAAAAGTTCTTGCATTTAATAAATCCCTTGTCGATAAAGTTCCTCAAATTGGATGGAATAATGTTCGATTTGAAGAATTAGACCATTATTTAGTTCAAGGAATTCCTAATAACTCGTTTTTCTATTTCGTCCATAGTTTTTACAGTAATCCTGATAAAAAAGATTATATTCTCGGTACTACTAAATATGGTGAAATTGAATTCTGTTCAATTATTTGTAAAGACAATCTAATTGCTACTCAATTTCATCCCGAGAAATCGAGTAAGTATGGCATTCAAATGTTTAAAAATTTCATAGATTTTTGTAAAAAATAAGGCTCTTTCTTGAATTATTAGAAATTAAATTGCCATTTACTTTAATTTCGTTTTTGACTTCTTAGCTTTTTAAATCTTATCAGATTAATAATTTTATTTAAAAGTCTTGCTCTGATTAAATATATAGTGGTTATGTGATGGGTGGTCTTTTCGGAGTTCATTCTAATACAGATTGTTTAGATGATCTTTTTTTTGGAACGGATTATCATTCCCATTTAGGGACTAGACGGGGTGGATTAGCAGTAAAGAATTCAGGAGGGTTTCAAAGATTCATTAAAAATATTACAACTACCCAATTTAGGTCAAAGTTCGAAAAAGATATCAAGAAAATGCACGGGAATAAAGGAATCGGAGTGATCAGTGATTATGACGATCAACCTTTAATAATAAATTCCCATTTAGGTGTATTTGCAATCTGCACAGTCGGAAAAATCAATAATATAGAATATTTAGCAAACGAAGCTTTGAAAAACGGAGCTCATTTTTCTGAAATGCATGGAGGTGAAATTAACCCCACTGAGATGGTCGCAACAATAATCAGCCAGGGTGCAACTTTTCAAGAAGGAATTCAAAAAGCCCAAAATATGATCGATGGTTCTTGTACTATGCTAATATTAACTAAAGAGGGGATATATGCAGCTCGAGATAAATTTGGCAGAACACCTCTTGTCATCGGTAAGAAACCCGGTTCTTATGCTATTACGATGGAAACTTGTGCATTCCCCAATCTTGGCTATAGTGTAGAGAAATTTCTTGGTCCAGGAGAAATAGTTTTGATAAAAAAAGAAGGCTTTGAACAGTTGATTCCTCCGAGTAATAAGATGCAAATTTGTGCTTTTTTATGGGTGTATTATGGATATCCGGCTTCTAACTATGAAGGTATCAATGTAGAAGTTGTTCGCTATAATTGCGGTTCTTATTTAGCTAAAAATGATAATGTAGATATCGATTTAGTAGCAGGCATCCCAGATTCAGGAATAGGACATGGTTTAGGTTATGCAAATCAAACTAATATTCCTTTTTTACGACCCTTTGTGAAATATACTCCCACTTGGCCTCGTAGCTTCATGCCTCAGGATCAATCAATTAGAGATCTAGTAGCAAAGATGAAACTCATCCCAATCAAAGAACACATTACTAATAAACGTCTTCTGTTTTGCGAAGATTCAATCGTGAGGGGAACTCAACTCAGAAAAACTATTGAACGACTCTATGAATATGGAGCAAAAGAAGTTCATATGAGGCCAGCATGCCCTCCACTTGTTTATGGTTGTAAATTTTTAAATTTCTCACGATCTCGTTCTGAATTAGATTTAGCAGGGCGTTGGGCAATAAAAGAACTAATTGGTGAAAATATCGATGATCCTGTAGAATATACAGACCCAGATTCAGAAAAATATAAAGCTATGGTTGATATAATACGCAAAAAGTTGCATTTAACTACCTTAAAATATCAAAGACTTGAAGATTTAGTTAAAGCTATAGGGTTACCAAAAGAAAAATTATGTACCTATTGTTGGGATGGTACTGAATAAATAGAAATCTAACTTTGAATTCTACTTTTTCCTATAGAATCTTCCATTTCTGTTAGTTTTTCCACAGATTTCAAAGGATAATTCCCCGTCAAACAAGCCATACATAATTGATTTTCAGTTTTACGTAAGGCTTCTGATAAATCTTCTTTCGTCTGGTATAATAATGAATCTGCACCAATTTGTTTCCTTATCTCTTCAATAAAATTTTCTTTATACATCAATTGAAATCTACTAGCGATTAATTCTTTTTTTGTTGGGAAATCTATTCCCATATAACATGGGCTTATAATAGGGGGACAACTTATACGCAAATGAACCGAATTTGCTCTTCCTATTTCTTTTAATAATGATACGATTTGTTGTGTTGTTGTACCTCGGACAATTGAATCATCTAATAAAATTACATCTTTTCCTTCAATTACACTTCTTATAGGATTCAATTTTTCTTTCACAGCCGCATTACGTTGAATTTGCCCTGGCATAATAAAAGTACGCCAAACATACCGATTTTTCATTAATCCTTCTACATAAGGTAATTTTGCTTCTTTAGCATATCCAACAGCAACACTTCTCCCTGAATCAGGAACTGGTACAACTATAGCATTTTCCTTAAATTCAGGATCTTTTAAAAGAGGATCTCTTTTAGCTAAATTCAATCCTAGTCTTAGTCTGGCTTCAGCAACAGATACACCATCTATTATCGAATCAGGTCTTGCAAAATAAACGAATTCGAATTGACATAGTGCTGTTCGCTCTTTTTTCATTATATCTTCAGAGTGAATATCCTTTTGATGGCTTAAATGTACAATTTCACCAGGTTTGACATCTCTAAGAAAATTTCCCCCTACAGCGTCAATACCACATGATTCAGATGAGACAATATAAATATTTCTTTTTTCTGTTTTTAATTCACCAATGCATAAAGGTTTAAATCCTAAAGGATCTCTAATAGCGTAAATATCTCCCTCTGCGGTTAAAATTATTAAAGAATAAGAACCATCGAAGAATCTACTAGCAATTTTTAAAATTTCTGGCCAATCATTTGTACCGATAGCTATTGAAGCAATAAATTGAGCAATAACTTCGGTATCAGTATTTGTTACAAAGATTCTCCCCATTTCTTCCAAATTTTTCTTGAGATCGTAAAAGTTTGGGATAGTTCCATTAAAAGCTAAAGAAAATTCGATCTCATTATTTTTAAAATGATAAGGTTGTAAAAATTCAGGTTTATAAAATTCTTGGCTTCCTGTGGTTGCATATCTATTATGGCCAATTCCGACATTTCCCCAGAATCTTGAAAGGACTTTTTTATTCAAGACTTTAGAAACCAAACCTAATTTCTTATAAGTATAAATATTGCCTCCTGTTTTAAGTAAAGATATGCCTGTAGATTCTTGGCCCCGATGTTGCTGTGAAATAAGACCAGAATAAAGCAATCTTGATATGGAAAAACCTATATCATCACATGCAACACCAAAAACCGCACAATGTTCTAAGGGTCTATCTCTCTTATATATCATTTTTGGTTTTTGAGTCATATTATCATTTAAGGTCAGAGAGACAATTTCGGTATCTACTTTAACTACAATTAATTTAAATGATTTATAATTTTTAATAATTGGTTTAATAGTTTATTAATAAATTAGATGGAAAGTTGTTAAAAAATTAGCAGTAAAAATAAATATCTTGCTTTTGTAATTTTGATTGGAGGAAAAAGTACTCGATTCGGAGTAGATAAGGGGCTATACAAATTCAAAGATAAACCTTTTATTTCCTACCAGCTAGAAACATTATCTCGCTTCGAATATGATATTTTTCTTGTAGCTAATTCCAAGCACCAAGTCGAAGCTTACATCAATAAAATTGATATTGAAAAAATAATGGCTTTTATTGTAGATGATTATGATATCGTTATAGATTCTAAAATACGATCTCCTATGTTAGGATTGTATTCCGCATTTAAAGAACTAAACCAACTTAATTATCAAAAAGCATTTGTATTATCATGTGATAATCCACTTATTCAATCTGAAGTCATAAAATATATGATAAAAAAATCGCATGATTATGATTGTTTCATTCCAAGATGGAATAACGAATTTTTAGAACCATTATTTGCGATATACCCTATTGAGAAAGCATTTAAAATGTCTTCAAAGAATATTAAAAAAAACCAATATAAATTGACTAATATTCTTGATAGAGATTGGAAGATTGGATACGCTTCCGTTGAAGAGGAAATTAAAAAAAATGATCCAAATTTGTTATCTTTTAAAAATATTAATAAACCCGAAGATATTAAAATATTAGAAATCTTCTCTGATTAATATAAAAATAAAAAAAAATAATTAAATTAATTTAATCTCTACCAGCAAACGCTCCTATTACTCCTAAAACGCCTCCACCGAGCATTAAGTAAGTACCTAATGCTAAATCACCGAGACTTACCAGTATTGGAAATACATTTCCATAATGTTCACCCGTAAAGAAAATGGTAAAAAACGCTGTTTTGATCCCTAAAATATCTGTGTAAACTAAAAATATAAACATCAGACCAATTGCTAGTGGAAAGAGTGAAAATATTAAACCAGCAAATCTATTCTTTAGACCTGTTAGTATAAGTACACCAGAAGCTAGGAATATTATGAACAGCACCAAAATTAAGAAATATAATATAATATTTAGGCTTAATAAGGTAGAATAAGCATCAGCGTTCGCAAATAAATCGCCTAAATTAAGGATAAAGCCAATACCAGAACCTACATAGCCAGGAAGCATAAGAAAAGAAGCGAACACATAAGTCCCGAGAATAGTTAACAACGCTGCTAAAACAGTTAAAATTTTACCGGCTCCCAAAAATTATTCACCAATTTTATAATAAATTTTTTTTTTTTAATATTTGATTTTTAATTAACATCTTAATGTTTTACATTCTTTTAAACGTTTTGATTGAACTTTATATTATCTTCAAATTCTAAAGTAATAAACATATTCTTAGATCTTATTTGATTTTTAAGGATATAACGTTAATATAATCCAAATTTTAAAAAAATAAAATTTTAAAATATAAAATCAAATTGTATCCCAAACTTACAATTAATAATAAATCTTTATAAAAATAATAGATTTTTAACAATAATAGTACTATTTCAAATTGAATTATTAATTATTGTTTTATTATAGTTAGCAC
>SMTZ1_10005228_pt1 | contig 13046 bp, 5 predicted proteins | sample DeeMarSWOR136_30_FD_25667 | JGI IMG/M metagenome (IMG submission 25667) | reverse complement strand
ACACGAGGTGAAGACATGTTTAATATTAAAATGTTTTGCATTATTGTTTTGTGGGTTGTATTCAGCTATAGCCAGAATGAGATTGTATTTTTCAGCGATAGCCCTAATGGTGACGAATTATATGATTCATCATGGGGATTCGAAACGGCACCTAGTGAATTAGAACTGGCGGGGAGTAATGATAAATTTCCTGTTGATCCGGAGCATCCCTATTTAGGAGCGCATAGTTTACGATTGCACTGGACCTCCAATTCTGGAGGCGATTGGGGTATTGCGGTGGCGTCAGTGGGCTGGCCAGGACACGATATAACAGAATTTGACAGCCTTGTTTATTGGATTAATGGGCCCACCACCATCTCCCAAGTTGATCTCCCCGATATATCAGTAGAAGATCTTTCAAACCATAAAAGTACAAAAATATGGTTGGGTGATTATATTTCGGAGGTTGATGAAGATAGTACTACCTGGCAACAGGTGAAAATTCCTTTAAGTGCCTTCCTTCCCGGTCCTGAGAATTGTGATTTTACCAGAATTAAAACCGTTTTCCACTGGCAAAAGGTAACAGATGGAGAAGAACATATTGCATGGCTTGATGAAATAAAAATGATCAAGGCAGGTGCTGGTAATGGTGAAACTCCAGAAAAGCCACGGTCACCTCTGGTAAAAGGTTCGGATAGCCGTATTGATTTAAAATGGAAACGAAATACAGAAATAAATTTAGAAGGATATTATATATACAGGTCTCAAAGTCTTAACGGACCCTATACTAAATTGAATCCTGTCTTTCATACGGTGAATCTATATAGTGATTTTTTAGGTGAAAATGATAAAACATATTATTATTATATTACAGCGATTAATCGCGATTTTCTGGAATCAGAACCATCCGATACGGTATTTGGTTCTTCAATGGCATTGTCTGAAGATGAATTGCTAACGTCAATACAAGAAGCCACCTTTCGCTATTTTTATGATTATGGCCATCCCGTGAGTGGATTAGCACGAGAGCGAAAAGGATCTGGTAATACCTGTACATCTGGTGGGAGCGGTATGGGATTGATGACCATGATGGTTGGTGCAGAGAGGGGATTTGAAACGCGTGATTCGATCGCCGTACGGATTCTCAAAATTTTAACCTTTTTACAAGATGTCACCTCTCGTTATCATGGTGCCTGGGCACATTGGATTAATGGTGAAACAGGCGAAACCATTCCTTTTAGCGCTTATGACGATGGTGGTGATTTAATCGAAACCGCCTTTCTTATTCAAGGTATACTCACTATCCGAAAATATTTTGATTTAGATAATTCTGTTGAGAATGAAATTCGTCAACGAGCTACAGAATTATGGGAAAGTGTTGAATGGGATTGGTATCAGCGTCAAGGTGATACGGATGGGAAAAAATTATATTGGCACTGGTCTCCGAACTATGGTTGGCAAATGAATATGCCCATTGAAGGTTTTAACGAAGGAATGATAGCATATTTGTTAGCAATTGCATCACCAACCTACGCTGCACCATCTTCAATTTATTATGATGGATGGTGTGCAAGAGTTGATTATTCAAATGGAAACACATATTATGGATATAAACAATGGGTAGGCTGGCCATTAGGTGGCCCCTTGTTCTTTACCCATTATTCCTTTCTTGGTTTTGATCCTCGAAATAAAGCGGATACCTATTGCAATTATTTTGAAAATAATCGAAATATTAGTCTCATAAATAGAGCATACTGTATTGATAATCCCGAAGGTCATACAGGTTACAGCGAATTAATTTGGGGACTAACAGCCAGTGACAATCCTTGGGGATATTATGCCCATGAGCCTCGTCCTGAGCATGATAATGGAACGATTACGCCAACAGCAGCAATTAGTGCCATTCCTTATATTCCTGACGAATCAAAAGCAACTTTACTACATTTCTATTATACATATGGTCCAAATTTATGGGGTGAATTTGGATTTAAAGATGCATTTAATTTAGATGAGAATTGGTTTGCTAATAGTTACATTGCAATTGATCAAGGCACCATCGTACCAATGATTGAGAATTATCGTACTCAACTATGTTGGAATATGTTTATGTTAAATCCAGAAATTCCGGCAATGTTGGATTCAATTGGTTGGGTTACGCAAATTGAAAAGCAGGAACGTATAGTGAATGAGTATTATCTGAAACAAAATTATCCCAATCCCTTTAATCCAAAAACAGTGATCAGTTGGCAGGTAGGGGCGACAGGAATGTCGCTCGTACAGGTTGATCTTAGCATTTATAACATCCTCGGGCAAAAAGTAGCAACGCTGGTAAGAGGAAAGCAGAAAGCAGGCATCTATGAGGTGGAGTGGGATGCCAGTGGATTTGCGAGCGGCGTGTATTTTTACAGACTTAGTGCAAATAGTAAGGCTCAAAACTATGTGCAGACGAAAAAGCTGATTCTTCTGAAATAGAATCATATGATACAAACTATAAATAACGAATTTTACCGTTACAGTATTTTTATAAGATTGTTATAAAATTACTAGCTTATACTTTATAAGTTTTCAACAGTTTACCGCTATCATGATCAAAAACCTTAATGGTGACCCCTTTTATTATTGAAAGTTCTGATTCCTTCTTTAATCCCTTCATGAGTATTAAGCTGACAGGTTTCTCGTTTTTTGTAATTTCAACAACATTAACACTTTCGCTTTTAATGGGTTCAGGACTCCATTCGCATTCGACCACGACATCAACATTGGTGAATTTGGGGCTGGCAGACGGCTTCTCAAAGTCGGAAGGGGGTAGTGCCATAGACATGCTAACTATAAACAAAATCACGAATAGGGATGTAAATAATGTTAAGAATTTATTACGGAGTTTCATAGCACGATCTCCTTTTTTCTATTAATTATTTGCACGCATTACTGGTGAAGACAGCTTTAGATACGGAAATAATTAATAAAAGTTACAAAAATGACAATTATTTAAATAATAAAGATCTGACTGCTATAAACCCTTCTCCGTACTTTTTTTCTTTTCGACCAAGATTGCCGGAATGGCACTGTCATGCACCAATTTATTAAACGCAGGCACTTTGATTTCTATTATTGATGCTAGCTTTTCTAATTCGCGATTTATCTGGTCCTCAAGCTCAACTTTAACGGCAAAGGCCTGATCAGAAGGTGCAAAATCTCCATATGAAGTAAGTTCAGCTACTGCGCTCAACTTATTATTTAATCTAATTGGGAAATTAAGTGGATCTTGAGGACTCTTATTTTTAGTCTGATACAGAGTTTCCTCTATTTGCATAATTTCAGTTAATAATGATTCGGCGGTTTCTTTAATAGTTTTTGCATGGGCCTCTTCTTTTAATTTGGATATAACGTCGTTTATCTGCTTACGCAATTCCCTGATTTGTTTAATGGCCAGGTGTGTTTCGCTCAGTTTTTTATTAATTTTACTAATGAAATCAAACTGAATCTGTAAATCTTCACTAGTTGAGCTGGAACGAGGATCTTTTAATATTTCAAATTGGACCTGTGTAGAATCAGTGCCTTGAATTAATCTTGCAATATATTGACCAGGCACCGCTTTGGCTCCTTTGAGATCACCAGCCCATAAAATGAGCCCTTCAAATTTCTCAGCGTCCGGATAATGTAAATCCCAAACAAAACGATTCATACCCTTATCAAGAGGTAAGCGCTCACTCTTGTTTTTATCCTTTGCCGTAAATTTTTTTATTAATATGCCGTCTTGTACTAAGATTTTGAGCGCTACATCATTGCTGTCTGGTTTTTCCGCAAGATAGTAATATATCATTGCACCACTGGGTAGATTTTTTCCGGAGGTCACGGTATTTTCGGAAGATCCTCCCCGCAGGCGATAGGTTGAACGTGGCTGATATAACCAAAAATTTTGCTTAATTAGCTCATCACTCAGCTGATGTAAGAGGGCTAGATCATCTAAGACCCAAAACGAACGGCCTTGCGTAGCGACTATTAAATCATCATTTTTTATAGCTAAATCCGTTATGGGTACGACTGGTAAATTCAACTGAAAGGGTTGCCAGCTTTCGCCGTCGTTAAAAGAAATGTACATACCACTTTCTGTACCCGCATACAACAAACCAGGCCGCTTTGGATCAGCTCTAATAACCCTGGTAAAATGATTTTCGTCTATACCCTTGGTTATTTTTTTCCAGGTTTTACCGTAATCACTGGTCTTATAAAGATAAGGTTTAAAATCATCCCATTTATACATGGTGGCAGCGACATACAAGCCGCCCGGCTCAAACGGATGTATTTCGATGCTGTTAATCTGTATCCACTGTGGCATTATTTTTGACTGTGGCGTTACATTTTGCCAGGTTTTTCCATTATCTCTGGTTATATGCAGCAGTCCATCATCCGAGCCCGTCCATATCAATCCGGGTTCATGCTGGCTTTCAGCTACTGCAAAGATAGTCCCGTAATATTCGATACTTGTATTATCCTTTGTAATAGGTCCACCTGAAGATGCCATCTTCGTTGTATCATTTCGGGTTAAATCTGAACTAATTTCTTGCCAACTTTGACCTTCATTTAGAGATTTAAAGAGCACATTAGCCGCGGCATAAAGTATGTTGCTATCGTGTGGTGAGAAGAAGATCGGGAAATTCCATTGGAAGCGGTATTTAAGGTCTTTTGCGCCGTGGCCCATGGGATTATCCGGCCATACATTAACGGCCCTGACTTCGTGTGTTTTATGATTGACTCGGGTGATATAACCGCCATAGGATCCGCCATATACTATGTCAGGATTATCAGGATTTGGTGCAATATGGCCACTTTCACCTCCGGCGGTTGCTTCCCAGTGGCGCTCAGAAATGCTCCTGCTGTCCGATCGATGCAATATTCTGACAGTTGAATTATCTTGTTGGGCACCGTAGATACGATACGGGAAGTAATTATCGGTTGTAACGCGATAAAACTGCGCCGTAGGTTGGTTGTGGTAAGTGCTCCAGCTTTCGCCGCCATCAACACTTACCTGAGCCCCACCGTCATCCCCAATGATCATTCGATTAGGATTTTCAGGAGCGATCCAAAGATCATGATGGTCTCCATGTGGTGTTCTTATACTCTCGAAGGTTTTCCCACCATCCTTTGAACGCCAGAAGCGAACATTCAGAACATAAACGATATCTTTATTTTCAGAGTCCGCGTAGATTCGCGTATAATACCAGGCTCGTTGGCGTAGCTTGCGCTCTTCATTCACTTTTTGCCATTTTTTTCCACCATCATCTGATCGAAATACACCACCATCCTGGGCTTCGATGATGGCCCAGATGCGATCAGGATCAGCTGGCGAAATAGTGACGCAGTTTATTCCAAGCGTACCCTTAGGGAGTCCTTCATTTCTGCTAATTTCCTGCCACGTATCACCTCCATCTGAGGATTTCCAGATACCGGAGCCGGTACCCCCACTCTCCAGGCTATAAGGTGTTCGTTTAACGCGCCACATGCTGGCAAATAAAATGCGAGGATTAGTAGGATCCATCGCGATATCAACCGCACCTACTTCAGAATTAATAAACAAAATTCGTTGCCACGTTTTACCACCATTCGCGCTACGATAAATGCCCCGTTCTTCGTTGGCCCCGAATACATGTCCCAAAACAGAGGCATATACAAGTTCTGGATTTTTAGGATGAATGCGAATGCGTGTAATATGTCGAGAATCCTGTAATCCGATATTCAGCCAAGTCTTACCTGCGTCTGTTGATTTCCACATTCCATAGCCATGTGAAACATTACCCCGAACGGTCTTCTCGCCGCCACCCACGTATATGACATTAGGATCCCAGGCACTGACAGCTACTGCACCAATGGAACCACCAAAAAAATTATCCGATACGTTTATCCAGGTTTGGCCACCATTGGTTGTTTTCCAAACTCCACCGCCTGTAGCACCAAAATAATATGTCATCACATTGCCGGGAATTCCTACCACAGCTGCAGATCGACCACCGCGGTAAGGACCAATGCAACGATATTCAAGCGCGTTATAATATTTTTCATCATAATTTTGACCGTCTTTAGCATATACCAGCTGCCCTAATAATAGTATTAATCCATATATTAGCTTAAAGATGACATTTTTCATTTCAATAATCCTCCCCTTAAAAGGTTATGAGAATTTATTCACAATGAATTATTATTGTTCAGTGAATTTCTCATTGTAATTCAAAAGGCTTATATGATTCAAAGAAAGAAAGTTCACTATCTTCAACGAGGGTTTGGTATTCTACCCATTCCCTGGTAAAAAAAGAATTTATTTTCTGCAATGTCTCCTGTAAACTTGCCTTGGCTTGTTGATAACTCAGATCTACCATTTGACCTGGCGCATCATAAGATGATTGTATATATGAATTTGTTAATCGTAGTCGTGAACTGATGATTGCTGGATCTCTGCGAATCCCCTGCACCTCGCGCGGATTGATAAGTTCAAGTAGATTTTTCAGAGAGTCTTGGATTACCTTTCCTTTCTCTTTTATTTTCTTTGCTACTTCGTCCTCCCGTTCTTTGATTCGACCTGATATTAACTGAATTGTCTTTTTTGCTTCCCTCAGGCGGTCCGCTGCATCCGTGGAAATTTGTGTCAAATGCATCATCTGTTTAATCATTTGTTCTCGCGATTGGATATTATCTTCAGACATGGGAATACGTGGATCAAGAATTACATTGACCGATGTTGAATCTGTTATATCCTTATAAGAGATTCGAATCAGATATACGCCGGGTAACACCTTTGCCCCTTGTGGTTCTGGTGCATTGGGTTTTGGTTTAGGTCGCGAAGGCTGACGTACACCTTTACGTTCTAATTCCCAATTTGTACGGTTAAGGCCAACTTTTGCAGCAACCTTGAAACTGCGAATAACTTGACGTCCCTCATTTAGTATTTCGATTTGGACACTATCCTTTTTTGTATCTGCTAGAGTTTCTGTACTATCGTTTGTTTTCTGATCTGTAACTTCCTTTACAGTTGCATTTTTTGGATTAAACACGAAAGATATTATAGCGCCATAAGGTTTATTTTCACCAGAAAATTCTGCTTCAGCAGCAAACCTTGTCCCGGAAGCTCTTTTATACACGACCTGATAAGCATCGGCTACTTTAAAAAAGTGAAGTGTTTTATTTAGAGTCGCTGGACCTGTTTGTGCCAGCTCGCGTAAAGGTTGAATATCATCAAGAATATAGGCAGACCGGCCAAAAGTACCAATAACCAGATCATGTTCACGGGGATGAATAAGCAAATCCATAGTGGAAACAGTGGGATATCCTTCCTTCCACTTAGACCAGTTGTCCCCACCATCAATGCTGACATAAAGACCGAATTCAGTTCCTAAAAAAAGTAATTTTGGTTCAATCGGATCTTGAGCAATTGCTAAAGCGAAGCCCCATACCTTGTTTTCATCTGCAAGCCTTTTCCAGCTCTTCCCAAAATTATTCGTATGATAAACATAGGGTATCCAATCATTACGGCGATGGTTATCAAAAACCACAAATGCTTCACCGGCATCGTATGTAGAGGCTGTTATTTGTGGAATCCAGGTACCCTTAGGTACGCCTTTTATGTTATTCACAACATTAGTCCACGTTTTACCACCATCCTGTGTAATTTGTACATTCCCGTCATCGGTTCCAACCCAGATTACTCCTTCTTTAACCGGGCTGGGTGCTAGAGAGATAATAGTGGTAAAATTCTCTGCAGCGGTCACGTCAAACGTTAGGCCTCCGCTTTCCAGCTGTTTTTGCTTTTCGGGATCATTGGTTGTAAGATCAGGTGAGATAATCTCCCAGCTATCGCCGCAATCGTTGCTTTTATGCACAAACTGACTTCCGTAATAGATGGTGGTCTTGTTAAAAGGATCTGGCGCAATGCCTGCATTCCAGTTAAATCTTAATGCTATATTGTCGGGATGAATAGGGCGAATGAATTTCTGCTGTCCTGTTTCCAGATCATATCTACGCAGATTACCACCTTGAGACATGGCATAGCCGTATCTCGGATCACTTTGATCAGGTACGACATCAAAACCATCACCAAAGCCCACTTCCTCCCAATAGGTGTTGCGAATACCACCATGACGCCAGACCTGACTCGGGCCACGCCACGAGCCATTATCCTGCATACCACCATAAACGTTATATGGGAATTCCATATCTACATTTATATGATAACACTGAGCCAGAGGCAGGTTCTCGATAAAACGCCATGTCTTACCTCTATCATTAGAGATGGCCAAACCACCGTCGTTGCCATCTATGATAAAATCGGAGTCCTGGGGATGTATCCACCATGCGTGATGATCGGGATGTACACGGGCATAGGGTATTAGAGTTTCAAAGGTTTTGCCACCGTCTTCACTTACCGTTACTACAGAATACAGATTATAGACCCGGTTTTCATTCTTTGGATCGACATAAATTTCGGCATAGTAAAAAGGCCGATTTCCGATATTTTTTTCTGCTACTTTTTTCCACTTATATCCCCCATCTTCAGAACGATACAGCGCATTTTTCTTGGACTCGATTAAAGCATAGATAATTTTAGGATCACTTGGTGCAATTGCGATTCCAATACGTCCCAAATCACCTTTGGGTAATCCATCTTCATGGGTTCTTTGTTTCCAGGTTTCACCCCCATCGAATGTAACAAATAGTCCAGAACCGCTTCCGCCAGACTTAAAAAACCAGGGCCAACGGCGATATTCCCACATGGCAGCTATTAATTTATTTGGATTAGATGGATCCATCACCAGGTCAGCGGCTCCTGTTTTATCATCAATATATAAAATCTTTTTCCATGTTTTTCCAGCATCCGTGGTTTTATAAATTCCACGTTCCGGATTCTCACCCCATGCCGAACCCATTGCTGCTACATAGACAATATCGGGATTATCAGGATGTACAATCAGACGATGAATGCTGCGCGTATTTTCTAATCCTAAGTGCTGCCAGGTCTTTCCTCCATTCAGACTTTTATAAACGCCGTTTCCATTGGTCTGACTATTACGCGGATTACCCTCACCTGTACCAACCCAAATCACATCTGGGTTACTTTGCACGACGGTCACATCACCAATCGAAGCCACTTTCTGATCATCAAAAATGGGTTTCCATGTTACGCCAGCACTGGAGGATTTCCATAGGCCACCCGAAGCGGTGCCCACGTAGATGATTTCCGGATCACCTGATACTACCTCGATGGCGGTTACGCGACCGCTCATACCGGCAGGACCAATAGCCCGCGGCTTTAGACCATGCAGTTTCTCCATGTCTAATTTTTGGGCAAAATTTGGTCTTACAATGGTTAGGATAAATAAGCTGATAAATATCAAGAAATATCTCGTGTGGAAAACAATACGTGTTCCAGATGAGGGAATTTTATTAAACCGATCTTGATTTAAAGAATACATGTTCACTCCTTCTATTTATTTTTATTGTTTTGGGATTGTTTGTGGGTTACTTGAATATGGACACTGGAGTGCCATTAAATATGAAAGTATTTAAAAAAAGATCGCGATAAAGACAACTAAAAAATGGGATAATTATATTTGTATAGGTAGCGCAGTATGAATGCTAGATGATATTTAAAAAAAATTGAAACTCTATTTATTAATCGGCGTTTTAATAGTAATTTATCTCTATGATACTTCGGAGGCTATCATGAGAAAAAAATTCCGTGATTATGGCTTGATTGCCAGCTTGGTCTTTATTATCGCCATTGGTGGATATTGGATATTACAGCAAGTAAAACAGGAAAGTCTTGGCCATTATGTGGGGTTGTTGGGAGAAAAACTTTTAGCCATGGTTCCAGAAAGCTCGGAGAAAAGAACCATCGAAAAGATGTTCAGCAATTTTCAAACGCAGGTTGAAGAAAAGCAACTGGCGCCGGAACAGGTTGAAGAAGTCGCAGCAGGTATTATCAATATTTCAAATATTAGTGATACAGTATCTGTAGCAGAGGCTGAAGCGATTTTAGGTGGTGCTGTAGTCTCTCCCAAAGAAAAGAGGGAAAGGATTGAATTACGGGTGGAAACTGAACCAAAGGGCGAAGTAAATATTGCTCAAGAAAGGGAAAAATGGGATAAGTTACAGAAGAGACTTAAAGATGTTTATGTTTTCAATGAACGACTCAAGAAGCGCACAGAGGACAGGGAGGCCGAACAGCGTTATATGTATCATATAGATAAAAATTTAAAAATTATTGCAGACAGTAAAATCAGACCAGCTCTTGAGGCTGAAAATAGATCCAATCGTCAAATTGAGAGAGAAATGAGAGAGTTAGAAAGACAAAATATAATTATATGGCGTGAAGATTTACAAAGTCAATTAAAAGAACAAGTAAAAATGGTTGAAGAGAAGCTCAAACAGCTGCAAGAAAGCAAAGAATTGAGAAATTTAGCTAAGATAAAAGTACTTCAAAATTTAAATTTGGATGCAAAATTAAAAGGGTTAGATACCCTTATAATTAATGAAATTTATAATTTAGATTCTCTGCAAATTAAACTTGATACCAGCGTCATTCATATACGGGTTGAGTAAAACATTTCAAAAAAATCTGGTTTTACCGCCGCGGTTATTTTAAAATATTATTCATAACTTTTCTAACCTTGATATATATCTGTGGTTGCACTTTATCATATTGCTAACTATTTTAAATGAACAACAACCTCAAAGTAAAAAATTAACCTCGAGTACAAGCAGTGGCCAAAAGACCGCTCAACGTGGAAAGAAAAAAAGAGATCGAAAAAATTCGTTTGGGTCTACCGATGGTAGAGAAGTTCGATCAAAATGCACTTGAGCGTGAAAAAGAATTGTTGCGTCAAATTGATGCTAATCCCTCGAGATTATCGCGTTGGAGAGGATACTGGCGTTTGTCGGGACCAGGATGGTTACAGAGTGCCGTAACCTTGGGTGCGGGATCTGCGGCTTCTTCACTATTTGCAGGATCTGTATTTGGATATAAACTACTATGGGTGCAACCTGTGAGCATACTGCTGGGTATTGTAATGTTTGCCGCCATTGGAAAGCAGGCATTAATAACAAGAGCCCGACCGTATGATGTTTTTTGGACAAAACTGCATCCAGCACTGGCACTATTCTGGGGATTTAATGTTCTACTGGCATCAATAGTGTGGCAATTTCCACAATATTCACTTGGTTCCGCTGTTATCCTTGATATATTCGATGTCTGGAATTTACATCCGCCAAAATGGTTAATAGCTGCTGCCTTACTCGTAACCGCAACTTACATTTGCTGGGGGTATGGCAGGGGCAAACGCAGACAAATTATGTTATTTGAACGCACGCTTAAATATCTTGTTTTATTGATGATTTCTGCCTTCGCCATGGTTGTTATCAAGACCGGCATAAACTGGAGCGAGCTTTTTAAAGGATACTTTGGATTTTATCTGCCTAAAGATATAAAAGGTATTACCATCGTACTTGGTGCCTTAGGAGCAGCGGTGGGCGTGAATATGACATTTCTTTATCCCTATAGTATGTTAGCCAGAGGCTGGGCCAGAGAACATATGGGACTTAAAAATTTTGATCTGGTACTAAATATGTTGATTCCCTTTGTATTTGCTACTTCACTGGTAATAATAGCAACAGCAAATACCTTACATATAAGGGGAATAGAGGTAAAAAATGCACTGGATGTATCTCACATACTAGAGCCCATAATCGGATTAACCTTTGCAAGGATTGTCTTTTCAGTTGGAATATTTAGTATGTGCCTTACAACCATGATATTAGAGATGTTGATTTGTGGATTTATCCTTAGCGAAATGTTTCACTTTGAATTACAAGGAAATGCCTATAAATGGGCAACCATGGTTGCAAATATAGGTATATTAGGTGCATTCTACTCCATGCCTTTCTGGTTACCTGTGATTACTTCATCTTTTAATCTTATCATGCTCCCAATAGCTTATGCCTCTTTTTTCATATTACAGAATCGAAAGGATTATTTAAAAAATCATGTCAATCGTGGTCTAAAAGGCTATTCATGGAACTTGCTTATGTTGTTGGCTATCTTTATTGTAGGAATGGGAGCCTGGGCCAAATTATTGTCGGTCTTAGGATTAATTTAAATATGCTTCATCTGCTAGGAGTGACTTTTGAAATTCAATCAAATCTTTCATATTAGTGATTCATTACGTTATATTTTCACCATTATATTATTGTGTGGTTCTTTATTAACGGTTTACAGCTTGATTAAAGTCCTCTCGCACGGAGGGAACATGATACCATTACTAATAGGTATGACTATCTCTGTAGCATGCATTGTTTTTGCAGCAATTCCTGTTAAAGAAAGATAAGCTATTTTATAGAAATTACATAATGAAGTAGGATAAAAGATGAAAAGATTCAAAAGAGATAATTTAGTAGTGGAAATCTATGAGGATAAAGTAAGGTTAGGTCAGGCTGCAGCCGATCTGGCACAAATATATCTGTCTGAAGCCATCAGACAGAGAGATGAAGCGGTGATTATTCTGGCTACTGGTGCATCACAATTTGAATTTTTAAATGCATTGAGCAAGAAAAATATTGCCTGGAATAAAGTTATTGCTTTTCATTTAGATGAATATATCGGGATTTCTGATACTCATCCTGCTAGTTTTCGAAGATATCTTCGCGAAAGATTTATCGATAAAGTTGGTATTAAAACTTCATTTTTTATAAAGGGGGATTGTAATGATGCCCAGCTGGAATGTCAACGCCTTGAAACAACTTTTAATAAATATGTTGTAGATATAGCTTTTACAGGTATTGGTGAAAATGGACATCTTGCATTTAATGACCCTCCAGCTCAATTTGATGATAGAGTAAAATTTAAAGTTGTTGATTTACATGAAATCAGCAGAAAACAGCAGCTGGGGGAGGGTTGGTTTAAAACACTTGCGGATGTACCGAAACAGGCTATCTCCATGACCATTCCGGCCATTTTGGATTCTAAGTCCATAATTTGTTGCGTGCCCGAACGGCGCAAAGTAGAAGCGGTTAAGAATACATTG
>SMTZ1_10005225_pt1 | contig 13049 bp, 12 predicted proteins | sample DeeMarSWOR136_30_FD_25667 | JGI IMG/M metagenome (IMG submission 25667) | reverse complement strand
TCTATAGTTTTAATTAATGGAGTTCCCGCTTCTGGTATCATAGTATTCTTTCCATGATGGGCAATTCGATAACCAGAATCTAATTTGTACGCCATAATAAATCCATTAACTACTTGTTCAACTCCTTTTGGACCATAAATTTCAATTGCTTTTTCTCTCCCATTAGCCCAAGACATCATATTTGCTTCCCCAAGGTCCCCAATATGATCCGAATGAAAGTGCGTAAGAAATATCGCACTTAGCTGAGTAACTGGAAGTCTTAATATATCCGCATTTCTATAAGATCCTGGACCCACATCTACAAGGATAAACTCTCCATTAGCAATCACAGCGATACTTGAGGCTACTCTAGTATCATTATTCATCGGCCCCCCTGTACCTAGTAAAAATACATGGAGCTTTCCATCTCTTAAAATTTTATCTTGACTTATCATAGTGCACTTTTCTCATATTATTATTAAAAAAATCGAATTTTTCAAATATTTCCTGTCCAGCTTTTCGATATTCTTCTTTATATTTTTCAATCATAAGTTGTTAATTTTTTTATTTAATATAGTTTAAGAGATATTTTTACCAACCGTTTTTCTACATCTATTTTCTCAACATTGCAGAATGCTTTCGGAAACTGCCTTGAAACTATTTTCTCAAGAACGCCTGAAGCAATATAATAATGAACATCAAAATGCTCAGATTTCTCAAATAACTCTATATCTCTTATTGTATATAATGCCTCTTCACCCATCAGTTTGGTTGTTATTTTAGGTTTTTGTTCGTGAATAAAGTTAAGAATAGAGATATGGTCTCCTATATATTCAAGAAATTTATCATTATTACTACTATCTTTTGGCAATACAGCATCAGAAATGGTTGAGCCGTAAGGAAACTTCATAAATTCAGCTATTATATTACCATATTTCTTAAATTTTTCCTTTTCTATAATATCTTCTTTTAATCCTTTTAATAATCCAGAATAAAAAGAAAGTGTAATAACTTTAGGTATTAAACCTCTTTGTACATTGTAATAGAGAGTATATGCTCCAATTTGCTTGGTTGATACCTTTTTCTTTGCTTCAAGAATAGCAACATATTTGCTAGCGGTAATCCTAGATGTATTAATACCCTTGGCAATATCAGTAATCGTAACACCGGAAGGATTAATTAAAAGAAAGTTAAGAATTTCCTTTGAAAAATCTCGTTTTTCTCCATTTTTAATCATTAAATTAAGATTAGAAGGTCTTTTATTTAAACTTTACACTAATGATAAGCACTGAGAATTATCTTTAAATAATAGTTAATCATAATAATATCAAAAAAAATAACTTTTAAAGAATATGTAAATAGGAAAAATAAAAAAGGATAGAAAAGAAAAAATGATTGTAAATGAAGAACATAGAGCAGATTTGATAAAAATAGCTAAAGAATATAAATTTTCCGCACAATCTTATCCAGCAGATGAAAATGGGGAGCCAAAAGAAGCATATCTTGAATATTTAAGCTTAATGTGGGATCCTGAACTCGTAAAAATAGTGTTAGAACTTCCTATTGTGCCTAAATTATTAGATATTAAAAAAATAGCAAAAATCTTGAACATTGACATAACTAAATTAAGCTCAAAGTTAGAAGAACCAGTAAAAAGAGGATTTATAGTTAAAATGGGAAATTTTTATGCTCGACCCTCTCCTTTACAGATCCATGATGCACCATTTATTTTTCAAGAGAATCTGGATCGGGAAGATATTGTGGAATTTGCTAATTTAAGTAGAGATTATTTTGATGGTGGTTATTATAGAACCTGGGAGACAAGAAGATCTGGGACTCCTCGAACCAGAGTTCTAACAGTACAAGAAAAAATAGATACTAGTCATGAAATTGTTCCTATAGAAGCTGTTTATGAACTAATTGATAGTCAAACTGAAATTGCTCTTCTTCCTTGTCCTTGTCGTTCGAGAAGGGAAATTGAGGGAAATAGAAAATGTAAAGGGAAATATCCAATTAATAATTGTATGCTTTTCGGAATGGCTGCCAAGATATCGATAGAGAGCGGAGACTCAGCAATAAAAGCCATTACGAAGGAGGAAGCAAAAAAAATTACGATTGAGGCTAACGAACTCGGACTCGTTCATATGACAGACAATACTTCTACTAACGCTCATATTCTTTGTCAATGCTGTGAGTGTTGTTGTGGAAATTTAGCTGGATTGACAAGGTTAGATAATCCTAGAGCGATAGGAAGAGCCAATTATATTTCTAGTATTGATGAGGAGTTATGTGTTGCCTGTGGGACGTGTATTGAGAGATGTAAATTCGATGCCATTACTGTTGATGATTTTGCACATGTTAATTCAGATAAGTGTGTGGGATGTGGATTGTGCGCTGTAACTTGCCCCGAAGACGCAATTACTATGAAGAGATTTGAAAGAGAAAAAATTCCGCTAGGGAGGGGAATGATGCGTTCAGAATCTTAACTAAAAAATAATAAAATTAAAAAAAATAGAAAACCAATAAAACAAAAAACAAAACTTAAGGTGATTATTTATTACATTAGAAAAAGATATAGAAGGAATGTTGCTTGAGGGTGGAGCAAAAAAAGTTGGTTTTGCAACACTTGATACCATGAAGTCAGATATACCAGGAACTGACCTTACCTATCTACTTCCTGAGGCGCAATCTGCAGTAGGATTTTTCATACCTTTTGATAAAGATATGATCATGAAATATTTAGGAAAAGAAGACCCAACTATTCGTGGAATTCATGAACAAGAAAATTTTGAGATTCACCGAAAAATTTGGAAAGCATCTCAACGCGTTAAGCATTGGTTGATTGAACAAGGCTATAAAGCTATATCTGTAATTCCCAATAACCATTATCGAACTGACGTTCCAGGATGGCAAACGTCTTTACCCCCCGAACTTTCACTGAGGTATCTGGCTGTTCGATCTGGAATTGCATCATTTGGATATTCTGGAAATGTCGGCACGAAAGAATATGGAACAGCTATTATTCTTGGAGGTATAATTACGGATGCAAAACTCAAACCAACGGACAGGATACCTGAATCAGAAGGTTTTTGTGATAAGTGTATGATTTGTACTAAAGTGTGTGCTTTTGGAATGTTCAGCGAAGATGAAGAAACAACCGTGACAATCGGGGGTGAAACATTTATTTACTCTAAAAGGGGACCTATCATGCGATGTGCTGTTACTTGTGGTGGAGCTAATGGATTGCATAGATCAGGTAAATTCTCTACTTGGTCACCGGGACGATATGAATACCCTGAAAACCAAATAGAACTTATGCGTGTGTGTCAGATTGCCATGACAAGCCAGAGGAAACGAAAACCTTACAAAGATAGTTCGATGGGATATCAACCTGCTTCCTTTAATGGAAAATACAACACGCAGTTGACCTGCGGAAACTGCAATTACATTTGTGCTGGAGATGTAAAAGAAACTGCCCTAAGATACAAGACTCTAGTCAATTCAGGATGCGTTATTCAAAGAGAAGACGGCTCTCTTGAAGTGTATCCTCCAGACAAAGCAAAAGAAGTGTTTGAATCGATGCCTATCGAGCATCAAAAATTTTATACTAGTGATTATAAGAACAAAATTCGAAAAACACAACTCGAAAAGGTATAAACCACGAATACATAGCATTCAACCCATCATAAATGTCATAGTGGTGTTAAAATATTAGTGAAAAAATGAATGTATTATTTATAATAACCGATCAGCGGTTATAATAAAGTTAAAAAGTAGATTGAAAGAACATGCTAAATAAAGAATGGTTTATAGATAAAATAAATTCCTTTTTAAGAGAAGACAAAAGCAATAAAATGACGGGTGTGGATGGGATCCTCATTTTTGAACCTGATGTCATAGTTGGATTTTGTTCGGCTGATGACCCAATTTTTGAACACTATAAGAAAGTTGTAGGCCCCTTCCATCTTACACCTGCGGAAGCTTATTCTAAACATTTTTCAGTAGAAATAGATTCTCCTGAGAATCTCACAGTAATAGCTTATATACTTCCTACAAACAAAATCACTAAAAAGGAGAATTATGAATATAGTACTAAATGGCCTGGAGAGAGGTGGAGCCATACAAGACTTTACGGAGAACGTTCAAATCAAAAACTTCAGAAATATTTACTGAGTGAAATCAAAAAAGAATTTGGAGTAGATGGAGTAGCTCCAATGACAGAACAAAAGTTATTCAAGATTCACAGGAAGCATCTGGAAGCCTATCAAGGAGTATGGGCTTCAACATGGTCTCACCGACATATGTGTTTTGCTGCGGGATTAGGTTCCTTTGGTCTATCCGACGGATTCATAAACGCAAGAGGAAAAGCAATGCGATGTGGGAGCTTCGTTATTAATTTTAAAATGCCCTCGGAGGGAAACAATCGACCATCTGACCCTTACGAATATTGTATTAAATGTGGTCAATGTATCAAAAGATGTCCCGTTGATGCGATTACTCTAGAAAGCGGTCACGATAAACAAAAATGTTCTATAAAAGTGCAGAATACTGTGCCGTATATCCAGGAGCATTATCATATCCCAATCTATTCTTGTGGACTCTGTCAAGTTGGTGTGTCTTGCTCTGATGGTATACCACTGAAAAAATGAGGTGTTCATAGATTTGAGTGAAAAGATGAATGTAATATTTATCATCACTGACCAACAGCGATCAAGTCATTTATCTTGCATGGGTAATCCTTTACTTAAAACACCTAATATCGATAAAATTGTCAATGAAGGAGGAGTTAGATTTACTAACTATTTCTGCGCAAATCCTATTTGTATGCCAAACAGAGCAAGTTTTTTCACAGGAGCATATCCAAGTGAACATAAAACTCGATCAAATGGTATTAATTTAAATTCTAAACTCCCAACTATTACCGAAATATTAAACAACCTTGGTTATCATACTTGTAGTGTCGGAAAACTCCATTTCCAACATTTTGCCCCAACTTTTAATCAATATAGAGAGATTGATAAATCGCTTGAATCAATTTTTGATTGGTTGCTAGGAAATATTAAATTACCGTTTCCTACGCCATATTATGGATTCCAAGAAGTTCATTTAGCTGCTGGACATGGAGATTTAATGGCTGGTCATTATTCTGAATGGTTGAAAGAACAAGGATATGATATGGTGGATTATCGGAAGGATGCTAATCGAATCAGCAATTTCTACCATGAAACAAAGTTACCAGAAGAATTATATCCAACAACCTATATAACAAACAAAACAATAGAATATCTTGAGAGAATCGCGAATGGAGCCTATGAGAATAAACCCTTTTTTCTCCATTGTTCGTTTCCCGATCCACACCAACCTGTTTGTCCACCTGGAAAATATAAAGATATGTACAAACCAGAGGATATCAATTTGCCCTCAAATTTTAATGATGGACAGAAATTACTTGAACATAAATTTTTAGGAAAATATATTAAAATAGGTTTTGAACCTGTTTTACCTAGTTTAGTAAGTGAGGAGGTAGCAAAAAAATATATTGCACTTACTTATGGTTCAATTACCATGATTGATGATGGTGTTGGTAAGATTCTTAATTTCCTAGAAGAATCGGGTTTAGCAGAGAACACAATGGTGATTTTCACCAGTGACCACGGTGATTTTTGTGGCGATCATGGCCTTGTTGTGAAAGGACCAGCTCATTATCGTAGTGTAATAAATCCACCATTACTATGGAAAATACCTGGTTTAACTAAAACATCAGTTTCAAATTCTCTAGTAAGTACTGTTGATTTGCCAAAGACAATATTAAATTTATTAGGTATAGAGAAGGAAAAACACCCAGAAATCTGTCAAGGGTACGACATAACACGAATTCTAGAAAATCCAACAAGCAAGATTAGAGAACAACTTTTAATTGAACATGATGAAGAACTTACTCATGTTAGTAGAGATGAGTCATTTAGACTTCGAACACTTGTAACAGAAAGACATCGCTTAACAATCTATGATGGCTACGAAAAAGGGGATATTTTTGATTATAATAACGATCCTACTGAAATTAATAACTTATGGAGTAAAGATGAGAATTTAAAAAGAAATCTTATCGAAAAACTCATGAGAGAAATAATTAATGTACAGTTAAGAATACCTACGAGAAAATCTACTCATTAAGTTAAATTTAATTAATTCAGGAATAATAGTAATTTAATCCACATCAACAGAAAACCCGCATTTATTGCATCTTTTTGTTTTAAATTCTCGGAACATGGGATTATTGCATTCAGGACAGTGGTATCTTTCTTCTTCCTCTTTAACCCATTTTTCTGTTCCAATTTCTTTCCAGCTATAAATTGCTTTCAGAATTACCTTTTTTCCTCCAGGAACTGGGAAGTTTTCGATATATTTACAAGGAAAATCGTTACATTCATAGCATCCATTAATTTTTTTTGTTTGAATACAATCTCTAATAGTGCATAACTGACAATACCCAAAAAGGTCTTCTTTCTTATCTGAAAGACATCCTTTACATTTAATATCATCAACTGTTTTTGAAAGTGGTTTATAAACATTTACAAGACGTTCTTTAAATTTCTGATTATTATCTCTATCTGCAATATAAATAGCACAAACTCCACAATATAACCCACAGGGAGCTAATAATTCTTTTTTAATATTACTCACTTGCATTTTTCTTTATAATCCACTATTAAATTCTGTAAGACTATATTTAATTTTATTTTTTTCCATTTTTTTTACTTACCAATTTTTTTAAATGTTCTTCTATTGAAGCGTTCTAACTTAGAGATTATTAATCTATAATTTCTTAAAAACCAGATTTAATGGAATCTCATAAAAAAGTGATATATTTTTAATCAGAAAAGAATTTCTTGATATAAAATTAATATAAATTTTAATTGAAAAAATGAGGTTGGAATAATTCCTGCTATAAAACCATTAGATGGTCCAGTAGCAGTTACAGGAGCTTCAGGTTACGTCGGATCTCATGTTGTAGTTGCTTTAATAAAGCACGGATTTACGGTACACGCATGTGTTAGAGATCTGAACAATCCTGACAAGACAAATCATTTACTAGATCTCAATAAAAGCAATTATTCAGGTCATGTGGAGCTTTTTTCTGCTAACTTACTTGAAGCTGACAGTTATGACACACCATTTAAAGGTTGTAGTGCTGTATTCCATGCAGCTACACCTATGGGTTATGGTGGTGCGAATAATCCTCGACAGGTTTATGATGGGGCTATAAATGGAACTAAAAGCGTCCTCAAGTCTGCCAAAAAAGTAGGTACAGTTAAAAGATTCATTTATACAAGCTCATTTTCTGCTATCCATCACCCAATGAAGTCTGGTTATATCTTTACTGAAAAAGACTGGGCTTCTGACAACCGTGAGAATGATCCAAATTGGAATGTAGATAGAATAGATCAAGATGGTGATATGGCATATTCGATGGCTAAAGTGGACTGTGAGCATATAGTATATGAATTTGCTGAAAAATCTAACCAATTTGATGCTATTTCAGCGTGCCCACTTACTGTATTGGGCCCACTCCTTTCCCGATTGCATGAGAGGGAAGGTTCATGGCAATGGTGGCTTGGTCGTATGCTGGCGGGAGAAACATGCGAACGACAATGGAAGGCGTTATGGAACATAATTGATGTTCGAGATGTTGGTGAAGCACAAGCACTAATGATTGAAAGCAATGTTTGTAAGAACGGATGGCGTTATCAATTAAGTGCAACGGACGAATCAGGTGAAATTGACGTATTACAGCTGCAAGCTCACCTAAAAAAGTTATTTCCCAAGATCGATGTAGGTGGACCACCAGAAGAAATCCACCAGATCATCGAGAAATATGGAGCAGTTTATCAAGCACCCATAGCACGATGTGATCAAGCACGCGAAGAACTTGGTCTCAAGACTCATGCTATTGAGGATACGTTATATGAAACTGGGAAAACAATGATCGATTTAGGACTCGTAGAACCAGCTTTAAAATAGTTCAAGGATAGTAGTATATTAGTAAAAACCTATTTTTTTTCCTTTTTCATTCTGTTTTCTTGATATATCTTTTGCATTAACTCTAAAGGATTCTTATACAGAGGTGAACGATAAATACGATGAAGTTTTATTGCTTTCGTTGGACAAGTCACCGCACAAACGCCACAGCCATAACATTTTTTATCATCAACTTTAGATTTATCATTCTCTAACGTAATTGCTTGGAATAGACATCTTTCTACGCAGAATCCGCATCCCTTACAAAGATCCTGATTTACCTTTGAAATATAATTTGATTTTGCAATGCAATTTTCATTTTTATCCTCAAAACGAGTCATTCCTCTTAACATCGCACAACAACATTCACAACAACAACAAATTACCTGATGCATTTTACTTTCAATATTTTCTGTAGTAAAAACTAATCCTAATTGTGCTAAATTATCTACTATTTTATGTGCTTCTTTACGAGATAATTCTCTTCCCTCTCCTCTTCTTAAAAAATATTTACCAAATAATCCCACTTGAAAACATGATTCATGGATTGGATATTTCTCTTTGCATTCCCGTATTTTTAATATCTCTGTCCGGTTTCGACAAGGACAATCAGTTATTACAATTGGTCCCATACAATTTTCAATGATTCCATGTATTTCTTCAACATTTGAGATCATAGATTGGTGGTCAATAGATTTATTTATTGGTACTATTCTAGTTAGAGGAGTTCCATCGTCCGAAGATTCATATCTTTTATAAAATTTTTCTTCGATAAAGAATTGCTGATATAACTCGGCTCCTTTTTTCCCCATTCTTTCAAAAGTTTTAGAATATTTAAATCCCATATTTAATAAATGGGGCATAGCTATAAAGTAAGAAAAACCTCCAATATCTTGAATCACTCCATCCTCAGTCATCTTTTCTAAGATTTTCCTAGTTTCTTCTTGATCTCTACCCAGTTTTTTTGAAATTGTTCCAACTGATTGAGGTCTTATTGTCAAGTATTGAGCGATTTCAGCTTCTTCAGGAGTGAATAATAATGTAATAAATTCTCTAAATGCTTCTGAGATTTTACCATCCTTCATTGGAATATCACTAGGATATTCACGCATGTTCTGTAATATTTTTTCATATGGGTCTCCAACTTCTTCTGTGGTCATATATTATTCTAAAGTATTTATAAATAATAGTTTTTTTAAAGACTAAATAGAATAAGCTTTTAACATGTACAAAAATATGTTGCTAAAAATTATTAAATCTTGTAAAACTAGTTTTAAACACTGTTTATTATGAAAAACTCATTTTTGGTAGATATTAATTGAAATCGCAAAATGAATTAGGTATTCCTATACCTGCTAATAAGCCTCTCATCGTCCGTACGATTAAACAAGTTACAAAAGAGCAACGGGAATATGCCCTAAAAAAAACCGAATATAATGTATTTTCATTTCCTGCAGATTTATTGTTTGTTGATTTTTTATCAGATTCTGGCTCAGGTACTATGACAGATTTACAATGGGCTTCGCTTTTTCATGGAGATGAGTCTTATGGACGTAATAAGGGATATTATGTACTTCTTGATGCAATTAGAGATACTTTTGAACGCGGAGACAATCCTAAAAGAGCAATAAACCTGATACTAACTGGAGAAACGAATGTAAAAAAATTAATGGATGAGCTTTATCTTACATCGTTTGAAGGAGGTTTCGTTAATGGTGGTATTCATCAACTTATTCGCCCAAATGCTTTTATAGTTCCTCAGGGACGATGTGCAGAACACTTACTTTTTTCTACTATTGCTCCAATTTTAAGAAAAAATTACAATTCTAAAGAATTTTTTATCCCAAATAATGGTCATTTTGATACAACAGAAGCCAATATTTTGGCTAATGGACTAAATCCTATAAATTTATTTTCTTCGAACTTATTAGATGAATTTCCTTGGGATCAGATGGATAATAGAAACCCCTTTAAAGGAAACATGGATATTAAAAGGCTGGAGGAATTAATTCAAGACAAAGGGATGGATGCCATTCCATTGATATATATAACAATTACCAACAATACAGCCGCAGGTCAGCCCGTTGAGATGAAGAACATCAAGGAAGTTCGTAAAATCGCTAAAAAATATGATATTCCGCTCTTCTTTGACGCATGTAGGTTTGCCGAAAATGCCAATTTTATAAAAGAATTTGAAGAAGGATATCAAGACATTTCAATTCCAAATATCGTTAAAGAAATGTTTTCCTACGTAGATGGTTTTACAATCAGTTTCAAAAAAGATGGTTTGGCAAATATAGGAGGAGGATTCTTTTTTAAAGACAACGGTACATTCCATAGGAAATTTTCAGTAGAAGAAGATATTGGCATCAAATTGAAAGAGAAACAAATTCTCACGTTCGGGAACGACAGTTATGGGGGACTCAGTGGTAGAGATATTATGGCACTCACTACGGGTTTATATGAAGTTGTTCAAGAAACATATTTGAATGAAAGAAAATTTCAAGTTAGAAATTTCGCTAGAAAACTAGCTAAAAACAATGTTCCAGTTATTCTCCCTGCAGGAGGTCATGCAGTCTATATTAACATAGACAAATTTTTTGAGGGAATGGACTCGTCTTTAGATGATTTTAGGGGTGTAGGATTTACTATTGAATTAATCAGACATTATGGTATTAGAGCAGCTGAATTAGGACCTTTTGCTTTTGAATGGGACAAGAAAACTCCTGAACAAAAGAAAGGAGTTCTAAATTTAGTAAGATTTGCACTACCTAGAAATGTCTATGGTACATCCCATATTGATTATGCTGTTGCAGCTATAACTGAACTTTTTAATAATAGAGACAAAATTCCTAAAGTTAAGATTTCTCGTGGAGCTAAATTGCGATTAAGACATTTTCAAACGGGATTACAACCTATTTATGAATAATGGAAAATAGAAACTTAACATAATCTAATATCCAAATAGATATATAATTTCTATTTATAAAACTTAATATATATCATTAAATTTATAAAACCAATATATTAATGTAAAAATTTAAACGGGAATTGTATTTATGTCAGGGATTTTAGATGGTATAGTAGTATTAGATTTTTCGGAATACATCGCAGGGCCATACTGCGGATTCTTATTAGCAGATTTAGGTGCAGAAGTTATAAAAATCGAACCCCCCGATGGTTCTGAGGAAAGACGATGGGGGAGATGGAAACGATATAAAGGTAATACAAGAATGGCTCTATCAGTGAACAGAGGTAAAAAAAGTCTTTGCCTTGACGTTAGGAAGGAAGAAGCAAAGAAAATTATATACCGTATGGTTGAAAAAGCCGATATTGTAATTCAAAATTATACACCAGGAGTCGCTAAAAGACTGGGGATAGATTATGATACCTTATCAGCTATCAATAAGGGTATAATATTCATTTCAAGCACCGCATTTGGAGAAATTGGACCGTATAAAACGCGTAAAGGCTTTGATATTATTGCACATGCCGCTTCCGGCATGATGGCTGCCTACTCTGATGAAGATGGTAGACCACGTGGACCTGGAGGAAGCCCATTTATAGATATTGGTACAGCTATGCTTAATGCTCTCAGTGCAGTATCGGCTCTATTTGCCAGAACGAGGACCGGAGAAGGTCAAAAAATAGAAACATCTCTCTTTTGTACAGGATTGGCTTTAAGAGCTGCGGGCTTCGCAAAGATCGAAAGCTTGGATAAAGAAAAGCATCAAGAGGAATTAGACCTTTTAAGCAATGCTTTTCGACAGGGAAAGACTCATACTGAGATTATTGACGAATTAGCATATTTAAATCTTCGGTATGAAATGCCTAAATCAACCCGGATACTTGAAGTCCCTGATTGTAATCATAGACCTGCAGATAGATATTCTTCCCCATATTATCGGGTTTATGAAACCACAAACGGATTTATGAGTATTGCCGCACTCACCACTCGACAGAGAGAGGATATGTGTAAAGTTATAGGTTTATACGAAAAAGGGGCGGGGGTACCATTCAGCCAAATTGATGATGATGTTATATATGACAATCAATTGGCAATGAAAGAAACGTTCGAAAAACGTTTTCGAGAAAGAACAACCGAAGAATGGATCGAAGCTCTGGAAAAAGTTGGAGTGCCTTGTGGACCAGTAAATTACAGTGCGCACCTTTTCTACGATCCCCAAGTCAAGGCATTAAACATGATCTGGGATCTTGAAAACAGCAAACTCGGTCCCTACCAAATGATAGGTCACCCTATCAAATTCACGAAGACTCCAGTAAAGCCTGGAAAAGGTGCCCCAACTTTAGGGGAGGATTCAGTATCTGTCTTGGAACAGTTTGGGTATAATAGCGAAGAGATTGAGGATTTAAAGAAAAAAAATGTCATCAAATAAATAGATCGGATTTTTAATTTATTTTTAAACAACTTTTTCCAACATAACTCTGAAAAAACTCCAGTATAAAATACTTTAAATTTCCAACATTCGTAATTTCTGGGATATATTTTTTCTTCTTAGGATTTTCATGAAATCATCTTTTCTTTGTTGAAGGCGTGTAAGGAAAGAATCTAATTTATCAAAATTATTGAAAAAGTATTCCTTCCCTTCCACCATCATTTTTATCCCCTTTTTATCATTTAAAATGACAGCATATATTCCTCCTACCTCTGAATCATGTTTAATAAATACCTTATCTGATCCTGGATGCTTTTCATTACCTTTTTTTGCCCAAAAATTATTTTTTAGTAAATATGATCGATACATTGACATTTTTTCTACACAACCTCTATTTTATTGTAAAATTGATGAATTATCGAGATTTTTTACTTAATCAAAATTTTCGATATATCATCGATATATAGTTCCATGTAATATAAAATAAAGTCAAATTATAACACCGTGTAATATGCATGGAACACAATATCACGGAGATATTATAAGGCTTTAATTCTACACTACACAAGATATTAAGTTTCTGAAATCCCTTATAAATCACAAAGTAAAAAGCCCAGAACCATTTACTATAAATTTTTTACTTGGGGTAAGGTT
>SMTZ1_10012115_pt1 | contig 13050 bp, 8 predicted proteins | sample DeeMarSWOR136_30_FD_25667 | JGI IMG/M metagenome (IMG submission 25667) | reverse complement strand
CAACCCGGCTGAGTTTCGTCCATTGTAAGTCGTTGATACTAATACGCTGCCGTGGGGTTCGAGTCCCCCCTTCCGCATTGAGTTCTCTGTCGGCCAAAGATCAGGAGGCATCGGCCGGCCGGTCGGCCCGGGCAGGGTTGCCACCGGGCTACTTTTTTATTATTATTAACCAAATAGCCTGAGCGGCGCGCGGCCGGCGGCGTCGCTAAACAAATAGCCGCCTCCGGTCGTCTGCCTATATAATACAGTTGCGCCGGAATTAAGCCAGGGTCAACTACCCCGGCAGGACCCTCGGCTGGTAATCGACCAGAGGACACTATGAAGACATCCCAGCGGACATCGATCATTCTGGCTCTCATTGCAGCCCTCGCGCTCATAGTCATGTTTCACGCGGCGAGTGACGAGCGGACGAGTCAGGGCACTTCTGCTCAGTCTGTAACCCCGCCCAAGAAGGATAAGTGGGGCGAGATCGGCAAGCTGCCGAACGAATGGTTCTATCTCCAGCGGGCCTACCCCTCCAACTTTGTTGACCCGGTCCAGCGGGTCAAGGCGGCCGATGAATACCGTGACCTGAGAGCTAAGGCCCGCGGCGAAAGCGCTCTCGGTGTCGAGGCTGCGCTAAACTGGCAGCTGGCCGGGCCGACCAATATCCCCGGTCGTATTACCGATCTGGCGGTCGACCCGACCGATTCGGCAACGATCTACGCCGCCAACGCCGGCGCCGGTATATTCAAAACGACCGACGGGGGTCTGACCTGGCGTGCGATTTTCGACGAAATCGGGACTTATTCGATGGGGGCAGTGGCGGTCGACCCGAACAACCCGAATGTCGTCTACGCCGGTACCGGGGAAATCAACGGACGGGTCCAGACCTATGACGGGACGGGACTGTACAAGAGTGTCGACGGGGGTGAAACCTGGACGTTCTCGGGTCTGCCGCTGAGCTATGGGATCGGGCGCATTCTGGTTGATCCCAACAACTCCGATGTAGTGTTCGCCGCGGTCATGGGACGGCTCTGGGAGCCCAACCCGGAACGAGGGCTTTATCGCTCGACCGACGGTGGCGCCACCTGGGATCCGGTGCTGTATCTTTCGGAGTACACCGGCTGTGCCGAGGTCATCATTCACCCCTCGACCGGTACGTTATTCGCCGCCATGTGGGAGAGAAGATGGTCGCTGGAATCTACTTATACTGTCTCAGAAGTGATGGTCGGCCCGACCAGTGGTCTCTATCGTTCGACCGATGGTGGCGACACCTGGGAGTTGATGACCGATTCTGATTTGCCCACCGGACCGACGGTCGGGCGGATCGGCCTGACGCTCGATCCGCTCTCGACCCGGGTCTACGCCTTCTACTGGACTCACCCTAACGACGGTACCGACGTCTATCGCAGCGACGACCTGGGCGAAACCTGGATACGCCTGGGGACCTGGGTGGCCAACACCGCTGTTTCCTATCGCGGTTACTATTTTGCGATGATCAAGGTTGCGCCGGGGATTCCCGACCGCCTTTATCTCGGAGGAGTGGACCTGTTCCGTTCGGACGACGGCGGCTGGAGCTGGCAGCAAATCGGCGACTGGACCGAGCCCTACATATACGCCGATCAGCACGCTATGTATATCCACCCCGGTTCGCCCAACTTCATACTGGTCGGCAATGACGGCGGCGTGTATCTGAGCACCAACGGCGGTCTTAACAACAACTGGCAAAACCTGACCAATTTCCCAAACACGCAGTTCTACACGGTGGCCATCGACCCCCACGATCCGGCGAGACTTTACGGCGGCACCCAGGATCGGGGCACGCTTCGCACACCCGACGGTTCGCTCGGCTTCTGGCAGCACGTTCTGGGCGGCGATGGCTTTTACTGTCTGGTCGACCACACCAACCCTAACATCGCCTACGCCGAATGGCAGTGGGGAAATATCACCAAATCAACCAACGGCGGCGCCAGTTTCTTCTGGACCGGCTACGGGATCGACCCCGGCGACCGATTCTGCTGGAACACTGCGTTTGCGATGGACCCGAACAATAACAACGTGCTGTATCTTGGCACCCATCGGCTCTACCGGACCACCAACGGCGCGGCCAGCTGGTCCGCGATCAGCGACGACCTGACCGATGGTGAGTCCGCCCCCGGCAGCAACATCATTTCGACGATTGGCCCGACTCCCGCCAACAGCAGTGTCATCTATGTCGGTACCGGCGATGCCAACGTCTGGGTCACCCTCGACGGCGGCTCCGACTGGCTCGATCGCTCGGCCGGGCTGCCCAACCGCTGGGTCACCCGCGTCACTCCCGATCCTGGTGATGCTGCGGTGGCCTATGTCACTCTGTCGGGTTACCAGATCGCCGAGTGGATCCCGCACATCTACCGGACCGACGATTACGGCCTGACCTGGACACCGATCGCCGGCGATCTGCCGGACGCCCCGATCAACGATGTCATAGTCGATCCCGCGGACGCATCGACCCTGTACATTGCGACCGATTTCGGTGCCTATTTTACGAATGACCTTGGTGGAATAGTGGCGGCGACCCACGGGCGTTCGATGTACCGCCTGTATCTTGATTGCGGCGAAGGATCGGATTCCGACGGCGATGGATTCGCGGACAACTGTGACAATTGCCCCGGCGACCCCAACCCCGATCAGGCCGATCTCGATGTCGACGGTTTGGGGGACGCCTGTGATCCGTGTCCGTATGACAACGCCAACGATGTCGACGGCGACGCAGTCTGCGGCAACGTGGATAACTGCCCGGTCACCGAAAACCCCGGGCAGGAAGACCACGATGGCGACGGTGTCGGCGACGCCTGTGACGAGTGTACCGATACCGACGGTGATTACTATGGTGATCCCGGTTATCCCGGCACGGGCGGACCTGGCTGCCCCTTGGACAACTGTCCGGACATCCCCAATCCGTACGATCCGGATGACGACGGCGACGGGTTCGGCAACATGTGTGACATCTGTCCCGGATACGACGACAATGTCGACAGCGACGGTGACGGTATCCCGGACGGTTGCGACATATGTTGCCTTGGTCGGGTCGGTGACGCCAACGGCAGTGGAGAGGATGAACCGACGATCAGTGATGTCAGTACGCTGATCGACGCCAAGTTCATTGCCGGGACCTGTGACGGGAAGATCCCGTGCCTGACCGAGGCGGATGTCAACCAGTCGGGCGGGATCAGCCCGACCTGTGATGACATAACGATCAGCGATATTTCATCGCTGATCGACTACCTGTTCATCACCGGCCCTGAAACGGCAATACTACCGGAGTGCCTGTGACGGGCGGTGGTCCGGCACCAGTACAGGGCCCACCAGACTGAGTTTCGTCTGCCGTAAGTCGTTGATTCTGCTGCGTGGGCGCGGGGGTTCAAGCCTCCCTTCCGCACCATTAGAGCGTATATACGCCTTTTGGTACCGACCGCAAAACATCTTGACTTGATTCGCTGCCTCTCGTAGTCTTTCAATAAGCTGATGGTCCGCCGTAAGGAGCGTACGATGATACGGGCGGTGCGTTCGATTGCCCTGTTCCTGGTATTCTTACCCATAGCCGCCGTTTCGGCCGATGGCGAGCGGTCGTACAACGGGTTGCCTTACGGTGGGGTGAATGACACCGCCGGGTGGTGCGGCACCCAGATCAGGTTCGAACAGGAGTTGCGGGCGATAGGGTATGACCCGGAAGCATCGGCCTTCGCCTGCCCCGAGTACGGGCCGTGCGACAACCCGTCGACCAGGGACGACTGGGTACCTGAGCCCAGCACGCCCCTCGTTTACATCAGGCTGGCTATTCATGTCCTGGCCCACTCCGACGGCAGCTATCCGTTTACCACGCCCGAGCTGGTTCAGGCCGCGGTCGACTCGGTGAATCAGCACTTTCTCAGCAGCCGGATTCAGTTGGTGCATGTTTTCGACCAGGTTAATGCTACCGAGTGGCGGGTGCTGAGTGAGTCGGAAATCGATCCGATGAAAATCGCCACCGCCTTTGACCCGACCCGGTACCTGAATGTCTGGCTCACCAACGTGCTCTTCGGCTATTCCTTCGCAACCTTCCCGTTCGCTTCCGGCGCTCGCGAGCCGACCGGCGGCATCGTCATGGGGCAAAACCACTGGAGCGGGAATCACAGCGCCTTCGCTCACGAGATCGGACACTGTTTCGGGCTCTGGCATATCTTTCACGGGGTAGATGAAGTAACGCGGTGCGGCCCGTGCTACGAGGCGGTCAATGCCTCCGATCGCGACCTGCTGGGAGATCTCTGCTCCGATACGCCGCCCGCGCCGGCCTGGTACGAATGCAGCAACGCCATCGGTGTCGATTCCTGCACCGGTCTGCCGTGGGGGGATAGCCAGCCCGAGAATCTCATGGGGTACACTCCCATCGACTGCCGGAATCTGTTCACGCCCCAGCAAGGGGGACGGATGCGCTGCTGGATCGCTGACGTCCTTTCCGGCTGGATCGCGGTCTCCCAGGAGTCCTGTTGTCAGGATCGGGTGGGTGACGCCAACTACGCGGACATCAGCGTGATGGTTGACGCCAAGTTCATCACCGGCTCGTGTTTCGGACGGATTCCCTGTCTGAGCGAGGCGGACGTGAACCAGTCCGGCGGTCTCGACCCGGACTGCGACGATATCACCATGGGTGACATCTCGCAACTGATCGATTATCTTTTCATCACCGGTCCTACGCTGGGGCTGGCGGAGTGCTTGTAAAGGGAAGCGAAAGGCAGGATCAAAGTGACACTGACAGCGGAAGGCTTGAGCTTACGCGCCAGGCTGCTGGCGATAGTGGTCGTCGGAATGGCCCTGGGTTATTTCGAGGCCGCCGTGGTGGTCTACCTTCGGGAATTGGTCTATCCGTCGGGATTCTCTTTCCCTCTGGTGGTCATCCCTGTGAAGCTGCTGATCATAGAGGTCTGCCGGGAGGTGGCTTCGCTTGTTCTGATCGTGGCCATCGCGGCGCTGGCCGCCCGGAGATTTCGGGACCGGCTGGGGTATCTCCTGGTCCTTTTCGGTAGCTGGGATATTCTCTATTATGTCTGGCTCAAGGTTACCATTGGTTGGCCCGGCTCGCTGGTCGAATGGGACGTGCTGTTTCTGATACCGCTGCCCTGGATTGCTCCGGTTATCGCTCCGCTGCTTATCGCAGGTCTGATGGTCGTAATCGGCGTGGCGATACTGATCGCCTCGGCCCGACAGCACAAGTTCGGTAAACCCCGGCTGACGACCGTCCTGACCCTGCTGGGTACGGCGCCGATTCTGTATTCGTTCATGTATGATACCGCCGCTACTTTGAATCAGCAGATGCCGCAGGACTACCGGTACGGCCTGCTGGCCGCAGGCCTTATACTGTACCTAGCGGCCTTTCGTGCGGCCTACGGACGATCTCCCTCGTAGGGCAAACCCCCTTCTTGGGGGTTCTGCCGTTTTTCGGGGATTAACGAATACGAAGTGCGATACGTCTTATAGGAAGGAGAGACTCAGCTCTGAATGAGCTAGCGGGAGTACCGTATGAGTTTTGGCTTGACGCGTCCGACTACGATTGGTAGAGGGTTGCTGTGAGAGCGCCGGTTAAGATCCTCCGCATAGGTGTACTGCTCAGCTTCGTGAGTTTGGTCGCAGTAGTTGCCCTCGTGTATTACTTTGAAAAGACGGTCATCCTAGATCCATATGTGATGGATCCTCGGCTAGTAGGGCTATCGTATGAGATAGTAGTGGACCTTTATGGTCCGCCCGGGACCGAGGAGGATCGCGTTGTTACATGGGAGGACGGGCAGAACCGCGTCTTTCTCGGGATGGATATGTACTTTCCCCTGATGCAGCCTGGCGATTCCGTGCTGATCAAGCGTCTAATCTGGAAGTGCGGCGAGGGACGACGGAGGGACGTCCACCTATATTGGGACGGGTATTGTTGGAAGGTGTTTCACAGCGTAGAAGGACCAGATATAGTTGAATGGTATGGACCGTACTGAGTGAGGGCGGTGGTGAGAGTGTTTTGTACGCTCTCCAAACTTGGTTTGACCGCCGGATCTGGATACGCGATTTGTAGGTGATGTGATGCGTAGGTTTTTCCTGGTGTTGGTCTGCGGGATGATGGCCTTTTCAGTGCAATGTGGGGGAGACTACGGGGCTGAGACTCAGTGTGGTGAGGTCGACTTGCCGACAGTGAGCTTTGACCACATAGGTTGGCTAGTCAAACATGTTCTTTATGCCTATGGGAATCCGACTGGTGAAGATCAGTTCACTTTGACCTGGACATCACCTCCCGATCCCCGCGGTGGATATCTTCAGCATCGCATTCCGTTGATGAAGTCAGATGATACGGTGCAAGTGAGGGTGATATACTGGAGATATCCCGACGGGCGGTTCAAGTACAGGTGGTCACTACAGGCCCAGAAGGGCTGGCAGGTGTTCCACGGTATCGACTACCGAGGCATTGCTGGAGACTGAGTTGGATGACTGGATGCATGGGGCAAAATCCCTTGATCGAGCCCGCCATTTTCCCTGCGAGCATCTTTCTTCAGCACTGGGCCGGGCGTGACATTCTTTTGTAGCTGAATCGCTCCAATCCGTATATAATACTGCAGTACTGACAATTGTCTGCACCAGGAGCACACCGTGTGGCGACAGGTTTTCTGCATATTCGCTCTGGCGGCCTGGTTGCTGTCGACTTCGAACGGCGACCCAGGTCCGGGGGATCAGTCTGTCGCAGAAAAGGTGAGAGAGACGGTGACTGTGCAGGAAGTCTCGTCCCTGCCGATGGCCTTCACCGAGAACCGGGGCCAGTGGGACGACAGCATCCTGTTTCAGAGTCACGCCGCCGGGGCGACCGTGTGGTTCACGCGGAGCGGAGCCTACTACCAGTTCACACGTCGGGTGGCCGATGGTGAATCGGGGCTGGAAAGTGTGCCGGCGGATGAGCCAGGCCGGTTTCAGCAAGGGCGTGACAGCCTTGAAACCATCATGATCAAAGCCGAGTTGGTCGGTTCCAGCCCTAACCCTCGTGTCTCCGGCCGGGACCAGATGGAGTATAAGTGCAACTACTTCATAGGCGATGACCCGGCCGGGTGGCATACCGACGTTCCCAACTACCGCGCGATTGTGCTGGAAGGGGTTTACCCGGGGATCGACCTGACCTACTACGGCCGGGGCCGACGGGTCGAGTATGATTTCAGGGTCTCGGCCGGGGCGGATCATTCGCGCATCCGGATAAAGTACCAGGGGATCGAAAGGCTGGCGCTGGCCGATGACGGCGCGCTGGTGGTGACGACCGCCTGGGGCGACGTAAGAGAACTGGCGCCGGTCGTGTACCAGGACGTGAAGGGCCGCCGGCGGTCCATCACATCGGAGTATCAGATCAACGCCGACAGCTCGTTTGGTTTCCGTCTCGGGCCGGAATTCGACTCATCGCTGCCGGTCGTGATCGATCCGGTGCTGATTTATAGCACCTACCTGGGCGGTAGCAACAACGACGGCGGGCGCAGCATCGCGGTGGACGCGTCCGGCGCGGTGTATGTGACGGGGGAGACGTTCTCCGATAACTTCCCGACGCTCAATGCGTATCAGGTACTCAAGGCGGGCTATATCAACGCTTTCGTGACCAAGCTCTCTGCGGCCGGCAACTCCCTGGTCTACAGCACCTATCTGGGAGGGAGCAGCTCGGACGGAGGGTATGCCGTCGCGGTCGATGCGGCCGGGGCGGCTTATGTGACCGGGTTTGCCTCTTCTACTGATTTCCCGGTGTCCAACGCTTACCAGGGAAGCTACGGCGGTGGTTCTTTTGACGGGTTCGTGACCAAACTTTCAAGCGCGGGCAACGCCCTGGTCTACAGTACCTACCTGGGCGGGAATAACTGGGACAACGGTGACGGTATCGCCGTGGACGCGGCCGGGGCAGCGTATGTGACGGGGTACACGTCATCCCCTGACTTCCCGACCGCCAATCCATATCAGGGAGAGCATCAAGGGGATTTCGACGCTTATGTTGCCAAGTTTTCCAGTTCCGGCAGTAGTCTGGTTTACAGCACTTACCTGGGTGGCAGCAGCGCCGACGACGGCAACAGCATTGCCGTGGATGGTTCGGGTTCGGCCTATGTTACGGGGCGGACGCGTTCTGTCAACTTCCCTACATCGAATGCCTATCAGGGATCGCGGGCCGGGACGAAGCTCGACGCTTTTGTTACCAAGTTGTCCGGCAACGGTAAGCGGTTGGACTACAGCACATATCTGGGCGGCGCTGGTGATGACTATGGTTACGGCATCACCGTGGATGTCTCCGGTGCGGCCTATGTGACGGGGAGAACTCGTTCACCCGATTTCCCGACTTACAATCCTTACCAGGGGGTCAACCACGGCGAACATGACGTCTTTGTCACCAAGCTCTCCGGTTCCGGCGCCAGTCTGCTCTACAGCACGTTCCTGGGCGGTGCCGTCGATGACTACGGCTATGGCATCGCCGTGGATGCTGTCGGTTCGGCCTATGTGACAGGGCGGGCGTTTTCCGCTGATTTTCCTACTCACAACGCGCTCCAGGGAACGTATCAAGGGGGGAACTCGGACGCCTTTGTGTCCAGATTGTCCGTCACCGGATCCAGCCTGGTCTTCAGTACCTATCTGGGGGGAGCCATGTACGACGGCGGTTATGGCATTGCGGTAGGTGCTTTCGGAGCGGCCTACGTGACGGGGTACACCGATTCCGACAATTTCCCTACTCTCTATCCCTACCAGGGCACTTTGTGTCAGGCCGGGGCTGACATCTTTGTCGCCAAATTGACTGATACGTCCACGCTGGACTGCTGTCTCGGCCGGGTCGGTGATGCCAACGGTCAGGGGGGAGACGAACCCACCATCAGCGATATCAGCGTTATAATCGATGCGTTGTTCATCTCGGGCAACCCTGGTATCATTGCCTGTCTTGCCGAAGCGGACGTCAACCAGTCCGGCGGTGCTGACCCGCAGCCGGAGGACCTGACCATCAGCGACATTTCGATTCTCATCGACTACCTGTTCATTTCGCAGCGGCCTTCCTTGCTGGCGGACTGTCTGTAATCGGTCTTGCGTGCCGGACGGCCCCGTGCTATACTGCCGACACCAGTTGGCGTTCAATCATATGTCCTTTTGACAGGAGGTACTTATGCCTGCCTCGAAATTGAAGGACTTCCTTGACAGCAACCAGGTCAAGTACGTAGCCGTCAGCCATTCACCGGCCTATACCGCGCATGAAATCGCCGCCTCGGCTCATGTTCCCGCCAAGGATTTGGCCAAGACGGTGATGGTCAAAGTCGACGGCAAGCTGATGATGACCGTGCTGCCGGCCACGCACCGAATTATCCTGCTCGACCTGCAGAACGGCCTGGGGGCCGACCGCGTGGAGCTGGCCAAGGAGGAAGAGTTCCGAGACATCTTTCCCGGCTGTTCGGTCGGGGCCATGCCGCCCTTCGGCAATCTGTACGGACTGGAGGTCGTGGTGGCGGAGCGGCTGACCAAGGATGAGGAGATCGCGTTTAACGCGGGCACTCACACCGAACTCATCAAGCTCGCCTACCGCGATTTCGAGCGCCTGGTGAAGCCGAGGGTGCTGCGATTTACCTAGCGGCCGGATTCGATCTCGGTCCGGTGCTCAAGACATCCGGATGTTCGTCGCCAGCCGAGTTGTCGAGTCTCATTGGATTGTCCGCACCGCCGCACGCGGGGACGGGTGCTAATCTGACCAGAATCCGACTGCCGCGCCGTGATGGGACTACAGTGCTGCGGAGCGGATTCGAGTTGGCCGACTCACTTGCGTCCGGGAGGGCTCGGCTGGATAGTCCCCCAGTCGCTGCTTTTTAATGCTGCCGAAGCTCGCTCATATTCGGTGGGATTGACCCAGATGATATATCCGAACCGCCCGGTCCCGTCGACCGCACCGTTGCACGCGTGGATGTTTATACCGGCGTTGGACAATTTGAGGTGAAACTGGTACAATGCTCCGACCCGGTCCTCTCCCTGGAGTAAGAAGGCCTTCTTCGGTCCGACCAGCGGGATATTGGCGTCCTCGGCCGCCTTTTTGAGCTGTTCCGGATCGGCGGGAAAGAAATCGAGCTGACTTTGGCCGCCGCCTACGGGAAAAGCCGTGAAAGCGAGCAGATTGACCTCTCTCTCGCTCAGGAATTCCAGGAGCTTCCTGGCCTCGCCGGGTTTGTCGGCGACCAATGCATAGTAATAGAACACTTCTGTGACGCTGGCAGGCATATCGACTCCCTTGGTTTGCTGACCTGCATCCGACTTCCAATTCAATATACAACATTTCAAATGGGGTGCAATCACCGAGACAGGGGATCCCAATTGGCCACTTGTGGACCGGGTATTGCCGCTTGACAAACGGAGGACATTTGGTATCGTATAGCGGACACAGGTTTTTTCTGTCTTTGCCCGACCAGCTCACAGGTTGAATAACATGCAGATGGAGCAGTCCAAGCTGGTTCGCTGCTGACTTTTTGTTCCAACTCTGTGTTCGTTGATCGGATGGTGTATTCGAGAGTGTTTCGGCACCGTCGTGAACAGAAGAAAACAAGCGAGCCAGGGATTGGCCAACGGATAACGAAGGAGGTTTGATATGCCCGTCAGAGTTCAGGTTGCCGAGTATTATTACGCTGTCGTCGAGGACAAGCCGGGTGAGGCCCGGCGACTGCTTGGCTTTTGCAGTGCTCACGGTGTCGATCTCATGAACGTTACGTCGTTCCCGGTGGGCAAGGGCCAGGCGCAAATAGACCTTTTCCCCAAAGACGCGGATAAGCTGAAGCAGGCAGCCAGCGAGGCGGCTATCCACCTCGTCGGCCCGAAGAAGGCCTTTCTGCTACAGGGGGCCGATCGTCCGGGTGTGCTGGTCGATTATCTTCTGAGGCTGGCCTATGCCGGGGTCGATATCTATGCGTCCAATGGCACCGCGGACGGGCGGGGTGGATTCGGCTTCGTGCTTTGGGTCAGACCGGAGGACTTTGAGAAGGCTTCCAAGGCGTTGGGAATCTAAGAGTGAGGTCGTTGCATAGTCCGTAGCCGTCGCCCTGGATACTCAAGTGACATCTAAGCTGTTGCTCCTTTATGGAGTTCTCTGCCGTTTCCCAATCGTATCGCCTTGATCCCACCGCCGGATCATCCTGACTCGCTGGTGCTGATTGGGGTCTTGACAAATATGTTAAGCGCGATTTTCGACAGGCGCGTAAGCTTGCGATTGGCCCCGGTGGCGACCGCTATTGACTAGTCTCCAAAGCCGGATTCACCTCATTTCTTGACAGAAATGCCGATCTAGAGTATCATATGAGTGTCTACAGGTTTGTTCATGTCAGGAGACTGTTATGCGCCGTTGGGCCGTTTCGAGCACACCGCCATCCCACCTCACCCACACCCGGGCTAGAAGTCCGCGACCGACCGGTAACTCGTTTCTGTGTATAATCTTAGGCGTTATGGTCGGCCTGGTGCCGGCGCTCGCCCCGAGCTCATTTGCCCAAATGAGCGCGTCCGATATCGCAGAAATTGAAGAAGCTATCGACGAGCAGGGTGCCTCGTGGATTGCCGGCGAGACCAGTATCACCAGGATGACGCCCGAACAGAGACGGGCCATGCTGGGCGGGCTGGCGGAAGATTCGAGCGCATCGCTTAGAGCCACCCCTCCTCCGAAAGTCCTGGCGGCCGCACCGCCGGCCTTCAGTTGGGGCAACAGAGACGGCTTCAACTGGATGACCTCGATCAAGGATCAGGGCCAATGTGGCAGTTGCTGGGCCTTTGCCACCGCGGCATCGTTTGAAGCCCGCGAGCGTATCCGGACCTACCGACCAAATTTGTTCATCGACGTCGCCGAGCAGAACATGGTTTCCTGCTGGCAAGGGAATTGCGGTGGGGCCGGCGGTGCCTGGGTCATGAGCATGTTTCAGACCTACGGCTGTCCCGATGAGGCCTGCTTTCCGTATGTCTCCGGGAATGAATACGTTCCACCCTGCGACGACCGTTGCACTGATTGGGCCCAACGTGCTTATTTCGTAACCGGCTATGGTAGTTACTACCAACCGGGTGTGGAGGCGATTAAAAACGAGATTACTCTGCGCGGCCCGGTCCAGACTCACATGGAGATCTACGAGGATTTCTATACTTACTCCGGGGGTATTTACGAATACGTTTCCGGTGGCTATGAAGGCGGTCACCTGGTTTGCGTCTATGGCTGGGACAACGCCAGCAACTGCTGGCTGGTGAAAAACTCGTGGGGTACCGACTGGGGCGAGGTCGGCCCCAACGGTGAACGCGGCTGGTTCCGACTTAGAATGGGAACTAACGAGGTCGAGTGCGAAACCTGGATCTACTACCTGACCACACAGGGTCTGGATTATCCTCAGGTCACATCTACTTCACCAGTTAAGAACGCTCTCATCGCCTCGCCGTCGGACGATATCACGGTTACCTTTGACTCCGACATGGACGCGGGCACGATCAACACCTCGACCGTATTCGCTTACGGCCAGATGTCGGGACCCCGGTCCGTGGCCGTCAATTATGACTCCCCCAGTCGCACGGTTGTGATCAATCCGACCACCGACTTTCGGGCCGGCGAACTGGTCTGGGTGATGATGACCCCGGAAATCAGTGCCAGCGGCGGTCTGTGGCTGGGTGCGGGCCACAATTGGAGTTTCACGACCGCGGTCGCCGCCAGCACCGGAGTGTTTGATGAGCGGGACGACTACTCCACCGCTCAGGGCCCGCTCGGTGTGGGCGCCGGCGATCTCGACGGTGACGGCTATACTGATCTGGTATCGGCCAATGCGGTTGCCGCCAGCTTGTCCGTCCGACTGGGCGTCGGCGATGGTACCCTCGGCTCCGTTACCAACTACCCGGTCGAGACCGGGGCTCGCTCGGCGGTGGCCTGCGACTTGGATGGCGACGGCCATTTGGATCTGGCCGCGGCCAATTCGCAGTCACATACTGTTTCCGTACTGCTGAACAATGGTGACGGTACTTTTGGGACGGCCACTCCGGTTGTGACTATCACCAACCCGCGATCCGTGGTGGCGGCGG
>SMTZ1_10016564_pt1 | contig 13053 bp, 8 predicted proteins | sample DeeMarSWOR136_30_FD_25667 | JGI IMG/M metagenome (IMG submission 25667) | reverse complement strand
CGAAGACAAGCGTAGGTAAGTATGACAAGATCGCTATCCGTAAGAATCTGAATGAATTTCTTACTAAGGCGAAAAAGATGCGCTAACTCTACGGTGGGCAGGGAAATCGGAGGGCAATCCGGGCTCGTTCATATAGATAGGTGACGCTATAATAGTGTCATTATAAAGATAGCAAATGGACTAGCACCGGGAGACCTCAAGCTAGTAAAAACAAATAAGGACATATCGAAAGCAGCTATACAAAGGCTTAAATGGTTTGATTACTATCACTCTCACAGCCTTTTTGAAATGCTGATTAAAATCCTGGGAATCTCACAAAAACCAACATCGCTTGACAGTGCGGGGCAGATGATATATTATGAAATAACTCAGCTTCGTAAAATTAAACGCTCACAAGGAGAGAGACGCGGTATGGACTAGCTCATTTTTCCGAAAATTATAGGCTTACAAACGCTTATGAAGGAGGAGGATTAAGATGAGACGAGCAAAGACTACACGGATGGTAATGTGGGTATTTCTTATAACCGCAATAGCAGGTATGATAGCTGTTGGTTGCGCGCCTCCCAGCGACGGCAACGGCAATGGCAACGGCCCCTCACCCGTGAAAGAGCCTCAGTATGGTGGAATACTCAGGACGGCTACAACCCAGACTCCCGTTGGATTTGATGATGCCATTGTGGAGCACCGGGCCGCTACTACGAAGTTAACCCATGAAGAAGTTTGGGAAGGAGACTGGACACTCGGGGATGCTGGTGGCTACGGCACCCGAGAGTCTCCCTGGATCGGGGGTGGCGGGCTCAATCGTCTGGAGCACAAAGCTGGGGCCCTGGCGGAGAACGTGGAATGGACTACAGACCTGACCACGATAACTCTGCATATCCGCCCGGGTGTGTATTGGCATGATAAGCCGCCAACAAACGGACGGGAAATCACCGCTGAGGATGTTGCCTACTCTCTTGAGCGCCAATACACTTTATCTACGGCGTATATGTACCTGACCTATCCCGATGCGTGTGCTGCTACCACGATATCGGTGGATGGTAATAAGGTGGTCCTCGAACTTGACGACCCTAAGTACTTCGTCGAAGTGATAACCATGCTGGACTACATGAACATCTACCCAGAGGACGCATTGGAAACCTTCGGTGACATGAATGATTGGGAGAACAGCATCGGCACAGGCCCGTTCATTCTCATCGACTATTTGTCTGATGACCATCTAACCTATGTCCGCAATGACAACTACTGGAGGACAAATCCCATTGGTCCCGGGGAAGGTGACCAGTTGCCATATCTGGATGGAGTAGAGACGTACCTCGTTCCGGACGACGCCACCCAGGATTCACTTCTCATGACCGGTCAGATCGATATCCTGGCCATTACGGATCCTGAGCGTGCACAGTACTTCATCAACAATTACCCGCAACTGGAGTATATCAAGTATCTGGATGATTTTGCCTCACCGATTATATCTATGAGGACGGACAGAGAACCCTATTCCGACGTAAGAGTGCGACAGGCGCTTATGCTGGCCATAGACAATCAGCAGATACTCGACACACTGTACAGTGGCGAAGGCGCCCTGCTCAAGTGGCCAATAATGTATTATGAGTCCGGGTGAATTTATATCGGTCGCGGACCTGTACGGCTACAATCCGGAGCTGGCGCAAAGGCTCCTGTCTGAGGCTGGCTATCCCGATGGCTTCTCCGCGGAGATACTGGTCTACAACCTTCCCCACTTTCTTGACCCTATCACCATGGTCGTGGCCATGTGGAAAGAGGTGGGGGTCGATGTGGAGATAATGCCTCTAGATTATACTACCTGGACCGTCAGATTAGGTACCCGGAGCTACAACCATATGTTGGCGGGCATATATTCGGGCATTGGCTCATACATGAAGGCGATAAACTACAGCGGTCGGGGCATGTTCAACTCCAGCTACATTGATGACCCGGTGCTGAACGAGGCGAGGGACAATATGATGGCAGCGTACCCCAAAGAAGCCGAGGTTGACGCGATACATCGGGACCTGATGCCCTATTTGCTGGAGCAGGTTTATATGATAGGGTTGCCGGCCGGCTATTATTACAATTTCTGGTGGCCCTGGGTTCAAAACTACAACGGTGAGGGGTCAGTTGGGTATTATAATGCTGGCAATGGCATCAAGTATTTCTGGATAGACCAGGAGATGAAGGAAGACATGGGTTACTAGGAAGCTTTCGGCCAGGACAGACTTTCCGTTGTCCCTACGCTTCCACCATGATAGCAGGTGAGGCGCCATTCCGGGCGGAGCTGTTATCAGCCGCCGATGGTGATGGCACTTAGTCAATTCCAACACAGTTTTGTCTATTATTGTGAGCTCACCATCCCTGTCATTGTGAATTGTTTGGTGTTTGAGGTTTGGATATTATTATTTAGAGTTTACCGGGCAAGCCAGCCTGACAAATCCGGTGAGCAAAAGAATAAAATTAAGCAGTATACTACAAAAGGAGGTGCGGATTTATGAGTTACTGGTTTACCGACCCCAGAGTAAAAACCCTTGTTCCCCTGGCCTCCGCTAGTGCCATAAGGGGCCTTTCTACATCTTTCAGCGTACCTAAAATCTTCATGGGAGCCAATGCCCTCAATGAGGCACCCGGACTAACGGGCGGTGCCTTTGACATACTGGCATCAATGTGTGCCAACAAGCAGGCATTCATCGTCACTGATGAGCATGCCCGAAGGTATGCCCCCAGGGTAGCCAACGTATTGCAGAGAACCGGATTCAAAACTCAGACCTGGGATAAGGCTCAGCCGGAGGCACCTCTGGAGAATGTCAGGGAATGCGCCGAAACCATGAAACAATTCGAGCCTGATGCCATAGTTGCTGTTGGTGGTGGCTCGGTCATAGATACTGCTAAAGCAGCCTGGATACTCTACGAGCGTCCCAATATAACCGACCTATCGATAATTTCGCCATTGCTACACCTTGGGTTGAGAAAGAAAGCAGTTCTTGTTGCTATACCAACAACAAGCGGCACTGGTTCAGACTGCACAGCAGTCTCTGTAGTTACCGATACAGAAGCCAAAAGGAAAATTCCAATTGTTACTGCCGAATTGATGCCCGATTTCTCGGTACTTGTTCCTGCTTTTGTTGCCGGTATGCCACCGGGACTTACTGCCGGTACCGGCCTAGACGCCTTAGCCCACTCTATAGACAACGTTATGTCTCCCACGACCAACGATTTCACCGATGCACTAGCTTTGAGAGCCATCCAGATGATTTTCAAGTACCTTCCCAGAGCATACCATGATGGCGCCGACCACGAAGCTAGATTCAGAATGCATATGGCCGCCAGTATGGCGGGAATTGCCTTCGGTAACGGCGGTGTCGCCTTGACCCACAGCATGGGACACTCTCTGGGCAAGCTCTTCGCCGTGCACCACGGTGTTGCCGTAGGTATTTTCATCACCTACGCGCTCCAGTATTATTCCCCCATAACGGATAAATATCTGGATATATGTGACGCACTGGATATCAGAGGTAAACCAAGTGACAAAAGGCTGGTCGCTTTGATAAAGAAAATAAGAAGGCTGTTCCAGGAGTTGGATGTTCCCTTGAGTATCAAAGGTCTTGGGATTTCTGAGGAGGAATTTGCCAAGAACCTGGAAAAACTCACGCTCTACAGCGTTGAGGACCCTTCCGTATTTCAGAGCCCCAGACCTGTCACTTGGGAGCAGTGCCAGAGATTTCTCCAGTATGCCTATGAAGGCAAGGACATAGATTTTTAGGAGGTGATGCTATGTTTGGATATTACGGGAAATTCCTTAACGTTGATTTAAGCACTGGCAATACGGGAACCTTGGAGCTTGAAGAGGAACATGCCAGGAAATTCGTTGGCGGTGCCAGTCTTGCCGCGAGACTGATTTACAGCCACGTTAAAACCACAATGGACCCTCTGGCACCGGATAGCCCGCTGGTCTTCGCCGTTGGACCTTTCACCGGGACATCATTACCCATGGTCAGCCGCTCGGCGGTTTGCGGTGTTTCTCCACTGTCAGGCATATGGGGTGAGGCCACAACAGGAGGCGTATTCGCATTCAGGCTCAAGGAGGCAGGATTTGATGGTATTTTCATAACAGGCAAGGCAGACCGACCTGTTTACCTCCACATCAACAACGGTAATGCAGAAATTAGGGACGCCTCTCATCTGTGGGGGAAGGACATATATCAGACCCAGAAGGCTTTGAAAGACGAGTTGAAGGACGCTAGGCTGAGCATTTCTTGTATTGGACAGGCTGGTGAAAGGTTGGTGAAATACGCTTCCAATGGGGTCGAAAAACCTGAAGGCAGTAGCCGCCGCTGGCAACATGAAAACAGACCTGGCAGATGAAGATAAAATCGCCGACCTTACCACACAGGCCAGGGATACAATCTCAGCGAGCTTCATGTCTATGGCTTTTAGAGAATATGGAACAATGCTTCACATGGACCTGGGTATGTATCTCGGAGACGTTCCTGCCAGATATTTCACCAGGAATGTCTTCTCTGCAAAGCAAGTGAGCGGAGAAGCATTAAGGCAGGCTTATACTGTGACCAATTCTGCCTGCCACGGCTGCCCTATTGGCTGTGGCCGTGTCGTCAGGCACTTCCGCAAAGACCTCGAGGAGGTTGACGGCCCTGAATACGAAACAGGCTGTACCTTCGGGCCACTCTGCATGAACTACGACCTGGATTCTATCGTGATGGCCAACCACCTCTGTAACGCCCATGGCATAGACACCATATCGGCCGGCGTAGCAATAGCCTATGCCATGTATCTATATGACAAGGGTATTCTCACCAGGAATAGGGCAGGGATGGAAATCGCCTGGGGCGATGGCAAGGTCATAGTTCGGCTGGTAGAGATGATTATCAAGAAAGAAGGCATTGGTGAGCTATTAGGCCAGGGAGTAAGACAGATGGCTAAAGAGCTTGGCGCTGACCCTAACGAAGCGGCTCACGTCAAAGGACTGGAGATGCCCATGCACGATGCCCGGGCTTTCACTGGCATGGCAATATCTTACGCAACCGGACCTCGTGGAGCCTGCCATCTGAAAGGCGATTACTACAACGTTGACCTGGGCAGCCCTATACCGGAACTCGGTATCATGTCCGGTGATAGATTGCAGTCTGAAGGGAAAGCTGAGCCAGCCGCCAAGTTCCAGAACTACAGAGACATGTTTGATTCTCTATTACTCTGCAAATTTGCACCCCTCTCGGTGACTCAGATTAGCCAGATGCTCAGCAGTGTCACCGGATGGACTTATGCAGCCGAGGAGCTCAATATTGCCGGCGAAAGGTCAATCAACCTGAAAAGGGCAATCAATAATAAACTCGGAGTAACCAGAGAAGACGATAGACTACCTGGCCTATGCATCACAGCGCTGGAGGAAGGCAGCACCGCTGGCAAATCCCCAGACGTTGGCACACTGCTTAAGGAATACTATGACTTCAGGAAATGGGACTGGAAGACAGGCAAGCCTACTAAGGAGAAGCTAATAGAACTTGGCCTTGAAGATGTCTCCAGAGACCTGTGGCCTTCTGAGGCTATGTGAATTCTATACTACCTAGTCAGATAGACCATGGCTGGGGTGATAGCCATGGGTAACAGGTATCGCATAGTAATCACCTTCCTACCAAGGGGTTGACCGTTTAATTATCACCCTGAGCGATAGCGAAGGGTCTCTAGATACTTCACGAACTTATTCCATGCATTGCGAGATTCTTTGCTCAATTCAGAACGATAGGTATAGTTGCCAATCAGTATGACTTTATATGTTACTGAAGAGCTAGGGTATCCCGAAGCTATAGTTTTTTTCCGCTTAGGCGACTTCTATGAGACCTTTGACGAGGATGCCAAGGTCGCTTCCCGAGAGCTGGATGTTGTCCTGACCTCGCGGGAGATGGGCAAAGGACAGAGGGTACCCATGGCGGGGATACCACACCACTCCCTGGATAATTATCTGGCCAAGCTCATCAACCGCGGTCATAAGGTAGCTATTTGCGAGCAACTCAGCCCACCAGGCAAAGGACTGGTGGAAAGGGACGTCATTCGCGTGATCACGCCAGGGACGGTGATCGAGCCCAATCTCCTTGAAAGTAAGAGCAATAATTATCTCGCCAGCTTGGTTATTGAAGGTGATCATGCAGGGATTGCCTATGTTGATATAAGCACGAGTGAGTTCGCCACCACTCAACTTCCCACTAAAAGAGTCATGCCTGAATTAGAACGTTTTCAGCCCAGCGAGCTTCTTATTCCCGAAGATGCCGACGATTATGCTCAATTGCCGTTCACCATAAGCCAACTTGACGACTACTGGTTTGATTTAGAGATTGCCCAAGAAGCTTTGCTAGAACATTTCAATGTGGCTACCCTGGAAGGCTATGGCTGCTCCCGCTTGCCTTTAGCCATAAGGGCCGCAGGCGCATTAATACATTATGTCAACGAAACGCAAAAGGGAACTTTACCCCAGCTAAGCAAACTGGCTACATACTCTACGGATTCCTTTATGACCCTGGATGGTCAGACCATCCGCAATCTGGAGCTCTTTCAGGGCGGCAGGTGGGGAGAAACCGGCAACTCTCTCGTCTCCATCATTGACCTGAGCAAGACAGCCATGGGTGGCAGGCTGCTTAAGAATTGGTTGGGGCATCCCCTTCTGGATCTCGCCATACTGAATCGGAGACAAGAAGCAGTCGCCTGGTTTCATCAAGATAGTCTGGCTCGCCAAAAGGTTATTTCTCTCCTATCGGATATCGCCGACCTGGAGAGACTGGTTAACAGAGTGAGCAGTGGCAGAGTCATCCCACGAGAGTTGCTGACGCTTCGCTCTAGTTTGGAGAAGGTGCCGGACTTAAAAGCAGCCATCGCAGACGGTGACGTTATAAACTGGCTAAGCAACGAACTTAAGCCTTGTCCTGACATCGTGGACTTAATCGCCAGAGCTATTGCCGATGAACCGGGGGATTTGGAGCAGGGAGGTGTAATAAATGAAGGTTTCTCCCCGGAGCTTGATGAAATTCGTCATAACTCCCGGCAGGCTAAGCATTATCTGGCTGGCCTGGAGCACAGGGAAAGACAGCGTACAGGGATTAAGTCTTTGAAAGTTGGCTACAACCGGGTATTTGGCTATTATATCGAGGTATCCCGGGCCAACCTTAACTTAGTTCCCCCAGATTATATTCGTAAGCAGACTCTAGCGGAGGCGGAAAGGTTCTTCACCCCCGAACTCAAGGAGTATGAATCGCTGATTCTCAATGCTCAGGAGAAGATTGCTGACCTGGAGACTGCCATCTTCCGACAACTCTGTCAGCAGATAAGCGCTGTAGCTGAACAAATCCTGGCCACCGCCAGAGCCATGGCTCAAATCGACGCCCTTTCCAGCCTTGCTGAGGTGGCAGTACGTTATGATTATATCCGTCCAAAGCTGACCAACAACGATGTCATTGACATTAAGGAAGGGCGTCACCCTATTGTAGAACAGAGTATAGGCCGGGATAATTTTATCCCTAACGACACTTGTTTATGTAGTAGGGACAATCAACTTATTATACTTACAGGTCCCAACATGTCGGGAAAGTCTACCTATCTCAGGCAGGTAGCCCTCATCATTCTTTTAGCTCAGATTGGAAGTTTTGTTCCTGCTGATTCAGCGAATGTTGGAATCGTTGACCGCATCTTCACTCGCATTGGCGCTCAGGAGGATTTAGCCGCTGGTCAATCCACTTTTATGGTAGAGATGACTGAGGCGGCAAATATCCTGAATAATGCTACCCCTCGTTCCTTTATCATTCTAGATGAAATTGGGCGAGGTACCTCCACCTATGATGGACTTTCCATCGCCTGGGCAGTAGCTGAGTTTATCCATAACCATCCTGAGCTTGGAGCGAAGACCATTTTTGCTACCCATTATCATGAGTTGGTGGACCTGGCTGATATCCTGCCCAGAGTGCAGAACTTCAACGTGGCTGTGGCAGAGGAAGGAGATAAAGTTATTTTTCTACATAAGGTTGTCCCTGGAGGGACAGACAGGAGCTATGGTATCCATGTGGCACAGTTAGCCGGCCTGCCTAAATCAGTAATCGTTCGGGCTCAGGAAGTCTTAGCTGAACTGGAAAGCAATGCTTCTAAAAAAAGTAAAGTCCCTCGCCATAAAGCACCACTCCAGATTTCTCTCTTCCCGAAGGACTCTCCATTGACCGACGAAATTGCCCGGCTTGACATTGATTCTATGTCTCCTCTGGAAGCAATCACCAAGCTTTACGAACTCAAGCGAATGGCTCACGAGAATAAGGACTAGCCGCCTGATGGAACGGCCCTATAGATAATGCGTAAATCATTATAATTTTCCCTCCCCTAGTGGGAGAGAGTTAGAGGGAGGGGGGATTTCGCCCTGACCTTAATCTTCTCCCCTAAAGAGAGAGTAATTTTATACGAGATTATACGGAGGACCATATTTTATGAGACTAGACACTGGCACTAGATAACAATGGTAGGGAACTCTTCCTAAACCTTGGCTTGAACTTGAGCCAGGAAACCAACACATTCCTTGGCTATTCCCTCGGCATCCAGATGATAGAGAGCGCGAAGAAAATCTTGCTTGCCATGAGTTACGAATTCGTCAGCAATGCCTAATCGCTTCACCTTGACATCTGAAGCTTCAGCCTTTCCCAGCAGCTCCAGCACCGCGGCACCAAAGCCACCGCTAAGAACATTCTCCTCTACTATAACCATCCTTTTGATATGGTTGGCTACATCTAAAATAAGCTCTCTATCAAGAGGCTTAGCGAAACGGGCATTGATTACCATGGCATCAATGCCCCGAAGAGCCAAATGTTCCGCTGCTTCCAGAGAAGGTGTAACGGTAGAGCCAATGCCGATTATGACTACATCCTCGCCTTGCCTTATTATCTCGGCTTTGCCTATAGGGAGTTGCTGAAGCTCAATGGCTGAGGGGATATCTGTTGCCCGACCCCGAGGATAGCGAATTGCTATAGGATGCTCTGTATCGAGGGCAGTATGGAGCAAATCTTGAAGCTCAGCCCCGTCCTTAGGTGCACAAACAATCATATTAGGCATTAAACTAAGATAGGATAAGTCAAATATCCCCTGATGTGTTTTACCATCCTCTCCGACAATGCCACTGCGGTCGAGGGCAAAGATTACGGGCAGATCAGGAAGACAAACATCGTGCAATAGTTGGTCAAAGGCACGCTGCAAGAAAGTGGAGTATATAGCTACAATGGGTACAAAGCCTTGGGTAGCCAGACCGGCGGCTAAGGTAACTGCATGTTGCTCAGAAATACCTACATCGTAGATGCGCTGAGGAAATTCCTTGACCAGAGGAGCTAGGCTGTTGCCTTCAACCATGGCAGCACTTATCACTACCACCCTCGGATTTTCCCTGAGCAGTCCATCAACTGTTTGGGCAAATATTTGACTATAAGTAGGAGTTGTACTCAAGCTATCGCTTTTAGGGGATAGCCCATGAAAGTGAGTGGGGTTATCCTCGGCTGGTTTGTAACCCTTGCCCTTTGTAGTCAAGGCATGGACGATTACCGGCTTGTAGTAATTCTTGGCCTGAGTTAGAGTTGTTTCCAATTCAGCAATGTTATGACCATCTATTGGCCCTAGATAAGTAAAGCCAAGCTGCTCCCACATCATGGAGGGCATTACTACTGCTTTTACTCCTTCCTTAATACGACGCACCGCCCACTGCAGCCTGTTCCCTCCGGGCAGGTAAGACAGCAATCGCTTCGTCTGCTTCTTGGCCTGCGTATAGCGATAGGTTGTCCGCACCACATTTAGCCGCTTGGCTATCGCTCCTACTGTGGGTGAAATGGACATGCCGTTGTCATTGAGCACCACAATAAGCCTTGTGTCCAAATGCCCGGCGTGATTCAGTGCTTCGTAAGTCATACCACAAGTGAGGCATCCATCGCCGATGACAGCTACCACGTGGTGACCACCGCCAGCAAGATCGCGGGTCAAGGCCATGCCCAAAGCTGCTGAAACAGACGTACCGGCATGTCCGGTAGTGAAAGCGTCGTGAGGACTTTCCTCTCTATCAGGAAATCCTGACAGCCCCTGGTGCTGGCGAAGGGAGGGAAATTGCTTCCTTCTTCCCGTTAATAACTTATGAACGTAACTTTGGTGTCCCACATCCCAGACTATCTTGTCTTTCGGGCTATCAAAGACCCGGTGCAAGGCGACAGTAAGCTCCACTGCTCCCAGATTGGATGCTAGGTGCCCTCCGTTTTCACTAACCCTGTTTACCAACAATTCCCTGAGGTCAGAACAAAGTTCGCCTAGTTCACCTTGGTTTAGCCCCTTAACATCGCCGGGCTTGTTTATCTTGCTCAGTATCTTAGACACCTTCACCTCGCACTTTAAATTATAACAAATTTTACTCTTCTGCGTGCTCTTGCCTTTAAGCTTGTTGTGCTAGCCTCGAAACAGACGATTAAATATACCTTTGAATCCCCCCGGCCTTCCCTTGATATCAGCATACTTCAAATCTCCAGACACCAAGCCACATCCAGCTCTCCATATCCCATCACTTCGCTTGACCCTTGCAAACACCAGATGAGGGAAGCGGATAAAAATTTTTGATAATACACGCGCTATCCTCAACTCGGACATTATATTCTCCTCTAAAGCTTCCTGGTAATCCTGCAAATCCACTTTATTATGCGCCAAAGAGTCTTCAATCACTGGTGCGGCAAGCTGGGCACTCTGGATGGCATTAGAAATACCCTCACCTGTTAATGGGTCAGCAAGCCCAGCTGCATCTCCAAGAAGCAAAGCTTTATCTTGCCAAACAAGCTTTCCTTTCGTACAAGTTGGTGTCAACTGGCTGCTAGACCTTGTGACAGTATAATTACCGATACTTAATGAACTTAGAAACTTCTGATAGTGAGCACGCAAATCTCTTGCCTTGGAGGCAGTACATCCGACCCCAATAGAGAGATGTTTGCGCTTGGGGAATACCCAGGCATAACCCCCGGGAATACACCCCAGGTCCATCAGGGCCCGCGATTTCCATTTTGCCAGCTCTTCCTCGGACACGACAATTTCCGACCCTATTCCTACGAGATATTCGATACTCCTTTTCATGCCCAGTTCTTTTGCTACTACGCTATAAGCACCATCCGCCCCGACCACCAGCCGAGAACGAAAAGTGTTGTCAGCAGCAGAAATGTCAACCCAATCACCACCCACTTGTATTTGCGTTACCTTCTGACCATCTATAATCGCAGCTCCCAATTGTTGTGCCTTCTTCACTAAAAAATAGTCAAATTCATCACGCCTCACGGTATACATCAGTGGTTGACTATGTTGTCCCACATAAGGGCTGCCCAGATTAAAAGTTAAGCTAACCTCATAAACTACGTCTTCTACCACTTCTGAGATATCGAAATCGAGAAGTTTTACCGCTTTACTAGTGACTCCGCCGGCACAACACTTATAGCGCGGCAGTTTCTCTTTCTCTAAAATTAATACTCCGATACCCTTCTTGGCTAGCTCGTAAGCCAGTGTTGCCCCGGCCGGACCAGCACCAATAACGACTACATCATAGCTTTGTTTCAAGAGCAACCACCCTTCTGGGCCAAGCAGTAGAAAAACCTATTGTTAATGTAGCAACGTTATATAATAAATAGAGCTTGTTTTGCAACTTGCCCTCCTGCACCTCCTCCTGATAAGGAGGCTGTTCAGAAAGAAAGCTGGATTCCTCACTTCGCTCCGAATGACACTTAGAATGCATATCCATCTTCTTCATAGCCCGACTTGACGTCATTCTAAAGTTTTAATCGAGCCAAATCATAGTTTTTAATCAGATCTATTGTGATTTAACAACTCTTCTTTCAGTTAGATATTAGATAATTTAGGTCTTGACATCCCTTTGAAGAAGTGCTATTTTTATAAAAATATATCATATATGATTTAATAAGATACAAATGAGGCTATTGCTCAGTAAGTAGTTGGTACAGCCAGTATACGGAATACAAGGGAATAATTAATTAGCTTTGTCTTCACTAACTCCTTATTAATATATTTTGTAGGCGGCGGGAGCGGGTCAAACTCCCGCCACCACCTATCGAGATATTCCTAATGGATAACTCGTATGCCTTAATCACAACCCATTTTGTAGTTTTCTACTTCGTATGTAGAGAACAACGATAAAAGAGCCGGCTGTACCTCATCTCGACCGGCACGGCCGGCTCTTGGCTTAACAGGTGTAATACCCTATGCCAAGACTGCTGCTTCACACACCTGATACCACATACTTCCTAGTTCCGCCACAAATCCCCTGTAATATCAACTACCCAAACAATGGGGTCAATCACACACTCCCTGATCAGAGTCCTCATAACTTCATTCCCTGCTATGACATCCGCTATAGGAGGGCTAAGCCGGTAGTATAGGGCAACAAATTGGGACCCGATGGTATTGTTTAACAACACGACATCCCGGAACTCTCGCAGTTGATCGATTTGTTCAGCGGTGGGAGTTCCATAGGCTGCGGTGGCAATAAAACACCCACTTACAGTGCGTGGCGGCCTACCCCCCTTGGGCGATGGGGTTGATGGTGTGTCTGTATCACCTCCGTGTGTGGTCGTGTCACCTCCGGGTGTGGTCGTGCCACCTTTGGGTGTGGTCGTGCCACCTCCGGTGGCTTGAGGCGGCAACACTTCCTCATCAAGAGTGGCCGGGTTGCAGTCATCATCCTTGCCGTTGTTGGGCACTTCGGTGGCACCAGGGTTGACCCCAGCATTGATGTCATCGCAGTCTCCTGAGGTAGATATTAGTTCTGAGGCTACCTTGTAGCCCATTGGTCTGGTGCATGAGATGGTATTCGTTGTGCCATCAGAGTAAAAATCGTTGTCAGCATCCTTATACCATGTCTGGCCAGGATGTTCTTTAGCATCGGCATCATCACAGTCTCCACCCTGAATGGCAGTGTAATCACCTTCGGGGGCGCACAGACACTTACTATCACCAGTTACACCGTAGCTATCATCATCGCTG
>SMTZ1_10019618_pt1 | contig 13054 bp, 10 predicted proteins | sample DeeMarSWOR136_30_FD_25667 | JGI IMG/M metagenome (IMG submission 25667) | reverse complement strand
TCGTTTCAGAAGCAATCCGACTCCGCCTACAAACATTAACCAAACAAAGAATACAAGAATACATAGAACGCGATGAGCAAAGCAGAATCGTTCAGGTGCAAGGACAACTGCTCTACACTCCAAAACACGTTTGGGTGAAGGTGACAACTCAAGGAAACGTCCAACTCGGGATATCCGATTACTTTGAAAGCCAACTCAAAGGAATAGTTTATGTCGGAAATTTTGCAGAGGGAGATAACGTTTACGAAGATAAACCCTTCGGGACAGTGGAGACCGTGGGCGGTTGGCCGCTGGTGATTAACGATTTATATTCTCCGATTGATGGAAAAATAGTCAAAGTTAACAAAGCGGTTATCAATGACCCATACATATTGAATGGAAACCCACATCAATGGATCGTGGAGATACAGCCCAACAGCCCAGAATTCAACAGAGAACTCGAGAAACTCATGAGTTTCGAAGAATACCAAAAAAACCGGTCACTAAACTTGAAGAGTATAACAGCTCACAGCTTAGTGACCTAGAACCAACTGAAATAACCAAAGAAATAAACCGTGTTACGTGATCACCTATGCCAAAATGGAGAACCATAAGACTAAAACCAGAACTCGTTGAAATAGCCAAGAAAACTGTGGAAACAAGCCGATACCGAAGTCTCTCAGAATTTGTTTCTGAAGCTATTCGACTGCGCCTCGATGAACTGAAACAAAGTCATAAAAAGACTGCTGAGAAACAGGCTCAATATCCCTTGATCCATGAAAGATTGTTTTATAGCCCTAATCACCTGTGGACAATTGTAACTCCAGAAGGAAACATGAAAGTAGGTTTATCCGACTATGCTCAAAGGCACCTAGAGGGAATAGCTAGTGTCCAAATCGACCCAGTTGGACGTGAAGTGAAGAAGGGAGAGCCTTTCGGAGTTGTCAAAACATGGATGTTTAAGTTTGATCTCTATTCCCCTATAAGTGGCAAAATCATCAAAATCAATAAAGCTATTCAAGATAAGCCTTCATTAATCAATGAGGACCCATACGGAATAGCATGGATATCAGAAATCAAACCTAACAACTTAATCACATTGGAAGAGGAATTAAGGGATTTGATGAGGCTACATCAATATAAAACGTGGGCAAGCAAGCTAAGTCGACGACGAATCCTTGGTACATAATTAACTTTTTTGTCTAATATCACCAAACGGTCAACAATAGGGGTTCACAAAAAATGACTGCCGTTTGTCGGGTTTTCAAGAACAAACGGAAGCTACCTCCATGTCGTGCCGCATGTCCCGCTGACGTGAATGTTCAGGGATATATTGCCTTACTTCAGCAAGGTAAATTCAAAGAATCGGTGGAACTTATAAGAAAGAGCATGCCCTTTCCAGCGATTTGTGGCAGAGTTTGCTTTAGTCCTTGTCAAGATGCATGTTCAAGAAAAAACGTCGATCAGCCTGTAGGCATCCGTTATTTGAAGCAGCTTGCTGCAAATATTGAACGCGAACAAGGGCGAATCAAATCTGATCCCATACCTAAAACGCACAGCGAAAAAGTGGCGATAGTTGGCGCGGGACCAGCAGGATTGAGCGCTGCATACGAACTCGCAAAACTTGGTTATCCAGTCACAGTTTTTGAGCGTATGCCTGAGCCTGGCGGCATGATGCGGTACGGCATTCCTGATTATCGTCTACAAAAATATGTTGTGGCAAACGAAATAGCTTACATCCAAGACTTAGGTGTGAAAATCAAGACAGGAGTAGAATTTGGCAAAGACATAAACCTCGACACTCTACGAAATAATGGTTACAAAGCTATATTAATAGCGAACGGAGCGCAACAGAGCAGAAAACTAAGGATACCCGGCGAGGATTTAGAAGGTGTTTTTCACGCTGTTGAATTTTTGAGACATGTGGCTTTAGGAAAAACTGTTGATGTAGGCGAAAAAGTTGCGGTTGTTGGAGGAGGCAACAGCGCAATAGATGCCGCTCGCACGTCGCTAAGACTTGGGGCAAAGCAGATCACGGTTCTCTATCGTCGTTCGCGAAACGAGATGCCCGCGCTTCCCCACGAAATAGAGGCTGCCGAAGAAGAAGGAATTAAGTTCCATTTTCTAGTTGCACCTAAACAGATTATTGGAGAAGGAGGCAGAGTCAAGGCTATAGAATGCTTGAGGATGGAGCTGGGAGAGCCTGATGCAAGCGGTAGGAGGCGGCCAGTGCCCATTCAAGAGTCTGAACACATATACGAGGTAGATACAGTAATTCCGGCAATCGGCCAACTGTCAGAAACGTCATATCTACCCTCTATTCTTTTGGATGAACGTGCACGTACAATTTCGGTTGATCCATTAACACTGGAAACAAAGATCCCAAGCATTTTTGCAGGAGGCGACATAGTCACTGGCCCCGCAAGCATCATTGAAGCTGTGGGTGCAGGCAAACGAGCTGCAGTGTCGATCGACCGTTATTTGAATGGCAAGGATTTGAGGAGAGGAAGAGAAGAGGAAATTGAGGAGACAACTTGGGTTAAAGATAGGGAAGCGATAACGAAAAAGCTTGAAAGGTACACTGCTCCACACGTAGATGCAGGGAGACAGAAAGTAAGCTTTGAGGAAGCTGATGAGCTTTTAGCTAAAATCAAAGAAGTGGCCATGTTCGAAGCTCGAAGATGTCTTGAATGTGGTCCGTGCACTGAGTGTCTTGAAAGCGAAGAGTTGTGTGAAGCTGACAAGGCGGTAGTTGACGAGACTTTGTGCACTGGTTGCAACGTTTGCGTGTTAGTCTGTCCATTCGGAGCCATAAATAAGGATGAAAATGGACTTGCAAAAGTAGACGAAGATCTCTGTAAAGGCTGTGGTGTTTGCAGTGCAAGTTGTCCTGAACGAGCGATTAGTATGCAACGATTTACAGCTGCTCAAATTATGACCGATGTTGTAACTGCTTTGGGGAGAGAATTTACATGATGTTTAAGCCCAGAATAATTGGTTTTATTTGTAACTGGAGTTTGCCTACAGAGGTGGACATTGCGAGCTCCAACAGAATATCTGGTTACCCCAAAATACGCATCGTACGAGTAAAGTGCATCGGGAGAATCGACCCAGCTATCGTACTGGAAACCTTCGTCAAAGGCGCGGACGGCGTTTTAGTAATCGGTTGTCCTCCACCTGATTGCCACTACATCGAGGGAAACCTTCAAGCAGAGCGAAAAATAAAGATGCTGAAGGAATTCTTATCGCTAACTGGTCTTGAACCAGAGCGCCTTGGGTTAGAGTGGAGTTATCCATTCGAAATTGAGCGCTTCGCACGGATCATTAACGATTTTAGAAACAAAGTGACAGTTCTAGGGTCTTCTCCTTTGGCTGGAGAAAGACCAGATATGGATATTCTTCTGAACATAAAGGCTGCCAAAGCGGCAGTAGAAGATTTTAGACTCAGAGTCTTGGTCGGCAGAGAAATAGAGTTGACTGAAAAAGAAAACGTATTTGGAGAGAAAATATCGCAAGAGGAATTTGACGCTTTGCTGTATGAAACTATTAGAGTTGAATTTATTCGACATAAAATACATCTCCTAACAAAAGAAAAGCTGATGTCCATTAAGGAAATAGCATCGATCACTAACATGAAACCCTGCCTAGTACTCCGTCATATCGTGAATATGCGTAGGAAAGGAATGATAACCTTAGACCATGTGGAGAAAACAACTCCGCTTTACAAAGCATTGGAGGTTCAATGAATGGCTAAAAAAATCGGAGCTGTTCTTGTAGTTGGAGGAGGAGTCGCTGGAATTCAAGCAGCCTTGGACCTTGCAGAGTCAGGTTTTAAGGTTTACCTTATGGACCAGTCGCCAAGTATAGGCGGTGTGATGGCGCAACTTGACAAGACGTTTCCAACAAATGATTGTGCAATGTGTATTTTGGCACCTAAACTTGTGGCAACTGGAAGACACCCGAACATAACTTTGATAACAAATGGAGAAATCACAGGTTTAAGTGGTGAAGCTGGGAGCTTCGAAGTAAGAATTCGAAAGAGAAGTCGTTACATAAACGAAGAAAAATGCAACGGATGCGGATTATGCGCACAGAAATGTCCAGTAGAAGCCGTAGATATGTTCAACGAAGGATTAAGTGATAGAAGTGCAATCTACGTTGACTATCCACAGGCAGTTCCGTTAAAGTTCACAATAAATCGTGAAAAATGTATAGGATGTGGAACATGCCAGGAAATCTGCAAAGCAAAAGCAATCGAATACGATCAACAAGACAGCGAAGCAACATTGAAAGTAGGTTCTATTATTCTTGCGCCTGGGTTCGAACCATTTGATGCAAGACTGAAAAGCGAATATGGTTATGGGCGATTTCCAAACGTTGTTACAAGTACAGAATTTGAACGTATTTTAAGCGCTTCAGGACCATACGGCGGACTTGTTTTGAAACCTTCTGATGGTGAAATTCCAAGAAAAGTAGCCTTTATTCAGTGTGTTGGTTCAAGGGATGCTAGGCTTGGAAATAACTATTGTTCTGCAGCATGCTGCATGTACGGTATGAAAGAGGCAATCATAGCTAAAGAACATGTACCAACTAAGCTGGATTGCACAATATTTTACATGGACATACGCGCTTATGGAAAAGAGTTTGACGATTATTATAATCGTGCTAAAGGAGAATATGGCATAAGGTTCGTAAGGTCAAGAGTTGCAAGCGCTACAGAAGACCCAATAACAAACAACCTCTACGTTCATTTTATGGAAAATGAAGAGCCGAAAATCGAAGAATTCGACATGATAGTTTTGTCTATTGGAATGCAGTCTCCCAAAAACGCTGAAAAACTAGCTGAAGTATTGGGAATAAAACTTAACAGATACAAGTTTTGCCAAACAAAGATTTTTTCACCTGTGGAAACATCGAAACGGGGCATATATGTTTGCGGAGCATTCTCTTCTCCAAAAGATATTCCTGAGAGTGTGGCACAGGCAAGCGGAGCCGCGGTGAAAGCTGCTAGCTTAATCGCTTCGGAGAGAGGGACACTCGCAACTGTAAAGGAGTATCCACCAGAGAGAGATGTATCTGGTGAAGAACCTCGCATTGGAGTTTTTGTCTGCCAATGCGGCATAAATATCGGCGGAGTCGTTAACGTGCCAGAGGTTGTAGATTATGTTAAAACATTGCCAAATGTTGTTTATGCAGAGCACAATCTGTACACCTGCTCACAAGACACACAAAAGAAGATGCGAGAAATAATAAAGGAACACAATCTAAATCGTGTGGTTGTAGCCTCGTGCACCCCAAGAACTCATGAACCCCTTTTCAGAGAAACAATACGAGAAGCTGGACTCAACATTTACCTCTTCGAGATGGCAAACATTCGTGACCAGTGTAGTTGGGTGCACATGCACGAACCTGAAGAAGCCACTGAAAAAGCAAAGGACCTTGTTAGATCCATCGTCGCCAAAGCCCGCTTGTTGAAACCTCTCAAAAAACCCATGATTGATGTTACACCCACAGGTCTAATTATCGGGGGGGGCTTGTCTGGAATGACTGCCGCTTTAGAGTTGGCAAAACAAGGTTTTGAAGTCTATTTGATAGAGAAGGAAAAAGAACTGGGAGGCCATCTACGCCACATACATTCTCTGCTAGGATCTGAGGATCCGCAAGAGCGGCTGAGGGCAATAATTAAGGAAGTCACCGAAAACGAGAAAATTCATGTTTATCTAAATTCTGAAATTTCTGATGTTGAAGGATACATTGGGAACTTCAAAACTACCCTGAACTGTGGTGGAAAGAAAAAGGAGATAAACCATGGCGTTGTAATAGTGGCCACTGGATCCTTAGAATATAGGCCAACTGAGTATCTCTATGGTGTCGACGAAAGAGTGTTAACCCAGCGTGAATTAGAGGAGAAGCTGGTCAATGAACAGTTTAACGCTAAAACAGTGGCGATGATTCAGTGTGTAGGATCCAGAAACGAGGAACGCCCATACTGCTCGCGAATATGCTGTGCTCAAGCTGTAAAAAATGCTTTAAAGATTAAGGAGTTAAGCCCTGAAACGGATGTTTACGTTCTTTACAAGGACATGAGAACATATGGGTTCTTAGAGGATTACTATCGTGAGGCGGCAAGCAAGGGAGTTTTGTTCATATGCTATGATGACGAAAACAAGCCTAAGGTTACCCAAGAAGATGGAAAGCTCAAAGTGACAGTGTGGGAACCAGTCGTCAAGACATGGATTCCAATCCAAGCGGATCTTTTGGCACTAAGTGTCGCCACCATCCCAAATCCAGACAATGAACACATAGCAAAAATGTTGAAAGTTCCCCTAAGCAAAGACGGGTTCTTCTTGGAAGCTCACATGAAGCTTCGTCCAGTTGACTTCGCAACAGATGGCATATTCCTTTGCGGATTGGCTCACTGGCCGAAATCCATCGAAGAAAGTGTTTCACAAGCGTATGCAGCCGCGGCCCGAGCAATCACGACGAGCAATCACGATCTTATCCAAGGAAGCATTGGAAGTAGAGGGGGCCATAGCAAGCGTTAACGAAGATCTCTGTGGAGGATGTAGATTATGCGAATCCGTTTGCGAGTATGGCGCCATCAAAATGGAAGAAGTAGACGGAAAGCTAAGAGCGCACGTTATTGAAGCTCTATGTAAGGGTTGTGGTGTATGCGGTTCCACTTGCCCTGCAGGAGCCATATCTATGCTTCACTTCACGGACGACCAACTTCTTGCCCAAGTTAAAGCAGCATTAAAGAAGGAAGTAAAACATGACTAAAACTGAATTCCGACCAAAAATTGTGGGGTTCCTCTGCAATTGGTGCTCCTACGCTGGTGCCGACCTAGCGGGTGTCAGCCGAATTCAGTATCCCACAAACCTTAGAATCGTGAGAGTAATGTGCAGCGGAAGAATTCACCCAGCTTTAATCCTCGAAGCTTTCAGAAACGGGGCAGACGGAGTTCTCGTCGCTGGCTGTCACCTTGGAGATTGCCACTACATATCGGGAAATTACAAAGCGAAAAATAGAGTTTTAATGTTGAAAAAGGTTTTGGAACAACTCGGTCTAGAACCTGAACGTCTGAGATTGGAGTGGGTTGGTGCTTCCGAAGGAGATCGATTCGCAAAGGTCATCAAAAACATGACAGAGGAAATAAAGAAACTCGGTCCGAGTCCATTAAAGAATGGAGGTTAATTCATGCCAGAAAAGAAAGAAACTCAAGGGAAGAAGACTGAAAAAGAAGTTATGCTCAAAATGAGCGATATAGACCCAAATTTCAAGTATGAGATCAGCAAGCTTCCTGGTGCAGAAAACGTTCTGTTATGCTTCCAATGCGGTACATGTAGCGCTGACTGTCCAATCGCGCGATTCAGTGATTTCTACAGACCCAGAAAACTCATACGGATGACGCAGTTAGGATTGAAAGACAAACTTCTCTCAAACGATTCCATCTGGCTCTGTTCCACCTGCTTTACGTGTATCGATCATTGTCCTCAAGATGTGGGAATCGCAGACATTGTAAGGGCTCTTCGAAACCTAACTGTAAAAGAGGGGAAAATGCCTGCTGTCCATAAGGAGTTAGCTTCTAACATCCTGAAAACAGGCTACGCATACGTGATCCCGGAACTGCGACTCAAAAAGAGGGAGAAAGAGAACTTGCCTTCACTGCCAAAGGCTAACTTGGAAAAACTCGCGAAACTCTTCGATGTCACAGGTCTTTCTAAAATGCTTGAAAAGGTAGGCAGCTAAAATGCCAGAGTTGAAGTACCTAATCTTTCTAGGATGCGTTATTCCTTACAGAGTTTCCAGCTACGAAATTTCCACTAGAAAGGTTCTTGCCAAACTTGGAGTAGAATTGGTGGATATGCCAGAGTTTAACTGCTGCGGATTTCCACTGGATCCAATAAACCACGACACAATGCTCACTTTAGCTGCGCGAAATCTCTGTTTAGCAGAGCAAAAAAACCTAAACATCATGACCTTATGCAACGGATGTTTCGGCATCCTAAACCACGTAAATAAAGAGCTTAAAGAAGACAAAAAAATCAAGGAGAAAGTTAATGCGTACTTAAAGGAAATCGGCATGGAATTTAAGGGAACAACAAAGGTTAAACACCTTGCCCACGTTCTAGCCCAAGACGTCGGCTTTGAAAAAATAAAGGAAAACATTCAGAAGCCACTCAATTCACTTCGCGTGGCGCAGCACAGTGGATGCCACATAGTTCGTCCAGTAAAGTACGTAAGCGTCGACGACCCAGAAAACCCTACAATTCTTAAAAAGCTAATTGAAGTAACTGGCGCGAAATGCTTGAACTACATTGATGAAATGGAATGTTGTGGCGCTCCAATCATCGGCGTAAACGCTGAAATCCCACTTCAGTTGGCTAGGGAAAAACTTGGACACATTAGGGCTGTTGGCGCTCAAGCGTTGATAACTGTGTGTCCTTTCTGCCACATGATTTATGACCTAAACCAACCTAGAATAGAGAGAACATTCAACGAAAAGTTTGGCATTCCCGTTCTTCATTATACTCAACTGTTAGGTTTAGCTATGGGCTTCAATCCAGACGAACTAGCTTTTAAACAACTCCGAGTGAACGCATCTAAAATCTTAACCAACTAATTGTGTAGAGGTAAGACAAATGTCCAAAATGAAAAAAACTGAAAAACCGAAAATTGCCTTCTACTGGGCCGCTAGTTGCGGAGGCTGCGAAATAGCAGTTCTCGACATAAACGAAAAAATCTTGGATGTTGTTGCCAAAGCAGACATCGTCTTTTGGCCAGTAGCAATGGACATCAAATACAAAGACGTAGAAGCATTTCCAGAAAAACACATAGACGTCTGCTTCTTCAACGGTGCAATCAGAACCGAAGAACAAGAACACATGGCAAAACTGCTCAGGAGGAAAGCAAAAACCTTGATAGCGTTTGGCTCATGTGCGCATCAAGGGGGAATTCCAGGCCTCGCTAACATAGCGGACAAAGAACAAGTCTTTGAGAGAGCATACCTCCAAACTCCTTCAACAAAAAATTCTCAGTCTGTGACCCCAAAGATTTCTATTCAGGTGAAAGAGGGAAAACTAACTCTACCCGAATTTTACGATACTGTAAAAACGCTTGGCCAAATCGTGGAAGTAGACTACTATGTACCAGGATGCCCCCCACCCGTTGATCTAATATTAAAAGCCTTTGAGGCGATTGCTGAAAACGAACTGCCTCCCAAAGGCTCCGTATTAGCCCCTGAAAAATCAGTCTGTGACGAATGCCCTAGGAAAAAGGAGGAAAAAAGAATTTCCAGAATATACCGAGTGCATGAAGTCACACCAGAGCCGGAGAAATGTCTTTTGGAGCAAGGGATACTTTGCATGGGACCTGCAACCCGTGGAGGATGCGGGGCAAAGTGTATAGAGGCGAACATGCCATGTACTGGATGTGGAGGTCCGTGTCCAAACGCGACAGAGCAGGGTTCAGCAATGATAAGCGCTCTCTCATCAATTCTGGAGGCAAACGGGGAAAAAGAGGAGACAGGTAACCCTGAAAAGCTGATTGCCCAGATTAAAGATCCTTTAGGAAGTTTTTACAGATATTGTCTACCAGCTTCTCTTATTAAAAGGAGGGTTATGAAAAAATGAAAACTATAACCATAGACCCAATAACAAGGCTGGAAGGTCATGGAAAAATATCGATATTTCTGAATGAAAAAGGAAACGTGGAAAACGCTTACTTCCAGATCCCAGAGCTCAGAGGTTTCGAGAGATTCTGTGAAGGAAGAAAGGCGGAGGACATGCCTCAAATAACATCCAGAATCTGTGGCGTATGCCCGACTGCACATCACTTCGCTTCAACGAAAGCCTTAGACGCCGCGTTTAATGTTAATCCCCCTCCAGCCGCCAAAAAGCTTCGAGAACTCATATTCAACGGTTACATATTCTACGACCACACCCTTCACTTCTACTTCTTAGGGGCACCAGATTTCATAGTAGGACCTGATGCCCCGCCCTCAGAGAGAAACATCCTAGGCGTGATAAGAAAGGTTGGCTTAGACATTGCTAACGAAGTTATAAAGCATAGAGCTTACGGACAGAAAATTATCGAAATGATATGCGGAAAGGCAACTCACCCAGTATGCGGGCTACCTGGAGGCTTATCCAAAGCATTAACAGAAGAGGAGAGACAGGACATCGAAAAGATGATGGAGTCTAGCGTCGAGTTTGCAAAGTTTAGCCTGAAGCTATTTGATGACGCTGTGCTGAAGAACAAGAAGTACATCGACCTCATCTTGAGTGACGCTTACAGTCTAAAAACCTACTATATGGGTCTGGTTGATGAAAACAACATGTTCAACTTCTACGATGGAAAAGTGCGAGTGGTTGATTCGAAAGGCAGGGAATTCGTGAAATTCGCCCCATCTAACTACCTAGACGTAATCGAGGAACGTGTGGAAGATTGGACCTATGTGAAACTTCCCTACCTCAAGAAAGTTGGATGGAAGGGTTTGATTGATGGACCAGCTAGCGGCATCTACCGGGTCGGTCCTCTTGGAAGACTAAACGCTTCAGAGGGAATGGCAACGCCTCTTGCACAACAGGAATATGAACGAATGTACGAGACACTTGGAGGAAAACCCGTGCACTCGACTCTCGCCTTTCACTGGGCTAGACTTGTAGAGTTGCTGTATTCGGCTGAAAGGGCCCTGGAATTGAGCAGAGACGAGGAGATCACAAGCAAGGAGATCAGAAACAAACCGGGCAATCCCAGCGAGGGTGTTGGAATAATTGAAGCAGCCAGGGGTACCTTGATACATCACTACAAGCTTGACGAGGAAGGACTGGTGAAAAAAGTTAATTTGATAGTGGCTTCGACAAACAATAATCCCGCAATGTGCATGTCAATAAGAGACGCGGCCAAAGCTCTAATACATGGTGACAAAGTGAGTGAAGGATTGCTGAACATGGTTGAGATGGCTTTCAGAGCGTATGACCCATGCCTTGCCTGCGCCTCCCACTTCGCAATCGGACAAATGCCGCTTGAAGTTAAGATTTACGATCACAATAAGGCGCTCATTAAAAAAGTGCAGAGATAAATTTTTTACTTTCCCTTTTTCTTTACAGTTCAGGCGTCTTCCAATGAATGATGGAAAACATAACGTGGAAAAAGAGCTGGATATGTGGCTTTCGGATGCCAAAAGAGTTGTAGTGGTTGGCATTGGAAATCCTATTCGCATGGACGATTTTGTTGGAGTTAAAATCGTACAAGATTTGCATGGAAAAGTTTCTGATAACGTTTATTTGATTGAATGCGAAACCGTTCCAGAAAGTTTTATTCGACAAATAATAGATTTTGATCCTACCCACGTTCTTTTGATTGATGCTGCAGTGCTAGGTTTAGAACCTGGAGACTCACGAGTCGTTGAACCAAAACAGTTGGGTATTTTTCAGACATTTTCAACTCATGCGCTTCCGCTAAGAATATTTTGTGAATACCTCGCCGAAACAACAAAGGCAAAGATTATATTACTACTAATTGAGCCTAAAAAGGCTGATTTTGGAGAAGGTTTAACGCCTGAAATTAAAGCCTCAGCACAAGAAATTGTCAATTTTCTGCTTAGGTTTCTTCCTTATATATCTCGCACAAATCAGAGGAATGATACGGAGTGCGTGTAAAGATAAAAGCTACCGGCATAGTTCAAGGCGTAGGCTTCCGTCCGTTCATTTATCGTATCGCCGTGAAAAATGGTTTAAACGGTTACGTTAGAAATAGAGGTGATGCCGGCGTAGAAATACTTTTGGAGGGTGAGAAAGAAAACATCGAGTGTTTTCTAAAAGATTTAAGAGAAAAGAAACCTCCTTTAGCACAGATTTATGAGATAATCACGTCGCCTATAAAAGGGAAAAACAAATATGAAAACTTCAAAATTTATAAAAGTTCTGAAAAAGGTGAGCTTTCAGGTTCCATTATCCCGCCAGACATTGCTATTTGCGATGAATGCTTGAAAGAACTTCGAGATCCAAAGGATCCGAGATACAACTATTTTTTCATCACCTGCACAAACTGTGGTCCTAGATATACGATTATTGACAGGCTTCCTTACGATCGGAAAAACACTACCATGAAGGATTTCTCCTTGTGTAGTTTCTGCAACAGTGAGTATGTAAACCCTTTGAATAGACGTTTTCACGCACAGACAGTTGCGTGTTCTAAATGCGGTCCAAAAGCGTACTTGGCAACTAGCAAAGGTGAATTGGTGGCGTGTAAAAGCCCTATTCGGGAAGCTGGTAGACTTCTTTCAGAGGGTTTAATCGTTGCCATTAAGGGATACGGAGGCTTTCACGTTGCCACTGCAACAACTAAGGACGAGCCTTTAATTCGACTTAGAGAAGTCAAGCACAGAAGACAAAAACCCTTCGCAATCATGGCTCCAAGTTTGGAAGTCGTGAGATCTTTTGCAAAACTAAGTCTAAAGGAAGCTAAACTTCTCGCTTCTTACACACGTCCAATAGTGTTGCTTCACAAAAATGAGAACTATTACCTTTCAAACTTAATTGCTCCTGACTTACATAACATCGGCGTTATGCTTCCTTACACAGGCTTGCACTACATGCTTTTCGACGAGATAGATGAGCCAGCCTTTGTTATGACAAGTGCAAACCCGCCAAATCAGCCGATAATAAAAGAAGACGATGAAGCTTTGAAAAAGCTTGGAGACACAGTGGACTACGTTCTTTTCCACAATCGAAAAATCGCCCATCGATGCGACGATTCAGTTGTACGTGTGCATAGAAAACACCAAGTTTTCCTAAGGCGTTCGCGGGGGTATGCACCAGCACCAATAATGTTAAAAGAGAAGGTTAGACGCTGCGCGGTAGGCTTAGGCGGAGAACTAAACAATACAACATGCGTTTTATTGGAGAACAAAGCGTTCATTTCCCAACATATAGGCGACGTGGAAAATATTGAAACACGAGATTTCTTAGAAAATGCAACCAAACACTTAACTCATCTAACGAACAGCAAAGTTGAAGCAGTTGCATGTGATTTACATCCAAAATTCACAACAACAAAACTTGCCCACGA
>SMTZ1_10011083_pt1 | contig 13054 bp, 9 predicted proteins | sample DeeMarSWOR136_30_FD_25667 | JGI IMG/M metagenome (IMG submission 25667) | reverse complement strand
GGCTCCGGAATTCAAGGTCATTTCCGATCATTTCTATGTCATTCAAAATCTCCCCAAGATTGCCGGAAATCGTGACCTCTGAGACCGGATAAACCACCTCTCCCTTTTCCACCCATAAACCGAAAGCTCCTCTTGAGATGTCGCCGGTCACGGGATTGAGACCATGCCCGAGTGTCCTGATAAGGATCATTCCTTTTTCCAGGGAGGAGATGATTTTCTGCGGTGCAAACCTTCCCGGTTCAATTCAGCTTGCGCGCAGCATAGGTATTGCACAGGTAATTCTTGAGTGTTCCTTTGTCGATGACCACCGTCCTTTGGCAGGGAACGCCTTCTGCATCAAAAGGTCTTGTCCCCAGATTTCCGGGCATTGCTCCGTTATCGATGACATTCACCTTGATGTCGGCGATTTTTTCCCCCAGCCTGCCCGACAGGAAGGAAGTTTTTTGGTAGACCGATACCCCTGAGACACAGACAACGAGGAATCCCAGGAGCCATGAGGTCATCATCGGCTCAAACACGACCGGGACTTTCTGCGTTTTGATTTTCCTTGGATGGAGCTGGCGGACCGTTCTCCAGACAGCTGTTCGCGCCACTTCTTCCGGAGGCTCCAGCTCATGGAAATGTCTTTTCGTGGAAAACCAGAAGCCTTCGACCCGGTCATTGGTTTCTCCGGCCTGAAGACCCAGGCTCAGTCCGTAAATCGTCTCTTTGTATTCTTGAAGAAAACCGTTGGAATTGGCCAAAACGGTCTTGATTTCTTTGGTCTCGAAGCTGGCTCCGTGTGAATTTGTGATTCGTTTATCCTCCAGGGCGATCCTTTCGGTTTCCAAAGCCAGGACGATCTTCTCTTTGGCATCCAGCTTGCTGATTTCAGGGTCGAAAAGATTGAGAGAATGAATGTCCACTCGTTTGGATGAGAGAGAAGGGAGACCGGAAAATTCATCCGGATTGGATAATTCCGCCCGTTTCACAGCATTATCCACAAGCCTCTCGAGTGTTTCTCTGGATAGGTCAGAAGAGCTGGCAAAGGCAGTTCGGTTTCCCTTGATCACTCTTAAACCCAGAGCTCTGGATCCTGCCTCTACGAGGTTTTCGACCTTTCCCAATCGAACGTCGACGGAAAACTCGTAACCGTCCAGGATGGAGACCTCTATTTCATCCGCGCCTTTCCTCCTCCCGAAGTTCACCAGGTCTTCCGCCAGTTCTGGGAGCTTGAGCTGAGATATTTTTACCGTCAATTCTGCCCTCCAACTGTCATCCTGGTGATCTTGATCGTCGGACACCCGTCGTTGACCGGCATGGACTGGCCCTCTTTACCGCAGATTCCTGTTTGAAGACCGAATTTCAGGTCAGAGCCGACCATCTCTATTTTATTCAAGATGTCGATGTTGGTCCCTATAAGGGTGGCTTGCTTCACAGGAGCGGTGAGCTTTCCATCCTGGATAAGGTAACCCGAACTGACAGAAAAAGTGAATTTTCCTGAATCTTCCACCTGCCCTCCCTGATATTTATGAGCATAAAATCCTTTTTTCACGGAAAGAATGATCTCTTCAGGAGCATGTTCTCCTCTATCTATAAAGGTATTGCTCATCCTCGGGATAGGGATGAAGGTGTAGTCCTGCCTTCTTCCGTGCCCTGTACAGGGCATGTTCATCAATCGGGCAGAAAGTCTATCCTGGATAAGTCCGGTCAGATTTCCCCGGTCGATGAGAAGTGTCTTGGCCGGGACCGTGCCTTCATCATCGATGTTGTAAGAACCGCGAAAATGCGGGATGGTCGGGTCGTCGTAGATCGAAACCTGGCTGCTGGCGACTTTTTTCCCCATTTTATCCCAGAAGATGGAGGTTTTCTTGCGGTTGAAATCGGCTTCGAGAAGGTGACCGACAGCTTCATGAACGAGGACTCCGCTGTGCCCTGGAGCCAGAACCACAGGCATCTCACCGGCCGGAGGCAGCACGGCTTCCAGAAGCTCCAGCGCCTCCTTGGCCGCATCCTGACCGATTTCCTCTGGAGAGAGTGTCTTGGTGAAATACTCCAGCCCCACTCTTCCCCCGCCTCCAGAATATCCGGCTTCTCTTTTGTTCTTCTTCTCGGCAATTGCCAGACAGACGAGCCTGATAAGAGGGCGGGCATCCCTGATATCCAGACCCTCCGAGTTGACCACCCTCACATGCTGAGTCTGGTCCACAAGAGATACCTTGACTTTCTTGATTGTGGAGCTCAGCTCTTTAGCCGCGGAGTAGCAATTTTTAACAAGCGATATTTTTTTCTCCAGAGTCTCCGTGTGGGGAGACCTGAGTACAGGGTAAAAATTGTGATGAAGACGGGATGTCCTTAACGGAGAAGCAGTTTGGATGCGGGGACTGGAAGCAATGGAGGCTGCGGTCAGTGCGGCTTTTTTAACCTTTTGAAAAGAGAGATCGTTGGTGTATCCGTAGCCGGTCTTCCATGTTGATAAAGTTGTAGGTTTTGTACTCGAGAAAAACCTCTGAGAAATCGCCGCCGCGGGAGAGAGAAAGACTCAAAATTTTCTGGAGATCTGCCGGTGACAGTTGAAAATGGTCTTCAAACTTAAGAGATGAATGATTCTTCATCTGGATTCTTCTTTTTTCGATCGTTCTGTAAAGGTTGTCCTTGCCAAGATGGGCTTGTTTTTTCTTCTAAAGCCAGAATACTCTGCTTGTTTGGCCTTTTCAGAATGAGAGGAAAGGGTCTCGATACTGTTCCGAGGCCAAAAAAGCTCAATTATTTTAATCCATAGAGAGGAGTTAGGCAAATCAAATCTCTTAGGGGGAGAGCATCAGCTCTATCTCCATGACAGTTAACCTGAATTATTCATAAAAACTGCCGACACCATATTCGAAAAAATCTTCATGAACATTATTTCATCCTATGTCGGCATCTTTTCCCCATCGGGCGAGCCGATCTCACGACCTTAAACATGATTAAAATGTCATCGCGGGCAGAGCGTGGCGATCTCATTCTGTATCGCTAAATGCATGAGATTGCCGCTGTCGCTTCGCTTCTCGCAACGAAGTCTGCAGCAACCTCGACTCGTGAACAGTCCAGGTGAATCATGAAGTTGTAATCTGTTGCAGCAACAGTTCCCCTCCATCCTTGCCAAGCCCCCCACCCCCCTTCATGGGCCCCGGATGGAGGGGAACCGCCGCCGGACTTCTCAATCAAGGCATATTTTTCCCTCGCAGCGGATATGGAGATGCTTTCCTCTTAAGCGTAAGCATCTTATTTTCTGAGGATTACCTTTGTGAGTCATTGACTGACCATCAGGAAAAAACTATAATCTCAGTCAATGAAGGAAGATACCATAGATTCGGTCATCGCGGCCGCGCTAAAGGAAGATTTGCCCCAGGGAGATATCACTTCCGAGAGCATTATTCCTGAGGAATCCCGGTCGGAAGCAATCGTCCTGGCCAAAGAAGAGGGCGTTCTGGCCGGCCTGGATGTAGCGAAGAGAGTTTTCGCAAAAATAGATGATGATCTGGAATTCAGGAAGATGAAAGAAGATGGACAGAGATTCGATGCCGGCGAAAAGCTGGCTGTGATCCGGGGCTCTTCGATCTCCATCCTCAAAGGCGAGCGAACTGCGTTGAATTTTCTCCAGAGAATGTCCGGGATCGCCTCTACAACCTGGAGATTCGTGCAGGCTCTGGAAGGGACAAAGACGAAAATCCTGGATACACGCAAAACAACCCCTGGCTTGAGAACTCTGGAGAAATATGCGGTTAAAATGGGCGGCGGAAAGAACCACCGCCATAACCTTTCTGAGATGGTGATGATCAAGGACAACCATCTCAAGCTGGTCGGAAGCATCTCCGAAGCCGTGCAGAGGGCGAAAGAACGGGTTGAGCCAGGAATAAAAGTGGAAGTGGAAGCGACCACGCTGGATGAAGTCAAGGAGGCTGTTCGCAGCGGGGCTGACATGGTCATGCTGGATAACATGTCGGTCAAGAAAATGAGAGAGGTTGTTAACTGGGTGAAGGGAAAAGTGCCTTTGGAGGTTTCGGGCAAAGTCTCTCTGGATAGGATCAGGGAGATTGCGGCTCTTGGCGTTGATTTTATCTCAGTGGGCAGCCTGACTCATTCCTATAGATCGGTGGACATCAGTATTGAGTTCATGGGTGAGCTGTGATGTCTCGAGAAAAAAAACTGACGACCGATGTTCTCATCATCGGATGTGGGATCGCCGGGGCCAGCGCAGCCCTGGAGGCGGCAAAGAGCGGCCTGAGGGTGATCGTCATCACCAAGAACAGCACACTTGAGGAGTCAAACACGTTCTATGCCCAGGGAGGGATCGTTTCCCTGGGGAAAGATGACCATCCGGAGCTGTTGAAAGAGGATATCCTCGAAGCGGGAGACGGGATCAACAATCCAGATGCTGTAGAGATTCTAGCCAAGGAAGGCAAAAAAACCGTGGATGAGGTATTGATCAAGGAGCTGGCTATCCCTTTTACCAGGAGCGCTCCGGATTCTCTAGATTATGCCCAGGAGGCTGGCCACTCCCGGCGACGGATCCTCCATATCGAGGATACGACCGGGAAAACCATAGAGGAAAGGTTTATCGCTGTCCTGAAAAAGTTTTCCAATGTGACGCTGTTGACGGGGCATACTGCGGTGGACTTGCTGACTGTACCCCATCATTCCAGGAATCCCAAATCCTTCTACAAGGAGCCACGGTGCACAGGCGCCTATGTTCTGGATAACCAATCCAAAAAAGTGAAAACGGTTTTTGCCCCATACACCATCCTGGCCAGCGGTGGATGCGGCATGGTCTATCTTTACACTTCCAATCCCAGGAGTGCCATCGGCGATGGCTATGCCATGGCCTACAGGGCCGGAGCCAGAATCGTCAATATGGAGTATATCCAGTTCCATCCCACCTCTCTTTTTCATCCGGATGCCGAGGGTTTCTTGATCTCCGAGACCGTGCGAGGAGAAGGAGCCCGGCTGAAAACAAGAGAGGGCTTGACCTTCATGGAGAACTACAGCCAGAAAAAGGAATTGGCCCCCAGGGATGAGGTGACCAGAGCCATCTACGAGGAGATGACCAACAGCAACTCCAGTTATGTTTACCTTGACCTGGCTTCATATGCCAGGATCGATATCAAAAAAAGGTTTCCCAACATCTATAAGACCTGCTTGAAATACGGGATAGATATAACCAGGGAGCCCATTCCCGTTGTTCCTGCCGCCCATTACTGCTGCGGCGGTGTTCTCGTCGACGGCTGGGGAAAAAGCTCGCTCAAGGGTCTTTTTGCTGTCGGGGAGGTCTCCTGCACCGGGGTCCATGGGGCAAACCGCTTGGCTTCCACGTCTCTTTTGGAAGGCCTGGTATGGGGGAAGAGAGGGGCCAAATATATCGCTTCTCATTTTGACCCGGACATGCCCAGCCCCCCCGAGATCCATGACTGGTATTACCCAGAGAAAGAGGAAGAGATAGACCCGGCATTGATCAATCAGGATTGGTTATCCATTAAATCGACCATGTGGAATTATGCCGGGATCATCCGGACCAAAAAGCGGCTGGAGAGGGCCAAAGCGGACCTGGATTACCTTCGCCACCGGATTGAAAAGTTCTATAAAGAGGCGAAAATGGATGAAAAGGTTGTCGGCCTCAAGCATGGGATCCAAGTCGCCCTGCTGATCACCTATGCTGCCCTGGGCAATCCCAACAGCGTGGGTGCCCATTACGTAAAAAACTGAATTTGAGCCTATCTGGTTTTTCCAAGTTGACTCCTGAATAGCTCTCGCATCTCTGTTTCCATGACAACTAATGATGAAGGTATAATCTGTTTCAGCCCCGGCTCCCCTCCATCCTCGCCAAGACCCGCCCACCCCCCACCATGGGCTCCGGATGGAGGGGAACAGTCGCTGCATTTGCTCATTGGGTCAGATGTTTTGCTCATCGCGGAAACAGAGATTCTTAGCTGAATGCCGGTTTCGTTGACTTTTTATCATGGAGATGTAAAATAACTTATTCTATAATAATGAAATAAATGGTACTGATTGGAGTTCATTATGGCAGACAGCGAGAAAATTAAAGACACCCTGAACCTTCCCCAAACCTCCTTTTCCATGAAGGCAAAACTCTCCCAGAAGGAGCCCGAGATCATCAAGAAATGGGAGGCGATGGACCTCTACCAGAAGATCCAGCAAAAAAGAGAGAAGTGCCCTTCATTTATCCTGCATGATGGTCCTCCTTACGCCAACGGTAGCATTCACCTTGGCACAGCTCTGAACAAGATCTTAAAGGACTTCGTCGTCAAGACCAAGGCTATGCAGGGATACAGGTCACCTTACCTTCCCGGGTGGGATTGCCATGGGCTGCCGATCGAGATCAAGGTCGACCAGCTTCTCGGAGCAAAAAAGAAAGACCTCTCCATCATAGAAATCAGAGAAGAATGCAAGAAATACGCCTTGAAATATGTTGATATCCAGAGAAATCAATTCAAAAGACTGGGAATATTCGGCGAATGGGAGAAACCCTATCTGACCATGGACCCTGAATATGAAGGAGAGGTCATCCGCTATCTGGCTGCTTTTTTCGCTGCTGGCAATGTTTACAAGGGAAAAAGACCGGTTCACTGGTGCCCTCACTGCAAAACCGCCCTGGCCGAAGCTGAAATCGAGTACAAAGATAGAAAATCTCCTTCGATCTACGTGAAATTCCCGATGATATCAGACCTGGCGAAAAAATTTCCCGAGTTGAAGGGAAAAAAGATCTCTGTTCTGATCTGGACGACGACTCCCTGGACCCTGCCTGCCAACCTGGCCATCGCTTTCCATCCTGAGTATGAATACGCGGCTTTCGAGACCGATGGAAAGGTCTTTATCGCAGCCAAAAGGCTGATTCCGCTCCTGGCAGAAGAGCTGGGCTTTGAACAGACTCAAACACTCGTGACTTTTCCCGGAAAAGAACTGGAAGGTTTGAAAGCCCGCCATCCCTTTATCGATCGTGAGTCAGTCTTTGTCCTGGCAGATTACGTAACCCTTGACCAGGGCACGGGGAGCGTCCATACCGCTCCCGGTCATGGCTACGAAGACTATCTGACTGGGATAGCGACAGGCCTGGATATCTACACGCCTGTGGACAGCGAGGGAAAGTTCGTGCCACAGGTCGAGAAATACGGGGGAATGGATGTTTTCGAGGCCAATGCAAAGATCACCGAAGATATGAAGGCGGATGGTTCTCTATTAAAAGAAGGCGAGATCGTCCACTCTTATCCCCATTGCTGGCGCTGCAAGAATCCTGTAATCTTCCGGGCCACAGCCCAATGGTTTATCGCCATGGATACGAACGACCTGAGGATCAAGGCTCTGGAGGCGATAAAAAAAGTGCGCTGGATTCCGCCTTGGGGAGAAGAGAGGATAGCCAATATGGTGAGTGCCCGCCCCGACTGGTGCATCTCCCGCCAGCGTTCCTGGGGTGTTCCCATTCCCGCTTTTTACTGCCATGATTGCGGCCATATCCTGGCTGATGAAAAGACAACCCTGAGGATTGCGGATATTTTTTCCAAAGAGGGTTCCAACTCCTGGTTTCTCAAGGAGGCAGCTCAGCTTCTCCCCGCCGGCGTGAGATGTCCTCAGTGCGGATCTCGCAGGTTCAACAAAGAAAACAACATCCTGGACGTCTGGTTTGAATCCGGGGCTAGCCACAATGTCCTCGGAAAAAGGCCTGACCTGCCCTGGCCTTCAGATGTGTACCTGGAAGGTCATGACCAATATCGTGGCTGGTTCAACAGTTCCCTTTTCATAGGAGTCGCGGCCAAGAAAGCTTCTCCCTATAAAATAGTGATCACCCATGGGTTTGTGCTCGATGAGCAGGGGAGAGGAATGTCCAAGTCGCTCGGGAACTTCGTCGATCCCGATGAAGTGATTTCCAAAAACGGAGCGGAGATCTTGAGGCTCTGGGTAGCGATGCTCAACTACAAAGAAGATGCCCGTTTCGGGAATGAGACTCTGCAGAGGCTGGTTGAAGCCTACCGGAAGATCCGGAACACCTGGAGGTTTATCCTGGGGAATATCTATGATTTCTCTCCCGAGGAGGAAATAGCGGATATGCGGGAAATGGAATCCCTGGATAAATGGATCTTGGAAAGATGCCGTAAAATCGGAAGAAAAATCTTAAAGGCCTACGAGAATTACGAATATCATGTCGTTTTTCATACGATATACAATTTCTTCACGGTCGACCTGAGTGCTTATTATCTGGATGTGATCAAGGACAGGCTTTATTGTTCAGGTAAAAAATCGAAGCGTCGTCGGTCTGCCCAGACAGCGCTTTTTGAACTCCTCAAGTCCACGCTGGTGCTGATGACTCCAATCCTGCCCTTCACCACTGAGGAGGCTTGGGAGGCTATGCCCTCTTTTAAAGGAAAGGAAGAGTCGGTCCATCTCGAATCATTCCCGGAATTCAAAGAAGAATGGCTTGATGAGCCAACCTATAAAGAATGGGAAAACCTTATAGATGTTCGAGAGATTGTACTGAAAGAGCTCGAGCGCGCGAGGGAGGAAGATGTCATCGGGAACTCGCTCGAGGCTGTCGTATCCCTTAAAGTCCCTTCTTCCCAAGAGGAGATGCTGAGGAAGTATGAAAAAGAGCTCCCAACTGTTTTCATCGTCTCCAGCGTGGAGCTAGAGCCGTATTCGGGTGAAAAGTTGGAAGCGGTGATCTCCCAGGCGCCCTGGGAGAAATGCCAGAGGTGCTGGAATTTTTCTCCATACGTCGGAAAAAGTCCTGAATGTCCCCACTTCTGCGAGCGCTGTGAGCGAGTGGTAAAGAGTTTGCACTCATGAAACGCAATCGGTTCTATTATTGGCTGATCATTACTATAGTCTGTATTGATCAGGCGACCAAAGCCCTTATCGTCCGGAGCGTTGCCCATCTGAGCAGCAAAAGCATCGTGCCTGGTTTTTTCAACATCACTCATATCAGGAATCGAGGGGCGATCTTTGGTTTTTTTTCTCAATCGAACAGCCTGATATTATACATATTCCTCACATCGGTCTCGCTAATCGCTCTGGGCTTTGTCATTTTCTATTTCTTCAAGACTCCCACTTCTGATAGATTCATGAAGATCTCCCTTTCGCTGATCTTGGCTGGAGCTCTTGGGAATTTGATAGACAGGGTGGTCAGAGGATATGTTGTTGATTTCCTTGATTTTTATGTGAAAAGCTGGCACTGGCCGTCCTTTAATGTCGCAGACTCCAGTATCACGGTCGGTGCGTTTGTATTAATTTTTATACTCTTATTCAAAAGAAGGCAAAAATGCTCCCCGTCCTCTTAAAACTCGGCCCGCTGACTATTCATACCTACGGCTTCATGCTCGCCCTTGGGGTAGGGATGGGATTGTGGTTTCTCTATGTTCAGTCCAAAAAGCAGGGCCTTCAGGCTCCTCAGATGCTGGATATGGCGTTTTACACTATCCTCATCTCTTTGGTCGGGGCCAAGCTGATTCTTTTTATCGGGAATTTTTCTTATTACACCCATTATCCAGGAGAGCTGTTCAGCCTGGCGCGCTCCGGCGGCGTTTTTCAAGGAGGATTGGCCTTCGGATTATTTTTTGCCCTTTGGTATTTTCGGAAGCATAAGATTCCCACCTGGAAAGCAGCCGATATTGTCGGTCCTGCCTTGGCTTTGGGCCATGGTTTTGGCCGTTTAGGTTGTTTTAGCGCAGGGTGCTGTTACGGCAGCGAATGCTCTTTGCCCTGGAGTGTGACTTTCAAGAATGAGTATTCCAGCAATCTTACAGGGATTCCGCTTCATACTCCACTTCATCCCACCCAACTCTACGAGGCGGGGCTGAATTTTCTGAACTTTTTGATCCTGTTCCTGATACTGCGCAAAAAGAGGTTTGACGGGCAGGTTTTTTCCTTTTACATCATAAATTATTCCCTGATCAGGTATGGTGTTGAGTTTTTTCGCGGGGACCATCCTGACAAAGCCTATCTTATCCGCGGCATTTCTCCTTATCTCAGCCTGTCCTATCCGCAGCTTTTTTGTATTCTGGGTTTGGTCGGCGGGATCATTCTGTTTCTCGTCCTGAGAATGAGAATGAGAAAAAGTGCCTAAAAAAGAATTCCTGATTACTCCTTTATCCGGCTTGAACCAGAGATTGGATGTCTTCCTGTCTGAAAAGATCAGCGATTTGACCCGTTCCCGGATTCAAAGATGCATAAAAGCAAAAAGGGTCTTTGTCAACGATGAGCTAAAAAAGGCCAATCATCGGCTCAAGGTTGGGGAGAGGATTAAGATAGACTATGAGATTCCAGAGCCCGACACGATCCTATCCGAAGATATCCCCTTGGATGTTATTCACCAGGATGACCATATCATTGTTATCAACAAGGCTTCAGGGATGGTGGTCCATCCCGGAGCAGGAAACAGGGAACACACCCTGGTCAACGCTCTGCTCCACTCTTTTCCGGAGATCCGGAAAATCGGGCCTGAAGAAAGACCCGGGATCGTGCATCGGCTGGATAAGGAAACATCGGGTTTGATGGTTGTGGCCAAAAGCGCTGCCGCTTACCAGAACCTCCAGGATCAGTTTAAAAAAAGAGGTGTCGTGAAGCGCTATCTGGGGCTTGTCTGGGGAAGAATGCCTGAGGAACAGGGAAAAATAGACTGGGCGCTCGGACGCCATGCAAAGCGTGGAGAAAGGATTTCAATCAGGACCAGAAGACCCCGAGAAGCTCTGACTCAGTATGCGGTCCGCAAGAACTACGGAGAATTCACTCTGCTCGAGATTCAGCCTGTCACCGGAAGGACTCACCAGATAAGAGTTCACCTGGCAGCAGCCGGCCATCCGATTGCCGGGGACTCACGGTACGGCCGCCGAAAGACAAAAATCAAGGTTCCGCGCCTTTTCCTCCACGCTGCTTACCTTTCTTTTTGCCATCCAGAGACTGAAAAAAGGGTAGAGTACTCCTCGCCCCTGCCAGCCGATTTAAAGGAATTCTTAGGTCAACTGGAGAAATAGCTCGGTTGAATTTTTATCTTGAGCAGAAGGGAAATTTTGTTGTATCATATCCGTTGTCATTGTGTTTGAATATACTCCATATTAAAGATAAAACCTATCGAATTTAATATTTCTTGGAGGCCTCAAGATGAAAGACTATGCTGTCGATAAAATAAGGAATGTAGCCATTGTAGGTCATGGTTCCTCGGGAAAAACCTCCTTGACCGCTGCATTTTTGTTCAACTCAGGAGTCACGACCCGGTTGACAAAAGTCTCAATTCGGCTGCCTGTTTTCTCGAGTGGAAGGACTGTAAGATCAACCTGGTGGATTGTCCGGGATACACCAATTTTCTCTGGGATACCAGAGCTAGCTTAAGAGCTGTGGATGCGGGAGCTGTTCTCGTCTGCGCAGTGGCCGGAGTAGAGGTGGGCACGGAGAAAGTGTGGGAGATGCTGGAAGAAGCCAGTCTTCCTGCGTTGATCATCATCAATAAGCTGGATAGAGAAAATGCAAACTGGAAGCGGACAGTGGAAGCCATCCATCAATTTTTTGGCCGGCAAGCTGTTCCTGTTCAGCTACCTATCGGGGAGGAGAAGAACTTTACGGGAATAGTGGATTTGATAGCCAAGAAAGCCTATATCTTCGAGAAAAATGAAAGCGGAAAATTCAAGGAGGAAGAGATTCCTGCAGATATGAAAGAAGCGGCTGAGAAGAAGATTGAAGAGCTGACAGAGATGGTGGCTGAGAACGATGAGCAGCTTATGGAGAAATATTTTGAGAAGGGAGAGCTTTCGCCTGATGAACTCACAGAAGGTCTGAAAAAAAGCGTGCTCAACAGACAGTTTTTCCCTATCTTTATATCCTCAGCCCTGCTGAACATCGGGACCCAGCCCATCCTTGACGGAATCGTGAATTTCTTGCCCTCACCGGTTGAGCGAGGTGAAATTAAAGGAGAGAAGGTGACTATCAAGCCCTCTCCGGATGAGCCTTTTTCCGCTCTTGTCTTTAAAACGATCTCCGATCCATACACCGGAAGGATCTCTTTATTGAGAGTATTCTCGGGAAAAGTCAACCCGGATTCCACAGTCAGCAATTCGACGAAAGACACCACAGAAAAATTGGGAGGCCTGTTCTTCCTTAAAGGGAAAGAACAGATTCCTGCTGGACAGGCCAAGGCCGGTGACATAGTGGCCACCGCGAAACTGAAAGAAGTATCAACAGGAGACACTCTTTGTGGCAAGGGAGCGTCTGTAATTTTCTCTCCGATCGTTTTTCCTGAACCGTCCATATCATTTGCCATTCAGCCCAAAACCCGCGGTGACGAGGATAGAATCTCTCAAGCTGTTCATCGGATCATGGAGGAAGACCCGACCGCACGCATTGAGAGGGATTCCGAGACCAATGAACTTATCATTTCCGGGAACGGGCAGCTCCATGTGGAGATCATCACCGACCGGTTAAAAAAGAGGTACAACGTCGAGGTTGAACTCAAACCGCCCAAAATCCCTTATAAAGAGACGATCAAAGGGAAATCAGACGTCCAAGGCAAGTATAAAAAACAGACCGGCGGGCGAGGGCAGTACGGGGACGTCAAGATAAGGATGGAACCATTGCCCAAGGGCATGGATTTTGAATTCGAAGATAAGATATTTGGAGGAGCTATTCCCAAGAATTACATTCCTTCCATCGAGAAGGGGATACTGGAAGCACGGAAAAAAGGCGTTGTGGCTGGCTACCCGTCGGTCGATTTTAAGGTTTCACTTTATGACGGTTCCTACCATGAAGTCGACTCTTCTGATATCGCCTTCAAGATCGCAGCCTCCATGGCCTTTAAGAAAGGGATGAAAGCCGCCAAACCCACTATCCTGGAGCCGATCATGAACATCGAGGTCTACTCCCCCGAAGCTTACATGGGAGATATCATGGGTAACCTCAACGGACGAAGAGGAAAGGTCCAGGGTATGGAGCAAAAGGGGAGTCTGCGGATCATAAAAGCCCAGGTCCCCATGGCAGAAATGCTGGATTTCGAGCCCACCTTGACCTCGATCACCGGAGGCAGGGGGTCTTACCTCATGGA
>SMTZ1_10009778_pt1 | contig 13055 bp, 10 predicted proteins | sample DeeMarSWOR136_30_FD_25667 | JGI IMG/M metagenome (IMG submission 25667) | reverse complement strand
CCAGAACAACAAGGCGAGCATAAGCGAAACGGCTGATTCTTTTGCCAAGGATGAGAACAGAAGACCAACGTTGTACATCGCCGAAATGAAAATCAAAGAGCCAACGTAAATTAGCCCGATTCGGGCCCAGTCCGATCCGCTCAGGTCCACCATTGGTGAAAATACCAGTATTAAAAGTCCAATGATAAACGCAATCGTAATAGGAAGCGCCAAGGTAATCAGACCTGCCAAGACTTTGCCCAGCAAAAAGTGATAACGAGGCAAATTGCTTGACATTATCAGCTTTAACGTACCCTGCTCCCTTTCGCCCGATATGGCATCGTATGCGAACAACAGTACTAACAGGCTAAGCACTATTTTGAATATCAATGAGACATCCAAAGAAGGGAAGATAGAAAGAAAAGGATTGTCCGCGGTTATGGCCATATTGATTTGAGGAACACTTTCAGGTTCAATTTTTGCGGAATTGCCAAGACGTTTTTCCAGACCCTCACTAAAGACAGATAGTACCGAAGGTTTGCGGTAAACGGTAGGTGTGATATTCTTGTAAACCTTGACGTTCCTGAGCACAGCATCATTAGCTGCAACGTTCTTGTTATAATCTTCCAATCTCTGCTGATAATCATTAACAAGCATCGGCATAAAAACAGCCACCAACACAACACAAACTATTGTCCCTACAGCAAACTTGAATGTCATTATATTCAGCAAGAGTTCTGTCCTGGCGATCTTGAAGATCATTTCCGACTGCCTTTCCTTTTTGCCATACTCGTTTTTTACATTTAGGCGTAAACGGACGAATCGTTGTAATAGCAAGTAAAAATGTTCCGTGTTCCTTTTCTCAAGGATACAGAGCAGCTATTCTATCGAGTCACTTCGCTGGCTTCTTTCCCAATATTCAATTTCCACTGCCCATCTTCCTCAATAAAAAAGAAATACAGATCTTCTTCAAAGGACGGGCTCGTGACGAGTAGTCCCACACTTTCATCCATGGCAACGCCAGACTGCGGATGTACAGTAGCTGTCGCCAGTCCTATCCGATCACAGACCTCCTCATTACATCCCCTTTGTTTAAAATATTCCGATGTGAGCTCCCATGCCTGCTCATACTTTCCGTCCTTAAGGCAGCTTTGAAATTCTGTTAAGGCTTTGGTAACAGCTTCGACCTGAGTCGGAGGAACAGCGGAGCTGGGACTCTCTGCCGATGGAGCATTATTGGGTTCGCCGACATCTGCCTGTACTTCAATCGGAGGATTTTCTGTCTGGTCGGTTTCATTTTGGCCTGGTGGCTTGCTAAGTTTAACAATTGCATACACAAGACAGCACATCAATATGACAGCTATGACAATGAATTTCTTCATAATTCCGCCCTTTCAGAATCTGATAAGATTGAATTTAACTACTTAACTTCTCCACTGTTTCATGATAGCTTTGTGCTTTCCCCCATTTTTCAAATTACCGCTCTATTGCTTTTTTATCTTCTGCTCAGTTTTACGCCCATAAATACAATACCGCTTATCAGTGCAACCAGCCCCAAAACCAGTATAAGTGTAGCGGTAATATTCGTCTTGGCGCTGATGCGGATTTTGAGCCGTTTCTCCAGTGCCTCCACAACCTCACTGCCGCTCTGGCCCCTTGCCTCGATCTGGGCCTCATATTCGCCTACGCCGACGTCCTCACCTGGCGTAAGATGTATTTGTATCGGTCGCTTATCGTTCGGCGACAATTCTTCCACCAGCTTCGGCAAAACTTCAGCCGTCCAACCCAGCGGCGGCGATATCTCCGGAGCGATATTAAACAACGTTAGAGTGCCATCGTTATGCAGGTCAGCCTTGATGTTGACATCCTGCTTTGGCTTGATTTCCTCAAAAAGATTGTTTATAAGAATCTCCAGCCGACCGGTTCCTTTGGGAATCAGGGTAAGGTCCACTCGAGCAGCCTCGATTGCTTCGAGTTCCTTGACCGGGATAGTACCGGCCATATATTGACGTTTGAGCTTATTGATACTATCAAGCTGAGTAGATGTGACTATCCATGCCTGAAAGTCGATCTTTTTGTCGATCATACTAACATCGAGTTTTTGTGGGATGGAAACGTTTAGGGTCAGGTTATGTTTGCTGACTTCTTCGGAAAAACGAACACTTGTAATGCGAGCACCGCCTTCAACGAAATAACAGTTGATTTGTGGCGGCATATTGGTCACGCATAGAGTAAAGTTACGCTCGGACGTCACCAGCATCTCAAGATTCAATCCGTAGCCAATGTCACTTCCGAGCTGGCCTTCGAGAGAAAACTGTAATGCTACAGCGGTAGGCTTCTCTTGTAGCGATTCCTTTTCAAGAAAAATCCTTTCTATTACGGTCTGGTCCAGGTATTGTAATTTCACTCCCGCCTCATCGACATCCGTGAGTAACGTAAAGGTAAGCTTTTCTTGCTCACCGTAAGGCAATTTGGGTATTATCTTTTCATAAGGTTTGCCTATGCTCGAGGTGGTTTCACTGACGATCGAGACGAATATATTCTCAATGTTAAGCAAGGCCTGTATCTGCTCAGGATTTTGCCACTCTGATTGTAATTGGGATTCACTTCCACTTTCAGTCAAGCCCAGTGCTGATTCGGCCAGCGCCAAATTGGACGTATTTCTGAGAACCAGGTCAAGCTTTCGCTCGCCCTCACTGTCGTAGTACTTCTTGGCTTCCATAATGGTAATATGTGTTGCGTTTGCGAGAAAATCCAGCTTCGTTTGTTCAAGCTTGATTTCAGCCTGCTTCAGCAGTTGCTGAGCCTGGGTAAAGTCCGACAAAGCATCATCAAGCTCTTTCTGGCTAATAATCTGCTTTTTAAAAAGCCTTTGGGCGTCTTCGTACATGCTTTTGTAGCGATCATGGGTTTCCCTGGCATTTTCGAGGACAACCTGAGCTGTTCTAAGACTGAGCTCGTTCAGCCATTCTGTACGCGTTTTGGTTGTCTGTTCCGTTTCTGTTATTGGTGCCTCTAACTCTTCCTGCTGTGCGTATGCTGAAATGTTCAATAATGACATAAATATTACCAGCAAAACACATCTGAATTTATTGATTCTGTTCATTTCATAAACTCCTATTTGAAATAACGTATTGCCAAACGTAGATTTTCTTGACTTTCAATCATATCCACCTGCCGCTGAAACAACTGATCTTGAGCATTGAAGAACAGCCGGCGAAAAGTCTCCAATTCATCATCAGTGATTCTGCCGACATCTCTTAATTCGGTCTTTATTTCGAATCTCTGGTTCTCGATATTGACATTTTCCTTGGCCAGCTCAACCTGGAATTTCAGCTCTGCAAGAAACTTATAGCTTTGGCGCACATTAAGTTCAATGCGGTCCTTTTGATCCTCGATGGCAGCTTTTAAGATGTTGAGGACAGCTTTGTACTTGATCTGTTTGCCCTTGCGCGAATCCCCTTCCCAGATAGGCATCCGCAATTGTAATCCCGCAAACCACCCGGGATCAGGGCCACCTAAATATAATTCATTGCCGAATAAACCGAGGTTTTGTGTATTTTTTTCTTTTAATCCCGGCACTTTTGGCTGACCAAATATGTCCAGACCCCAGGTATCATCCTGGTTAATAAGGCCTGCGCCGACCTTACCGTCTTTGTCCTGATAGCCTGTACTAAGACGCAGGTCCGGGATGTATTCATAACGTAATTGGTCCAGGCGCCTTTGCTGCTCGACCACATTGGCTTCGGCTAATGCTAACTCGCTGCTCTGGGCAAGGGCAAGGCGAATCATTCCATCCATGTCAAAATCGCCGAGACCAAAACTATCCATTTGGCCATCGAATTCCACCTGGTCGGCACCAACCGGCAGGCCAATTAATCGTAATAACTCCATCTTACGATTGAATCTTTCACGCTCCAAAGCATTTATCTCCTTTCTCTCATTGAGGACATTTGAGTAGGCCGTCAGAACCTCAATTCTAACACTCAGATTGTTCGCATCCATCCTCTGCTGCTTTATTTGGTATTGCCTCTCGAACTGCTTAAGCAGCTCCTGGCGGGTGGAAATCTGTTGTTCTTTTAGCTTTATGAAAAAGAATGCTTTGCGCACCTGTGAAAATATACTAGCAACCATATTTTCATAATTGAACAGTGCACCACGCTGCTCTTCACGCAAGCTAATATCGAGAGGGTGGTCTTTACCATACTCAAGAATCCGCTGGCTGATTATTGCACTTATATTATGTGCATCATCAGTGACATTGTCGGATTCGAAGTTTCTAAAATGCTCATATTGGCTGATTAGCTCAATGGTGGGCAAAAACCTTGAATTGTTAACCAGCTTACTTCCTCCTGCCTCAAGTATTAGCTGGCGTGCTTGATTGATTTCGTTACTATTGGCGAAGGCTAATTGCAGGCATTCTTCGAGCCTCAGCACGCGCTCGTCTTTCATCTGTCTGGGAGATACGGTTCGCACCGTCCGTTCTCCAACTGCCCGCAGGTATGTAAGCGAATTAGGCTCCGAAGGACCCGTTTTAGTTTCTTCTTCAAGGCGTTGTTCAATCTGCAAAAGTGAAGGGTCAAGCTTCTTGTCCGCAAGAGCATCGCCCTGTCCCAAATGTAACCAACACAATACGATGGCCGTCAAAAACACAACTCTGTAGGTTTGCCTAATTTCCATTTTTCTCTCTTTCTGAATTTAACATTTTCCCGGCACGCCGGGATTCGAATTTCGTATTTCCCTTCTTATCTCACATCATACCTCAAAAATGACACAACAGACGCTGAAAAGAAGACCAAGTTGAATAGCGCCAATAGTCCGATATCCCAGATGGCCAATTTTAGAGATTGGCCGAGGGCAAGGTCCCGCTCCTGAAATTTGGGCACGGTGCCGAAATCTACAGGATTATGAGAGATTGTTCTCCAAGCCTGCGCGCATCCTCCATCCGGGAATATTAAATGCAGACTATCAGGGTCTTCGGAGTCTTTGGTGCGTATATAGTCCCTTAAGCTGGTTTGGTGTTGTTTGATCTGCCGGTAAAGATTCACGCAGCGATTGATTCCCGTGCCGGCAATAGTCTCAGAGGCACGCTGATAGATTACAGTCGGTGAGAAGCACGTGAGATTGCGGCCGGTAGATGCCTGGGCCAGCATTTTGTTGTGATGGTCTTCACGAGCCTGGTTTTTGGCATTTGTCTCTGCAGTTCTGAGCCGGGCCCTTGCCGGCGGATTATTATAGGGATTGTCAGGATTAGGAGACATGAAGCCCGCCCTCTCACCAAATCTTTGAGAATTACTCCACATCTCAGCCGAGATTTCGCCCAACCTTCTTTCCAACTCTACAGGATTTGGGGCCCTGCCGGACACCTCTGATATAATTCTTCCAAAGCTTGGTATAAGAATGACAAACACAACCCAGATTAGTAAAAGTACAACCATGGAATTGGCCGGATGGGCTGTTCTGCTGGACACAAACATCCCCAATAAAATGAAAATGGAAAGGTACAGGAAAGACAGGAGCATAATGGTGAGAATTTTCAACCAATCCAATCCACTAATGACGGCAACGTTGGAAGAGACCACAATGATAAGGCTGACCAGAAGGCCAATGATTAAAGGAATGCCTATGGTTAACAAAACGCCAAGATACTTACCTACGAGCACCTCATACCTTGGGATTGTGTTTGCCAGCATCTGACGCAGTGTTCCATCTTCTTTCTCGCCGCTGATGCTGTCGTACGTAAAAACCAGTGCCAGAAAGCTCAGAATCATAGAAATTATGAACACCCAGTCAATACTGGTGAAATGAGAAAGGGTAAAGTTGCCCTGGCCCCTTATTTCGGGCAAATCACTGCTGAATAAGTCGAACGTGAAACGATTGGGCAGAGATTTTTCAAATCCTTCGGAACAAAGAGACAGCGGTTTTGGTTTTCTCCAGATGCTCTGCCTATAGAATGCCAGTCTGAAAAGCTGGTCCGTTCGTCCATTCAAGCCTTCCAGATTCTCATTTGTCTTTTCCCAGTAATCATTTGACTGTTGCTTGTATTTGACCATAAAAACAAATCCGCTCACAGCGAAAAGCAGGATAACGAGGACCAGGGAAAGAATGAAACGAAAGCTCAAAAGGTTCTCCAGGATTTCCTTGTGTATAATTTGACGAATCATATCAGGCCTCCTATGCTTGGATAGAGGTACATTTCAATTTATTTTATATTGATATTAAGTCATCTTACGTCGTATCTTGCAAATGCCGCAAAGGCCAAAGCGAAAAACAGCACATTACCAAAAACCAGAAGCGCCAAATCGGGAATGACTCTGCGGAGACTTCCAATGATGTCAGCCTTATAAACGAACCGGGGCAAATCGCGCAGGTCAAGAGGAGGGGCATCGTCTTTTAATGGGTGTAGCTCCGTCTCTTCCATGGTACAGGGTGTAAAAAAAGAAGGTGAAGAGAAGTTGTTTGTTCTGGAACGAATGTACTCGACAACGTTGTTTCGGTGGGCCTTGACGTCGTCGATGAAGTACCGAAAGCCGGCTACGTCAGTTCCGGCCATTGCGGACATGACGTTCTCATACAGAGAAACCGGTGAGATTCGCGAAAGATTGTCGGCAAGCCGTGTCTGCTCGAACAGAGTGTGGAGACGACCATATTCTACCGCCGAGTATTTATCGGCATATTTGATTTCAATGGGCACGCCGATGCCATAGCGTATCAGATTGTTTTCCATATAGGCCTTATTGCAGGACCGAACGTAGCCATGCCCAAAGCCGCCTTTACCGGGCATGTCATTCTGACTGGTGCCGGACTGAAAACTCCGACCGGAATTCCGCAGTTCCCTGATGAATTCCCTTTGGGCATCTCTCCGCAATAAGGCGATTTGTTCGTTGACTTTGTCCTCCGACTCAACGGGTAAAATCTGTGTGGCCAAATACACACTTCCATTTGGAATCACCGCCACAAAGATTATCCACATAAACAATCCGAGCACGAGGGAGATAGCGGACCTTCTTGCCAGACAGGAGAATAACAGCCCCAGATTGTACATCGCTGCGATGAATACTAACGAGGAAAGAAACATAAATCCGATGCGAATCCAATCTGAACCGCCCAAATCCACCATTGGAAAAGATAGCAGAATGACCAGCCCCAGGATAAAGGCGATTGTGACAGGAATAATCAAGGTTACCAGCCCAGCCAGTAGCTTACCCAGCAGTACCTGGTAGCGTGCAGATGTACCCGACAGCATCAGCTTGAGTGTACCTCGCTCCCTTTCGCCTGATATGGCATCATACGCTACGAGCAGAGCCAGGACACTTATGACAATCTTGAAAATCAATGATGCATCAAAGATTGAAAAGATTGACAGGTAGTGATTGGCCGCCGCTCCAGTTACCTCAGGGACCTTATCGTAATTTATTGTAGCGGAGTTGCCGAGCTGCTTCTCCAGTCCTTCGCTAAAGACCGACAACGCCGATGGCGGCCGGTATATTGTGGGCGTAATATTCTTATAAACCGTAACTTTATGCAATTCAGATTCGTTATAGGCAACGTTCTCACTATAGGTTTTGAGTCTTTCCTGGTAGGCTTTTGCCAGGATAGGCACAAATACAGCCGTCAGAACAACGCAAAGTATCGTCCCCACAGCGAACTTAAACGTCATCAGGTTCAGCAAGAACTCCTTTTTAGCAATTTTCCAAATCATAGGGCACCTCTTGTTTTATGTTCTTATGCTTGATTTCACGAGAAAAATTACGATTCCTCCAATCAGACCAAGCAGACCCAGGACCAAAATTAGTGTGGTTGCCATGCTGCTTTTGCCGCTGATTGGATATTCGAGCTGTTCGTCCGAGGCTTGTGCGAGGGGGACGGTTGTCGTTTGCTCTGCGACCTTCATCGGGTCCCGGCCTGAGTACAGAGCGCTGACACTGTTGGCATCAAGTGCGCACGCGAATATGCAAACCTCGTCAATCAGACCAACAAAATACTTGTACAAGCTGCCGTCTCTGTAGTCCGCTATGACACCGATATAAGCATTTTGCCTGGATGCACCGGAAAGGTCATATCCGGTAGGAAGGTTTTCGGTTCTCTCTAATACGCCGTCGACATAGACCCCCAATGTCTTTTCGTTTCTCATCCCTACAACATGGTGCCAGGCGTCATCATTCACGACAGTCGTGCTTATTGCTTGTACCTTACTTAGGTCGTCATCCGTGGTCAATGTAATCATACCCGATTGTCCTTCGTTCACCGCCAAGGTATACCGTATTCCACCGGCTTCGTCTCCTCCGTTGGCGAAGACAGTCCCTCTGTTCAGCTCGTTCTCATCGTCCGTACCGGACTGCGTTGTCTTTATCCAGGCAGATATGGTCCAATTTCCGGCACCGAAATCCAGCAAACTCGGCTTGCCACAGTCCACATAATCGTCACCATCGAGACTGATTGCCTGGCCAAACTTACCGGATACATAGCTTGGGCTCCCACCTATGATCCCAGGATTGGCACCGGTGCTGTCGCTGGTATTATTCTCGAATTTCCACCAGGCAACGAGTTTGTTCGGTTTTCTTCCCTGAGGTGCAAGTGAGGCCGGATGAGGAGATTCCACAATTTGAGCATCTCCATTGAGGATTCCGCCGTTGCCGTGGCCGGACAGGTCCTTTGCTGTGCCGTCATCGAAATTCCAGTAAGCGACCAGGCCCTCTTCTTTTCCGGTCAAGGGGGTGCTCATGGCGGCTCGGATTTCTTCCGGCGACCGGGCGACATTCCAAATGCGGATTTCGTCAAGTTCGCCGTGGAAGTATTCCCCGAAACTGAATTCCGGGTCACCTCTACCAATAAACAGGTCAGACTTATCGATATATGGTGGGCCGGAGACCTTATTACTCTCGATACTGACACCATTGGCAAAAACTGTCATAGCGCTTCCATCGTAAGTCCCGGCAAGGTGGTACCATGTGCCCACAGCGAACTCATAAGGCGCCCGCAGTGTCTCTATATCATAACCTATACTCATTTCCACCACCGGCTTGCCGGCGTCATTCCGAAATCGGAGAAAGAAATTTTCAACACCCTGTGTAATGCTCTTCCGGATAACGGAGTTGATGTACCCGTCTTCTGAATAAAACGACGACGCCTTGAGCCAGGCTTCAATTGTAATTGCGTTTGTAAACGAATGGAGCGACTGCGAGTCCACAACATGCACATAGTCCTCCTCCCCATCCAGACTTAACACCCTATTAACGGCTGATTCACCGGGCTTTATCCTCTCCTCGGTTGAAATACCGAAGCTAACGGGTAAAAAAACACAAACAGAAAGACCTAAAATGATAACCAATGCGGTGGTTTTTCGTATCATTTTTTCTCCTTTCGGATTGTTTCTGAATTAAAATCTGCCTTTTATACTCCGGCGAATTCCTGCATCAAGAACCACATAGATAAAATATTTGCATATAGTTAATATCCAATCTCTCTTTTTTATAATCAGGTCCAGAAGAAAACTCTTTTTTAGCGATTTTCCAGACCATAGCAGACTTCCTTTTCTTATCGTACGTCGTATACCATGAACCCCGCAAACGCCGCCACAAAAAACACGACATTAAACAAAACGAGTATCCCCCAATAAGGTAGTACTGCATTCAACTTGCCTCTTAAGGATTCCTCTTTGAACACAAAACGCGGCCGGTCGCTTACGTCTAAAAAAGACTCATCCTTAAGTGCCGGGTCCTTTTTTTTCGCATCATCTATTTTCTTGTTCGCATACGATTGGAATTGCTCTCCATATTCGTTTTTAGTCTGTTCAAAGTACTTTAAGCTTCGCAGGCCCGTACCTGTCAGATCTCTGGCAACATAAACGAAATTTGCAAAAGGTGAAATGCAGGCCAGGTTTTTAGCGAGCTTCGTCTGGGCAGCAGCTTTTGTCCCCAGGTCTTTCCAAAGTTTAACAGATTCCTCTCCTCGGATACGTATAAGGTCTTGCTTTTTATACTCCTGACGGAATGCATCCATCATGGCCTTAAACTCAGGATCGGCTTCTGCTCGCTGCTTGGCTGCTTCTCGATGCTCAGGGCTGGCATTTATACCAAGATAAAAGCCAGCAATGCCTCCGAATTCCATCGATTCAAATTCATAAAATAGTGTGCCATATTTGAGTTTGAATTTTTTTACAGTTTCTTTCATATATTCCCGTGCTGCTTCAATAGAACGCATATCAATTTCATGACTCAGCCTTTCAGTCTCTTTAATCGAAGGAATACGACAAAGCTGGGCGGAGATATAGGGGCATACATTGGGAATCACCAGAATCAGCAGTACCCAAAGGAAAAGGCAGTTAAGAATCGAGATGGCCGAGTATTTGGAAAACGTAGATATCATAAGCCCCAAAAGATAAAACAACGTGATGAAAGTAATGGAAGCTGCGGTTAATAAGGCAAGTTCCCACCATGCCGAGCTATCCCATTGGATAGCCGGATTTACCGAATTTACCAAAAAGAACCTTTGTTCTGGATATGGAATTGGATATCACTAATCTCAATGTACCGCTTTGTCGTTCCCCGGCTATGGCATCGTAAGAAAACAACATCGCCAGCAAGCTCATAATAATCGTCACAATAAATAAGAAGTCAAGAGGGGGAAAGAGTATTGGCAGCGGGTTATAATCAAAAAATCCCAAATCTTCGTTGCCCGGAATGCCAATGATTAGCAGCCGAAACCTTTCCGGCGGCTTCTGTGGGCGAAGCATCTGCCTAAGTCGAAAGCTGCTAGCGTGGGCATAATTATCCAGGATTTCATCCTCTAAGTTCATCCTGGCGTTGTAATCCTTCATCTCCTGCCGGTAATCATGGGCCAAAATCATAATGCAAGCGATGGTGACAATAATGCACAAAACAAGGCCAATCATAAACCGCAGATTGAGGATATTGTTCAAAAACTCCTTTGCAATAATTGTTTTTAACATGGTTTTTTTCCTTTAATTAAAATTACCGCACGTCATATCTAAGGAAAGCCACATACGCTCCTGTGAAGAACAGTACGTTGAGCAAAATGAGAATTAAGCAATTGCTCAAGCCTCCCTGGCCTAAAATCTCTTTGACCGAACTTCGTCGATAGTGGAAACCTGGTGGTTCGCTCCCTTTATCCCTGTTCTCATCCGTATACCATTCGACTACGATATCCTTGTAGTTTTGAGCCGCCTTTTTCAACCTTCGTTCTTCTGCCACACCAGTTCCCATGATGTCGGTTGCCAGCAAGGTGAACGCAGGAGCCGGGGAAAATCCGGTGATGCTCGATAATCTTCGTCTAATTTATCGCCTTCTGCTATGGTGCGGCGCATAAGTACTTCCTCACGCTCTTTGTAGTCGGGTCGAGTTTTGGGAATCCGTTTCAACTCAGAACGCGCCCTATTAATGATTTGTTCACGTTTTAGTGCAAGCTGCTGAGCCGTCGGAATCTGGACAAATTGACGGGCCAGAATATTGCCCAGGTTCGGAATGAGAAACACAAGAATAGTCCAGACAAATAAAGAAATGACCAAATGTAAGGCACGAGATTAATAGTCCCAGGGAGAAGAAAGCGGCTAAATAGATCACGCCGCTTAGCAGGAACAGCCCCAGCTTTGCCCAATCCTGGGCGTTCATATCTACCATAGGCGACAGGGTCACGAAAATTGTGCCTAAAAGCACAGCAATAAAGAAAGGCAGGATAAAGCTAATAAACCCACCGATAAATTTACCAAAAATCAGAATCGGCCTTTTCAGCCTGTTGCTTAGCGATTGCCGCAGTGTCCCTTTCTCTTTTTCGCCGCAAATTATGTCAAAGGCAAACAGCATAGCGCAAAGAGACATTATGACCTTGATGACATACAGCAGGTCCGGCGCTGTGAAAAGCTTGAAAAGATCGTTCAGCGACTTCTGTCTTTCGCTGGTTATCTCGACTCCAACTCCCCGTAATTCCCAGGGGCGGCATAGATTCTCGTCCAGGCCCTTGGCGAAAATGCCCAATGGTGTTGGCGGAATAATTTCAACACCACGACCGGATTCCTTCCGCAAGATGTCATGATTATCCAGGGCCAGACAGTAATCGCCGTACATAACGAATATGCTGACGAGAATCAATATTGTGGAAAGAATAGTTATGATCGAAAACTTGTAACTGAGAAGGTTGTTAAGTATTTCTTTTCTGATTATTGACTTAAGCATGGTTTCTTTCCTTTCTTACCACACGTCGTATTTGTTGAACTTTATAAAGACCGCGACTAAGAATAGAATGTTAAAAAGAAAAAGTAATAATATGTCGACTTAATCTGTCCCGAAGGCTTCCGCCAAGATCTGATAGCGATAACGAATCTGGCTGAGAATAAATTCAGCAGGGACTCTTTCTTGGCAATCTTCCAAACCATGTCGGATCCCTCTTACGCGGTCGTATCTTTGACATAACGTATATTAAGACTCTCTAACGATAAATTTTTCCACTATGAGAATCATTCTTTCGGGGTATCCACGTTCTGGGCAGATTGCTTCATACCATATAATTTCCACTGCCCATCTTCTTGATTGAAAAGAAAATACATGCCTTGTTCCTCAGACGGGAGAGTAACAAGTAATCCCACACGACCCTCAATGTTAATGGCAGACTCCGGATGTATGGTGAGGTTCACCGTTACAGGCTCAAACTTCTTGAATTTTTCAAAGCTTAGCTTACTTTTGAAGAATTCCGACGTAAGCTTCCATGCCTGCTCATAATCTTCACTCTTGAGGGCACTTAGAAATTCGCTTAAGACTTTTGTAACGGCTTCGAACCTGAACAGCAGGAACAGCGGAACCGGAGCCTTCTTCGGGTGTTGCCTTATTAGTGTTGTCAGCATTTATTTGTTTTGCACTTTGCGTCTCTTGAGCCCGGTTATACGCATTTTGGTTTTCTGACATGCTTTGGTCTTCTGATATTCTGAGTTTAACAATTGCATACACAAGACAGCATATCAATATGACAGCTATGACAATGAATTTCTTCATAATACCGCCCTTTCAGAATTTGATGAGATTGAATTTTAACTACTTAACTTCTCCACTGTTTCATGATAGCTT
>SMTZ1_10026606_pt1 | contig 13058 bp, 8 predicted proteins | sample DeeMarSWOR136_30_FD_25667 | JGI IMG/M metagenome (IMG submission 25667) | reverse complement strand
CCAATTGGCTTTAACCTTGTCGGTCCCCCAAGAGAAGATGAGTTCGACCGTCTTTTTAAGATCATGATTGATAATAAGATCAATTATTGCCGTGTCTGGGTGAGCCACAGTAACTGGAATGTGGAACATGAGAAATGTCTACAATTTGATCCGGATCGTGCCAAAACCATAGATTGTTTTCTCTCACTTGCTCTCAAGAACGGGGTCCGTGTAAAGATGTGTCTCGAATATTTCCGTGATATCCGTCCGGACAGGAACAGATGGTCTGACAACCTGATTTATCACAAAGCCAATAGGGGACCCTATGAGAGCATGCATGATTATTTATCTTCTGATGAGGGGCGTTCTCATTTCAAGGCAAAACTTGATTGGTATGCCAATCGTTATGGAGATAACCCGGCGGTTTTCGCTTGGGAACTCTGGAACGAGATGGATGCAGTTCGCGGTTCTGAATGGCTGGACTGGACAAAAGAAATGCTACCGGAACTTCACAGCCGTTTCCCCCGAAATCTTGCCGTACAGAGTTTAGGGAGCTATGACTGGGAACACAAAAGACAGAGGTATAAGACATTGTGCCTCCTTAAGGACAATGACGTTGCTCAGGTACATCGTTATTTGGATGAGGGGGCAGGGTGGAAGATTTGCCATGGTCCTGTCGATGTTCTTGCCTCTCAGGCAGTGCGTGAGCTGATTGCTTTCAATCCTGGTAAACCAATCATTCTCACGGAGACCGGGGCTGTTAAACCTCGTCATACGGGTTGTTCAGAATTGTATGTAAAAGACCGGGATGGGATATTGTTGCATGACATGCTTTTTGCCCCATTTTTCAGCGGAGCAGCGGGAACTGGACACGTATGGTGGTGGCGACAAGCATTGGACGAACCGAATCTATGGTATCATTTTGCACGATTTGCTGAAGCCGTTGATGGTATCGATCCTCCAGCGGAACATTTCGAGCCAATAATGATATCTGAGAATCGTTACCGCCTCTACGTACTCAAAGGACGCAAAACCATGTTGGCTTGGTGCAGGGATAGCCAGAATGACTGGAAGAGTGAGCTTGCTCTTGGACATCAGCCGGAAATACTTGACGGTCTGGAAATTGATCTCAGCTCCTTTTTATCAGGTCCGCACCAGACTCAAGCAAGAGTCTTCGATCCATGGAAGGACCGCTGGCAGGATAAGAGTATTGAGTCTGGACGTGTAAAACTCGATGTTTTTAAACGCTCGGTTTTAATTCGGGTGGAGTAAAACTGTAGTAGGACGGTTCGACAGACAAATCTGGGCTGGGATTGCAGTTGGGAGTGGGGGAGCATGAAGAACTACACACACCCACCTTAAAATTGCCCAGGATTAAATATATAAAAATACTATTATAGATGAGACCTCGAGGAATGATTTTTTCATTTTTATTGTTCCGATTTTAATCATCTGTACAAAACTCTATTTTGGAAAGGAGCAAAAGCAAACCATTGCCTTGGAAGGAGTGCTTGCATTGTTTGTCCTTATACAATACAATAAGTCATTGCTCTGGCAAACGCTAATTGGGAAGAATCGTTGCCAAAATGGCTATATCGTATCGGTTCTTTTCCGATACGACGTAGAGAGAAAAATGAGGAAGAACTTGAGAGGTCGGACTTGGACTTGTTCTTGGACGTGAACCACTGAAGGTATTCGGTATTCGCCTATCTAAGAGCAGATTTTGAGCGATAGGAGAACAATAACACGCTAGAAATCGGCGAAAGTCTATGGACGCAAAATCCAATCCGTTCTCGCATATGAAGGGCAGACAGATGTGTAATTGGAAGTATGACGAGCACACTAAAGAAGGCATCGGTTTAAGGTCGATTGTCCATATCACTAACTTTCTGATTCTATTCTTGCTAGTCGGTTGCGCAGACCTGGAACCCATGGCGCAACCACCTTTTTCTCCATCGTCTATGTTCGTTGCTCCTTCTCAAGATCTCACCGCAGCAAAGCCCCCTTCTAGTTCGAAACCTGATGTTCCATCTGAGATCAAGAGCAAGATGCTGACGCTAGCCGATTGTATGAAGATCGCTTTGGACAGAAATCCCCAGACACGCGTAACATGGCAAGCTACCCAATCGGCCGCTGCCAGAGTAGGCGAAGAAAAAGCTGCATACTTTCCGCAGGCAGAACTGGCTTTGGCAGGCGAACGGGCCGATTCGGTTTCGCTCAACGACAAGGAAACACATGGCCCTAAGAACATTTATGATGCTAGGTTTTGCGTGGGTTATCTTCTGTTTGATGGGGGTGCTCGGTCGGCCCGGGTTAGCGGCGCAGAAGCTGAACTTCTGGTTGCAAATTTCAGACACAACACGACATTGCAGGATGTGGCCGTAGCCGTTGAAGAGGATTATTATGAATTGTTGGCGGCCAAATGGGTACTGAACGTGGCCCAAGAGACAGTCAAGCAAACACAGTATCATGTGGACCTTGCCCGTGCACGCTATAAGAGTGGTTTGGTTGCCCGATCTGACGTCTTAAAAACGGAGACGGAAAAGGCCAACGCCGACCTTTTCATGGTAAAGGCAAACAGCGCCGTCAAGATCTCGCAGGGCAAGTTGGCCAGCACAATGGGTCTTAAGGTTTCGCACCCATTTGAGGTAGCTGAGCATCCTGAAGACATGCGTGAACAGGAGTTGGCCAATGTCGAACTGCTATTAGAGGAGGCGGCCCAAAATCGTCCTGAACTGCGAGCGTTTCTGGCGCAGATCGAGTCAAAACGCGCCAATCTTAAGGAGACCCGAGCCCAATACTGGCCTGTAATAGGTATGGATGCAGGCTATGGTTGGCGGGATCAGACGTTAGTGCCGGATCGGGATGAATGGTCGATCGGTATTGGCCTCAGCCTGCCACTTTTCACTGGATTCGGTCGGGCTTACCGGCTCCGGCGGGCCAGATCCGAGCTTGCTGCAGCATTAGCAGAATACGATGAACTGATGCGCGACGTGGAATTAGAGGTGTGGATCACTTACATGCAAGTTATCGAGTCCAATCAGGCTGTTCAGGCGTCTGAGAAACTCGTGGCCAGTGCTGAGGAGAGCGATCGTGTCGCTGAAGGCGAGTATAAGAACGGTACGGGCTTTATCATTGAGCTTATTGACGCGCAGACTGCTCACACGATAGCAAAGACTCGATTGGTCCAGGCAAGGCTTGACTGGTACAGCGCCATAGCTCGCTTCGAACGAGCTGTGGGGCGAACTCTGGCAGAGCAGGATGTGGCAACCTCCAGAAGAGATAGTAGACGATGAAGCGAAAAGAAAAAAGAGCAGTGCTGTTTTCCTTGGTGTTGGCCTGCAGTGCTGTGGCCGTAGGCATCTGGTGGTGGTGTCTACGCGACCAGAAGTCAAGCAATACCGGGATGATAACGGGCAGGGTTGTCCGTCGTGATTTCACCTCTACAGTATTGGCTACTGGGGAAGTAAAACCACAAGTGGGTGCAGAGGTTCGTGTCGGCTCCCGTATCTCTGGCAAGGTCGAAAGGCTATACGCCAATATTGGAGATATTGTCAAGAAAGGGCAGATTGTCGCGGAATTGGAAAATGCCGATCTGGAGGCAAGAGTGGCCCAGTACCAGGCTGAATTGCAAATAGCCCGGGCGAAACTCTCGGCTGTGGAGACTCTGCGCCCACGGGAGATTGAGCAGGCTGAAGCAGACGTAGCTAAAAGTCAGGCCTCCGTGGTCTTAGGCCGTAAGGAACTGCTCCGTCAGGATGATCTGCTCAAGCAGGATTTTACGTCCCAGCAGGCGCGAGATCGTACCCAGGAACAGTTGTCGGTAGCCGAGGCCGAACTGACCGCGACACAAAAGGCCCTCGAACTGGCCAAGACACGATACGAAGAAGATCTCAAGCAGGCTGAAGCTGACATCGATCGGGCCAAAGCGATTCTGGACAATGCAAAAGTAGAGCAATCCTACGCCACGATCACCGCCCCCATCTCAGGGGTCATAGCTTCAGTTTCAACTCAAGAAGGAGAGACGGTCGCTGCCGGCCTGAACGCCCCGACCTTTGTGACGATAATTGATCTCAACCGGTTGCAAGTGGACGCCTATGTGGATGAGGTGGATATCGGTAAGGTGAAAGTAGGTCAGGGTGGCGTGTTCACCGTGGATTCGTTCCCTGATCTGGAGTTTAAGGGAAAAGTTGTGGCAATTTACCCGAAAGCAGTGATCCAGGAAAACGTGGTCAACTACGACGTGGTTATTGAAATTGTTACTGATTACACAGGTCTGCTCCGACCGGAAATGACTGCCAGTGTAACTATCTTCCTTGATCTACGGTCAAACGTACTGGCTGTTCCTGCAAAGGCCATAAAAAGAGATCGTGGTAAAAACGTCGTTTACATATTAAGCAACGGTAAACCAAAACCTTGTGAAATCAAGATAGGATGGAAGGATGACCAGTGGATTGAGATCATCGGTGGACTAAAGGAAGAGCAGACGGTCCTACTGGAATCACCATCGGGAAACCCAAAGTAACAGCGAGGTGCAGTTATGATTGAATTGGTAGATATTGATAAAACCTACGGCATCGGTGACATTACAACCCAAGTGCTAAAAGGGGTCTCCTTTTGTGTGGACAAGGGAGAGTACGTTGCTGTCATGGGCGCATCAGGCACTGGTAAGACCACGCTGATGAACCTCGTGGGGCTACTCGACAAACCTACCGCTGGTCGGTATCGACTGGAAGACAATGATGTGGTAACCCTCGACGACGAGGCCCTATCGCACCTACGGAACCGCAAGATAGGCTTTGTCTTCCAGCAGTTTCACCTGTTGGATAGGGCCAACGCCCTGCGTAACGTGATGTTGCCTCTGATTTATGCCGACCGATACCCCGAAGATGCCGAAGATCGGGCCAAAAAGGCTCTGGAAGCAGTAGGCTTGGCGGATCGGATGCATTACAATCCCAACAAACTATCCGGCGGACAACAGCAACGCGTTGCGATTGCCCGGGCCCTGATTAACGATCCGGCCATCATACTAGCTGATGAGCCGACTGGTAACCTTGACAGCAAAAGCGGTATCGAAATTCTGGCCATTTTCAAACGCCTGCACAAACAGGGACGGACCATCATCGTAATCACACATGACAACAACGTGGCAGAGCACGCCGATAGGATCATCGTACTAAAAGACGGTCAAATCGCCGAGGACAAGCCCATAATGCAACCACGCGATGCAGAAACTGAATTGAAGGAGCTTAACAATAAGGAGGGACAATCATGAGAATCCTACGTCTCACCCAAGAAGGCATACGCGCATTGCTCACTCACAAGCTGCGGGCCTTCTTTATGATGGCTGGTACTCTAATAGGCGTCGCGGCCTTGACAGCCATTATGACTATCAGTATAGGCACTGCCCGAAAACTGAAACAGCAAGCCTCACGCAGGCGGCGGTAAGGGTTACACCATGCCCCAGGAAGCTATCACCACCCTTTTGCCTGCGGATGCTGAAGCCATCCAAGACCAGATTGATAACTTGGTACTGGTTACTTCAGTCGCAGAGAAGAGGGGGTTATCAATCAAAGGCAATTCCCGACAGACTGGTACGAACGTATTCTCCATCCAGCCGAACTGGCATGAGGTGATGAATTGGTATATTGACCAGGGCGAATCGGTTACCGATGAAGATATTGCGACTATGGCTCGTGTTTGCGTTCTGGGTGCTACTATAAGAGAAGAGCTTTTTGGAGAACAAGATCCGATCGGTGAGATGGTTCAGATTGGCAATGTACACCTCCGTATCAAGGGAATTCTTAAGCCTCGTGGCGTTGGCACCAGCGGCAGGGCTTCAGACGACCGCATTCTGGTTCCACTGTCTACTGCCCTTCGTCGGTTGTTCAACCAGGAGCACCTTAGCTACATTCGAATGACGGTTAGGGATCCAGACAAAATCGAAGACACCGGCGAGATCCGAATTGAACGCACCGCCGAGGAAGTTCGGCAGCTTCTACACGAACGCCATCATATCACACCGCCGCAGGAAGACGACTTCTCCATAGTCCACTCCTCGATTGTTATAAAAGATATTCGCTCCATATCAAAAACGACTACCGTGTTGCTGATTGTTCTGGCCGGACTCAGCCTTATCGTTGGCGGCATAGTATTGATGAACATCATGCTGGTATCCGTCAACGAGCGAACTAAAGAAATCGGCTTGAGACGGGCTCTGGGAGCAACCCGTGGTGACATCTTCATCCAGTTCCTGGATGAATCTCTGGCAGTAACTGTCGTAGGAATTGTCATAGGAGGCATCCTCGGTTGGATTGTCAGCATCCTTCTGGAAAAGTACAGGGATCTGTCCATAGGAAATTCCTGGGGGCTGTTTGCCCTTATAGTTTTGTTTGCATTGCTCATCGGGATATTCTCCGGTGTTCAGCCAGCACGCCGGGCTGCTAAACTCCAACCGGTTGAAACCCTGCGATGAAACTCTCAAGAAATCTCATTCTGTCGCTTGAGATATTGGCCGCCCACAGGATTCGTACCGGCCTTAGCATCCTGGGCATCATTATCGGCATTGCGGCGGTGGTTGTAATGGTCTCGGTAGGAAAAGGTGCGGAACAGAAGATTCTCGGCCATATCCATAATATGGGTTCCAATCTCATAGTCGTATCAGCCGGGCAGATGACAATTGTTGCCGGTCGGAAGCAACAGGCGATAGGTGCTGTTACGACATTGATACCGGACGACGCCATTGCTATAATGGAGCAGTGCCCATCCGTTGCTCTGGCCGCCCCGGCCGTGAGGAGGAAAATGTCCGTACGATGGAATTCAGAAATCGCAAACACCAACATTGTCGGCATGACAACCGAGGGCTTCGATATCCGAAATATCAGCATTGCCGTCGGCCGGAGATTCCTGCCCAGTGAAAACCGGGCCAGACGACGGGTTGCTATCATCGGGCTTACTGTCAGAAATAATCTCTTCGACGGCGAGGAGCCCATGGACCAGCAAGTTCGCATTGGCCGAGTCCCTTTTGAAATTGCTGGCGTTATGTCCCCCAAGGGCATGGACATCAGCGGACATGACCAGGACGATGTAATCATCGTCCCCTTGGAGACGGCCCTGCGACGACTCATGAACATCACATACGTTCAGACCATCTATGTCCAAGCGCTCAATGCCGAACTTCTCGAAACAGCCGAGCAGGAGATCGGTCAACTGTTGCGCCAGCGGCACCGACTCAGGGGCAAACGTGATGACTTCGTCATCCAGAACCAGGTAGCGTTGTTGGAGGTGGAACGGGAAACTGCCGCCGCCATGACGCTGCTGATCGGCAGTATCGCTGGCATCTCGTTGATAGTTGGCGGAGTGGGCATTTTGGCGGTGATGCTGATCTCTGTACGGGAGCGAACGAACGAGATTGGCCTGCGGCGAGCTGTGGGCGCGCTTCGTCGCGATATCAGAAATCAATTCCTTATTGAGTCTGCCCTGTTATCTGGTACTGGCGGTGTGGTCGGGGTTGCCATAGGTGTTGTTTTAGCTTTTACTGTGTCGTCACTGGGTTATTGGCATACTATCATCTCATGGCCGGCAGTGGGCACAGCTCTTGGGTTTTCTATTACCGTAGGAATAATCTCTGGAATTTACCCGGCCATATGCGCTGCTAGGACGAAAGAGAGAATGTTTGATATAGCCGTGCAATCAAGGATGTAGGTGCCGTGTTTGTTAGACTATAGGTGAGTTATTGTTTGAATTATCAATATTACAATCAATATCTGCGTGTCTTGTTGAAAGCATTTAGGCAGCAGACTCTATCCAAGACACCCTTTTCCTGAGTCGCAAAATGTCAGGTTTCTTCGAAAATTCATGTCTCTGTTTTGTCACCACAAATGCTGATTTTGCTTATATTGAGCCCGAAAAAATGTAGATTATTCGGCTTTGGACACAATTTTTAAAAAAATAACGGATTCAATGGCCTATTCGCCTTTGTCAGGTCATATGTTAATGTTGACAGAAGTATTATAACAAGGATGCCTCAAAAAAAAACAATGACAGTAACAAAGATTTTAGTATTTGACTTTTAGCTCTTCATAGGTGGCTGATTAGCAGATGCTATCCCGAATGAAGCAGACTCATAAGCGATATACAACCAAGAAATTTGTTTCCGACTTCAACCTACAACACACAGATCAGACCTTGTCACACCCTACTTCGGTAATTCAGATTTGATCGTGATGGGTCCAAGTAGGTATCCCAAAAACACTGTTATCCCGGTGCCAATAAAGATTAACCAACTCCAAGCCAGCCGTATTATATTAAAATATGAAAGCAACATAAGAACCAATGTGCAGAAAGTGCTGACAACCATAGCGATAATATTGCCGATGTTTGCCTTTCGTTTGATCAACAATCCCAACAGGAAAATCCCCAAAATCGCCCCACCGGTAATAGAGAATATCTTAAAAGCAAACCAAAGTATATTCTTGACCGGGTCACAAGCTAAAGCAATCAATGCCAGTATCAAACCGAAAACAATGACACCGACCCGAGAGGCCAGTAAATAATGCTTTTCAGTGGTCCTGTTCCTGGTTAAAGGCCGGTAAATATCTGTTATAAAAGAAGAAGCAAGCGAACTAAGGGGGGAATCGATGCTGGCCAAAATGATAGCGGCCAGAAGCAAGCCTTTGAGACCTTCCGGCAGGGAATGGGCGACAAAATGAGAAATGACTTCCTTGGCCTGAGCCGGTCGGACGACATCGGGATTCTGTTGGTAGAACACGTAAAGCAATGTCCCAATCGCCAGGTAGAGACACATAATGGGAATCACGGTAATAATCGTTGAGATGAGAGTTCTCTGGCTTGCCTTGTGAGTTTTGACGGTGAGCAGGCGTTGGGGGCATTTCTTGGTCGGTGCCGAATGCTGCCATCCCTATAAAAAAGCCGTTGACACTGCCAACCCAGAAGGTAGTGGGGTCGTTTAGATTAAAATCAAACCTGCACGCACTCAAATGCCCTGCCTGGTCAGCAATCTGCCAGGCTTCGGCCAAGCCATCATGGATTTGATAGATAAGATAGATGAACAAGGTGATGCCGGCCACGAGGAAACAAATCGCCTGGTATGCGCCGGCCCAGACTACGGCTTTAATACCTCCGAAAGCAATGAAGATGATGCTAACGACGGTGAACATCAGGAGCGTTTGTATCAGATTCCAGCCCATTATTAGGCTTACGCCGAGACAGGCAGCATATAGCCTCACGCCTGAGGCAATCAAACGGGTGACAAAAAAGAATATCGATCCAGCGTATTGAGTCTCGCGTCCAAATCGATGCCGGAGAAATTCGTAAACGCTCGTACAGTCATACTTATAAAACACCGAAAGAAAGAGAAATGCCACTGAAACACGAGCCACAGCCTGGCCAATAAAAAAAGGAACGTATTCCCAGTTTTCGTTGTAGGCCGTCGCCGGAAAACCGACTATAGTCAGAGCACTTATCTCGGCGGCGGCAAAAGAAAGGCAGGTAACAATTGAGGGTACCCTTCTGCGGCCGAGAAAAAAGTCGTTAGTATCTTTCTCTTCTCGGCCAAAAACATAGGAGATAACAAAGAGAAGTAAAACCGCCACAACAACGATAGAAATATCAATTCCGCCCAGGGTCCCTGTGAAACCCAAAATAGCAGTACTCGCGATCATGTCATCTCCTTTACAGCTTTTCGAGAGATTCGGTCGTATTTATCAAATATTTTGGGAGCAACGAGCCATAAGGCACTGACCTGCATGGGGATGAATTATATATATATTTCGGTCGATTCGCAATATGCCAGCTGAGTGAGAAACGCATTTACATTACGCATATAAGATGATATGAATATAGGTAGTATGCCGAATCTGACAAGCGATTAATGTTTCACCCTATTGATTCGCATCTATTTGACTTTATGCTATTTATAGGTGTCCGACATCAATCAATACAACAAAAAGGGCTTTCTAATTTGAAACCATTCTTTTTCATCCTGCCGTAAGCGTTCATCCAAATCAGAAAGTCCTGCACTGGAATCATCTACCCAATTTCGCAAGAATATCCCACCGCTCAGGAGGTCGAACGCAAGTCGTTCGACCTCATATTCGTAACGAAATCTCCGCCACAGTTCATAGTCGGGATATTCCAGCCGAATGGCTTTTAGTAGAAGGCAGGCAAGTCTATATGGACGGAATTGGTCATGTTGATATGAGGCATTGTCAGTGTGAATCTGGATCCCCGAACACATTTTCCCGTTGTGTTTGTGGAAAGTCGGCTCGAAATAGCATCGTCTGAGGGAACATCCAGCTAACCATTGCGGTGACAGAGAAGCCATTCGTCTAATTATTAAATCGAAATCAATATCCGGCGCTCCTACAATTTCGAGAGGTGACGTCGTGCCCCGACCCTCCGAAAGCGTGGTGCCTTCAAATAGAACAGTACCTGGAAAACATCGTGCCATGTTGAGATTAGAAGCATTCGGACTGGGATTTACCCACGCAAGATCGTGGATAGGCCAGCCATATCCAGGAGCTGCTTCAGGTTTGTAGTTGGTCATTCGGATGACGTTTAAATCCACTTCGAGTTTCTTATGAGCAATATACCATTTGGCAAGTTCCCCAAACGTGAGCCCATGCCGCATAATAAGGGAAGATACTCCTACAAAACTCTCCCAGCCATCCTCAAGAATTGTGCCTTCGATGGGTCGCCCGATGGGATTGGGACGATCCATGATCCAGATACCTTTCCCATATTCGGCACATGCCTCAAGTACATACGTAAGTGTAGTTACGTATGTGTAGGTTCGAGTTCCAATGCCCTGAAGGTCCACAAGTAGCACGTCAAAAGTCTTCATCATCTTATTAGTGGGTCGCCTGATATTACTGTATAAACTAAAGACAGGAATATTATAGTAAGGATGAACATAATCGTCCGACTCGACCATATTGTCTTGCTTATCACCTCGCATACCATGCTGTGGTCCGAATGCGGAAACTACTTGCATTTCTGGACAATCCATTAGTCTATCGAGGGTATGATGACATTCACTTGTTACAGAAGCAGGATGCCCAAGCAGCGCAATGCGGCAATCCTCGAGTGGCTTTCGACACGAATGATTTTGCAAGAATTCATCAATTCCCAGATTCATAAGGCTCTCAGTATATACAATTTCAAGAAAGATAACGTTTCAATTGAACGCCGAGATATCATCCCTGCTGTGTAAAAATTCACATTAGGAGGTTGATTATATTGTATTCTATCTGAGTCTCATGCAAATGCAAGAATCTTAGTTAGACTATTCGTTGAGGAATGGCCTTGTTGCTTCCCATCGGATTCACCGTTAAGATGTTAGTACCGATCAGCCTGTTGGTTTAAACTCTATTTTGAGCTGACTATGTTGTGACTCGGCTTGACTAAATATTGAAGATTATGTGGTTGATTCATCAATATTACAATCAATATCCGTGCATTTTGACTGAAGCATTAAAGTCAGAGACTATAACAAAAGACGCCATTCTCGTGAGTTGCAAATTGTTAGAATTCTTCGATAAATTCTTGTCACTGTTTTGTCTCCACAGATGCCGATTTTTCTTATATTGAGCCTGAAAAAAAGCGATTTTTTGGCGGAATATTAAATATTTTTTGACAAATCCCGGATTCAATGCACGTTGCGACTTCTTGGGTATATCGTGGTGATTGAGACGAGAGCAATCATAAGAAATCCGACAATAATGCTTGACTTACTAAGCTCGACTTTTGCCATTTTTAAGCGGTTAAATGGCGTATGAAAATAACATTGAGGAAAACAAAAGACTCCTGCCGATGTTGATTATGAACATTTATAACATCGGAAAGGAGTCCCTTATGCTTAGTATTCCATCGGCAGCAAAGCAGATTTTCATGAGTATTTCTATAGCATTTACTCGGCCAACTTACCAGCGAATTCTTCCGCTGGCTATCGGAGCCATTCTTACAATGGGACGCCGAACCGTCACAGGGATACTCTGGACGATGCGAGGCCTGATCACCGGGCATTCCAGCACCTACCACCGGGTTTTCTCCCGTGCAGTCTGGTCGCTGTGGCCTTTGGGCAAAGTTTTGGCTGGGGTAATCCTGCATAAGATTCCACCTGATGAACCGGTTCTGGTCCCTATGGACGACACCACGGCCCAACATCGCGGCAAGCGGGTCTACGGCAAGGGCTGCCATCATGATGCGGTTCGTTCGGCTCACAAGCACGTGGTCTTTCGCTGGGGACACCGTTGGGTCGTGTTGGCCATCTCCGTAAAGCTGCCCTTTACTTCGCGGCGATGGGCTCTGCCGGTACTGGCCGCTTTGTATCGACCCGAGCAACTCAACCACGCCGAAGGACATCGCCACAAGACAGCCCCTCATCTGGCCCGTCAATTGATGGCGGTGCTGATTCACTGGTTTCCTGAGCGAAAATTCGTGTTTTTGGGCGATGGGGGCTATGCCTCGCATGATCTGGCTAAGTTCTGTTATCGCCACCGGCGTCATGCCACCCTGGTTAGCCGCTTCTGGGCCGATGCCAACCTTTATGCACCACCACCGAAAAGAAAACCGCAAGTGGGACGTCCACGGATCAAAGGACGTAAGCTGCCGAGTCCTCAACAAGTCGTTGCCAGCCGTGAACTCACCACCGCCGTGGTAAGTTGGTATGGAGGCGGAGATCGCCACGTTCAATTGACCAGCGATACCGGCCAATGGTACAAAGCGGGTGGGGGCTTGGTGCCGATTCGTTGGGTCTTCGTCCACGATATCCAAGGCACGCATCGGGATGAGTACTTCTACACTACCGACACGAGCCTTAATGCCACCCAAATCGCTGGTTGGTTCACGAGCCGCTGGCCCATAGAGACCACGTTTCAAGAGTTGCGTGAACACTTGGGTTTTGAAACGCCACGACAATATGTAGCCAATTCGGTGTTGCGTACCGCCCCGTGTTTGTTGGGCTTGTTCAGCATAGTTTGCTTGATTTTTGCTGAGCATGCGCGGCGTCATCGTATCCGAGTACGATGGACGCAATGGTATGCCAAAGCAGAACCTAC
>SMTZ1_10018167_pt1 | contig 13058 bp, 11 predicted proteins | sample DeeMarSWOR136_30_FD_25667 | JGI IMG/M metagenome (IMG submission 25667) | reverse complement strand
ATGCCTACTTACTCATGCCGCAACGATTCAATCGGGTCCATATTAGCGGCACGATAGGCCGGGTACAGGCCGAAGGTTATTCCCACGGCTGCGCTGATGCCAAAGGCCAGGACCAAGGAGCCACCTGTAATCACTGTTGGCATATTGCCAAAATAGGCCACTAAAGACGGTATAATAGAACCCAGAATAATTCCCAGAACACCTCCAGCCAACGTTAACAGCAGTGTCTCTGAGAGGAATTGAACGATAATATCGCGTTTTCTGGCGCCGAGAGCACGGCGAATTCCAATCTCGCGTGTGCGTTCGCTGACGGTTGCCAGCATGATATTCATAATTCCTATTCCGCCGACCAGAAGTGAGATAGCCGCGATAGAACCAAGGACAACACTATATATTCTCTTTAGTCTTGCCATCGCCATCAACTGCTCAAGCGGCACGACAATCTGGTAGTCCTTCTTTTCGTGCAGCCGGTCGAGCAAGGCATCGAGAATATCTCGTAACGGCAACACCTGTTCGGAGGAGTCAGCTTTCACGGTTATCGTCTGGAGTTCCACTTTTTCCGCGCTGCGGTTTCCCCCACTAAACCTGAAGTCAAGCTCGGGGAAGCGGCACTTTGCGGTTGTAAGTGGGATATAAACGTTGCCCACGACGCCGCTGGCTCCACCCGGCGAAGCCAAGTCAGCCCCGAAAGCGGTGGTCGTGTGCGCAGGAGCGGGTTGGGAGGCAATTCCCACGACCCGATAATAGCTGCCGTAGATTTTTACATCGAGTCCAAGAGGGTCATCGAAGGCAAAAAGCTTTTGGGCGACCCGGTCATCAATAACACAGACCGCCAGGCGATATTGCAAATCGACGCTGCTCAAGAATCGGCCACGAATTGCCCTAATGGGCGAGATTTCGGTATACCAAGGGATGGTGCCGATGATTTTTATAGCAACCTCGGGGCGAGTAAGGTAGCGTGCCCTGTGGTCTATTTCGCGAATTGGGACAACTACCTGCACATCCGGTATCGTATTTCTAATAGATTCGGCATCATCATACGTCAGTCCGTATTCCTCTATGGTCTGTTGACTACCGGTGTCGGTTTTCTCTTCCGGTGGTTTTACGGTCTCGACAATCAAATTGGTGCTTCCGAGCTGCGCGATTGTCTGCTGTGCGGCCATGCTGGCTCCCTCGCCAATGGCGAGCATCGCGATTACCGAGCAGACGCCGAAGACGATGCCGAGAGTGGTGAGGACAGAGCGCAGGCGGTGCATCCACAGGCTTTTTGCCCCCAACCTGACTATATGTTTTAAGCGAAAAAGAAACATATTTTTTCAGTTTTCGTTTGCGAGTTCGGTCTCGACCTGACCATCGTGTAAACGTATGATTCGCTGGGCTCGAGCGGCGATCTCGGTATCGTGGGTGACAATGATGAGGGTTTTTCCCGCCGTGTGCAATCGGTCGAGGATACCGAGGATTTCGGCGCCACTTGCGGAGTCGAGGTTGCCGGTAGGCTCATCAGCAAGGATTATTACGGGGTCATTCGCGAGTGCGCGGGCGATAGCGACCCGCTGCTGCTGGCCGCCACTGAGTTCCGAGGGCCGATGCTCGAGCCTGTCAGCAAGTCCTACGGTTACGGCTAATTGCTCAGCATGCTCGGCGCTTGCCTGCTCGGAAAAGCCCTGATAAAACATAGGAAGCTGTATATTTTCCACCACGTTTAGCTGGCCGATTAGATTGTAGGATTGAAAAATGAATCCGATGCGCTTGCCACGAATCAATGACAGCCGGTCATCGTCAAGTCTGGAGACGTCCTCTCCGCCGAGGTAGTATCGGCCGCTGGTAGGTCTGTCGAGGCAGCCGAGTAGATTAAGCAGGGTAGACTTGCCGGAGCCGCTTGGGCCCATAACAGCTACAAACTGGCCCGGTTCTATCTGCAGGTCCACTTCCTGCAGCGCAGGGACCTGCACAGACCCTAATTGATATGTCTTAGACAGCTTCCGGATGTCCACTACAGCCATTAATGGTTACCTTCCGACCTCCATCATGGTGGCTACTGTGTTTTTCAGGCTTCTTTGCCGGTTTCTTCAACCTGGGCAGGGCGAGGTGGATTTAGCAAGACTTTCTCTCCCTCAACCAGTCCGCTCTTCACTTCTACAAAATCATCATTAAACAACCCGGTCTCTACCTCGCGCTTTTCCGGGCCCCTGCCGGTCAAACAATAACAGAGCTTTTTGCCCTCAACGGTTATAACCGCCTGTATCGGCACAATTAGAACATCCTGCAGCTCGTCGATGAGAACTGTAACCTTTGCCGACATACCTGTTTTGAGAAAATCGTGTGTTCCGTCGATGCTGACATCAGTTACGTAGACCTTAAGGTCACCCCTGAACCACCCCTGCTGTTCGGCCAACGGCGCTTTTTTGAGGACTTTTCCTGTAAAAGTCTTATCGGGAAACGCCGCCACGGTTATATCCGCGGCCTGACCTATCTTGACCTTATCAATCCAGGTTTCGTGTACCTTAATCTCGACTTTCATTTCGGATTGGTCGGGTATCGATATAATCTTTTGTCGCTCCCATATTTCGGCTCCTTCCTCAATCATCCTGTCCTGTCTGTACCAGGGCTCTTCACTTGAACCGTAAACGACCTGGCCGGGTGCCGGCGCTTTTATCGTACAAGCCTCAAGCTGCTCCTGAAGCTTTTCCAGACGCTCCTTGTGCAACAGATAGGTCGCTTCAGTGCTTTTGAGTCTGGCCTGGGCCTGTGCCAGTTTTGACCGTGCACGGGCCTGGGTCCGGTCCAGTTCGCGTTTGCCCTCATCATAGTCGCTCATACGTTTCTCAGCTTCTTTTGGAAATTCGTATTCGATAAACAGGTCTTTAGCTGTCCTGGCCTTTTCCAAGGCAACTTCATTACGTCTTTGGCTTAATATGTCAGCTTCCAAATCGGTTCGCGAGACGTATTCTTTTTCATAGAGCTTCCTAGTCCAGGTCAGCTTACTGTCGGCCTCTTTGAGTTCCTTATCTTTAAGGTCGATATCGACCTCAAGCTCGCGGAGTTTCTGGAGGGCCTCGCCGCCAAGTTGCGTGTCTTCAATCAATGACGGAATTTCGTTAGGTTCGTAGCCGGGATTAGTGTTACCGGACGCAAGCTTTTCGGCCACCACGGCACCGAGATATTTCTGCAGGTCCATGAGTTTGAATCTAACTTCCATCAGGCCTTTTTTGATGTCGCTTTCATTTTGTTTTTTCTGAATATCAAGTGACTCGTTGGCGTCGGTGAAGCTGGCCTCCGAGCTCAGGAACTGCACTTCCTGTTGCGTGAGCTTTTGTTCTAAATCCGAAGAATCCAGCTCAACAAGCACCATACCACTGTTGACGTCGTTGGGTGTTATGGTAGTGCCCTCATCGACGATACTGATGATGGTTGTTTTGCCCTCGACCTTGGACTTGATGTCTTTTGTATTAATCGCCTTGATGTCACCGTTCTCGGTTACGGTTATCGGCAGCTTATCACGTCTTACCGTGAAGGTGGTCATTTCCGGATTTGAACCACTGAGCCGGCCGGAGGCCCGGCGCATTAAAGCGAAGGCCGCTGCGCCCACAGCTGCAACGACAACTACAAGGATCAGAGCCCAGCGAAGGCGCTTCGGGAGCGCAAATTTGCCGGTTTTTACTTCGGTCTGGTTTTCTGCACTACCCGCTTTCATCACATTAACCTGATTAGTATGCTGCTATTCTACCCACATTCCGTCGGGCCTGACCTGTAAAATACCAACATCCCGGAAAAAGCTCAGCTTCGCGTCTAAGTGTGCGACTAAGGCGGCTGTTACGGCGTTTTGTGCGACCAGAAGGGCATTCTGTGACTCCAGCAAATCCCTGGTGGTTGCCCGGCCGGCATCCAACAGCAACCTGGTGCTGTCGACACGCCTCTCGGCCAACTCTAAACTGTTTTTCTGAATGCGGTACCGCTCCGCGGTTTCGAGCAGCAGGCGGTGTGAGTCACGGACCTGAAGCTTGAGGACATCCGCATCCAGTTCATACTGCCTTTGCTGTCTTTGCAATGCTATAAGTGCGATACGATAGGTATTTCTCTGCTCCACCCTCTCCAGGGGCAAATCAGCGTCGAAGCCAAAATCGTACATACCCTCGTGAAAGCGCAGATTCTGAAAGTCAGTTTCATCCTCAGGAGAGGTAAACTTAATATTATCAGGGACAGTACGGGCGTTGAGATTAAGCTGCGGTCCGAGTCCTTCGGCGGCCAAAACGACCTTTCGCAGCGCATCGTCAATCTGGTCTGCGGCGTTAGCCAAATCAAGACGCTGGAGCAGGGCTGTTTCAATAGCTGCCTCGACTGTGAAGGCCGGCTCGGTTATTCCCATTTCTTCCAAAGCCTTGAGTTCATTTTGGTCGAGCTCGATATCAATATCAGTCGGCAGACCCAGTCTTATTTTTAAATCGTCGAGCACACGTTCGTACCTCTGCTGAGCCGCCACATAGCGGTCTGAAGCCGCCAACATATCCTGTTCCGCCTGGTCGACCTCGAAGGGCGGCCTACGGCCGGCTTTGGCAAGCCACTCGAGGCGCTCTTTTGATTCAACGCGTCTTTTATAATCATTTTCAGCATTTGTTACGGCGTCCCTTTCCTGCAAGACCCCGTAATAGGCATTTATGACATCAACAACAAAGGTTTTTCGAAAGCGGTTGAACGAGCGAATGTCGTATAATACCTGGTGTTCGTTCTGGAGTAATGTTTCCCAATCCTGTTTGCCTGCGCCGGCGCCGAGCAATGGTACCGCTATGCTTGCCGTGAGGACCGAGCCTAAACTTGTTCTTGGGTCACCGGTTAGATATCTGAGCCAATCCACGGCCAGGCTTGTACTGATTATGATACCGCTCGGGAGGACAAAGTCCTGCGTAGTTGCAATATTGGAGCGCAAGAAAAACCCGTCATCAGCAATGGTATTCTCGACATAGGCGCCGTCGATGGTCGCAAACCACTGTCGTTCGTAATCATGCCTGATGCCTGTCAAGTCAAGGGCCGACAGGTAGAGATTCTCCTTTTGATTTTGATAGTTTCGGTTGTTGGCGGTTGCGAGCGCAACTGCCTGTACAAGAGTTATAGTGTCCGGCGGAGCAGGCACGCCGTCGACTCGAATCTCATTCGGTGAGGGGGGCAGGTCGCTGTCGCTTACGATGTAGTTCGCCTTTTGGCCGAAGCTCTCATGCCACTTGCTATCGATAATCTTATATACCTGCTCATCGGCCTCTTCTTTGTAGTGCTGCGGGCTACAGCCGCCGACCATGCCGAAGACAACGGCACCACAGAGCCCCCAGTACAACAGCATCACAGGCCTGATTCTACAACACATAAGCCCTTCTCCAGTATAGTCCGCACTCGCATAAGGCATCGACATCCGTATCTATGTCATTATACAATAAAAGGTTACAAAAGAAAAGACAAAAAAAGCCAGCCAAACCAGCCGCAAAGAGTAAAGGTCTCGGATGTAAGACGTTGCTCTCGCACAGAGGGCCCTCAATAAGGTCCTCAAAATCAACAGGTTACGCGGGAAAAAGCTGAAAGGACATTGGCAGAACCATCAATTTTTCCATAAGTATAGACGCCAATTTTATGAAAATGTTTCAAAAAAATGCTACTTAGGCTGAGCTTTGTAAGTAGCGGAGCGTAAGAATTTTATTGCAAAATCGGGTGATTTCACGTAAGCTAAAGGAGATTTTTGAGGTTGGCGGCGTGGCCAAGTGGTCTAAGGCGACGGTTTGCAAAACCGTTATTCGCCGGTTCGAATCCGGCCGCCGCCTGTTTGATTTTTCAGGCTACTTTTGACCGCGACCGGTCAGCGAATCAAAATCTCAAAGACCATACACACCTACCGAGTGAGAAACTCAAGCAGTTCATTGGGGGTCTGAAGATACTTCTGAGGCACTATCCTGACCAGCCGGCCGAAAGCTGACGGGGCTGTGAGGGGGAGGTTGACAGGCAACGGCAATATATGGAAAGACCGAAGTTTATTTACTGTAAATCCCTAAAAAGAGCTTTGTCAAGACCGGGCGGGACAAATCAACAAATACTGCGGCAAGAGATATCCGAAACACATCGCTCAGGACAGCAACAGGCTTTCTCAAGCCTTCCGAGACATTAATAACTGGTTTTGCTGCTTCAGGAGATGTCGCGGGCCACTCGAACAACCGCGACCTCATGTCTGTTTGAATCCTTAATGATAGACCTCGAAAGGGAGACGGGAAATACACTGCCGTCTTTTCGCCTGTGATAAAACCCAACCTGCCAGGCGTTTCTGCCGATTCTGAAGACACTTCTGGTATTGCCAGTTTGAGATTTCTCTATCCAAAGAATATTACAGTCTTTTCCAATAACCTCTTGCTCCGTATATCCATAGGTCTGACAGAATGCTTTGTTCACAAAGATAATCTTATTCTTCATATCGGTAATGCAGACACTATCATCGGTACTCATAATAGCACCTGACAGCAAGTGCAGTTTTTCTTCCATCTTTTTGTGCTTGACGACGTTTTCGATTGTTACAGGAACGGTTTTGAGGTAGTTTCGTCCGAGGTCCTTTATCACATAATCACAGGCGCCGGCTCTCCATGCCTTCACAACCAATTCCTCATCTCCGACTCCAGTGACAAGGATAATGGGGGTATCTCCCACCGAACCCAAGATATCGAACGCCGTACCATCGCCAAGCGAGTGGTCAGAAATAATAATATCGAACCTTTCGGCACCCAGAATCTTACGAGCTTCTGAGACGGAGCCAGCTATGGTGTAATCGTAGGGAAGCTTCTGGTCCTCGACGAGGCGTCTGAACGCCATCTGGTCAATCTTATCGTCTTCAATCAGCAAAATTTTATAGGTGGTAGTCTCCATAGTCTTATCTCCCACTTGGCAACTCACTTAAGGCCCAGTACAGATTGATTGTCCGGATGGCCTCCACGAATTTTTTATAATCGGCAGGCTTGACTACATAACCTGCGACACCGTTTTCAAATATCTCGGTTACATCTCTTTCACTTCTTGAGGTAGTTAAAACCACGACCGGTATTGTTTTAAGCACTTTATCAGCTTTTATGGCCTTAAGAAGCTCGACTCCGTTCATTTTCGGCATATTCAAATCCAGAAGTATAAGACACGGCTTTGCATTGCCCTGTTCTGTTAAATAGCTCAATGCTTCTTCCCCATTGGTGGAATGAACCAACGGATTGCCGACCCTTAGGTCAGCGAGTGCCCGTTTAACCGTCATCACATCGACGTCGTCATCTTCAACAAGCAATATTGGCTTGGAGTTTTGCATCCGCCACTTCCTCTGTTTGCTTTGGTAGTGTAAAGAAGAATGTGCTTCCTTCGCCCACCTTTGACTCGACCCAGACTTTACCGCCATACAACTCGACGATTTTCTTAATAACAGTAAGGCCGACGCCGGTGCTTTCAAATTCGTCCCGAGAAGATAATGTCTGGAATATTCGGAAGATTTTTTCGAAGTGCTGCTCTTCGATTCCGGGGCCATTATCGGCGACACTGAACTTCCAGAAGCCGTCCTCTTCGATACAGCCGATTTTTATCCGGCCCTCGGGCTTATCCATATACTTGACGGCGTTGCTCAGCAAGTTCTCGAATACCTGCATTATGCGGGTCTGCTCACACTCAATTGCCGGCAGCTCATTTTCGACTGTAATCGTGATATTCTCCGGCGCTGCTACCATATCGATAACGTTTGGAATGAGCTCGTTCAAATCCACCTGCACTTTTTCCTCTGTAATGCGGCCAACTCTTGAATATTGAAGCACTCCATCAATCAGGTTGTGCATTCGTTCGACGCGCTTCAAGAGCAAATCCATCTGTTCTTTGCCCTGTTCATCAAGCTTGTCCGCGTAATCGGATGATATCCAATCGGCCAGAGTCTTGATTCCCCGCAGGGGCGCCTTTAAATCGTGTGAAACGATGTAGGCAAAATCCTTCAATTCCTGTATAAGTTCAGCCTGTATTTGTTCTGCGTACTTGCGCTCGGTGATATCTCGTGTGATTGCTATTATGTAGTCTTTTTTTGCCTGACTTACGAGTTTAAGACTCGTTTCGACGAAAAATGTCGCTGCATTTTTGCGCTTAAGCTGGCCTTGTATAATGATATCTCCCTCAAGTTTGAGTTCTTTAACATGTTCCTGCCATGCGGAGTCACCTGTTATGGATTCTTCGATGTCTTTAACGGTCATATCGAGTAACTCTTGACGCGTATATCCCAGACTCTCACATGCCCTGTCGTTGGTATCGAGTATACGACCCCATTCGGGTTCTATCACAAAAATACAGTCATTTGAGCGGTCAATCAGGTCTCTGAATAATTCCAGTTTTTCTCCCGCGCGTTTACGCTCGGTTAGTGCACCAAGCCGCTGGGCAATGGCATTCAGCAGATCCTGCTCTTCCTTAAGCAAGGGGCTTTCGTCGCCCTGAAGCTGTTTTCCGAAATAGTAAACTTCGACAGCTCCAGCCTTGTCGCTGCGTACGTTTATCGGAGCACACTGACTGAATTCACTCTTCTGGAAATTGTCGGTTTTGTAGTGGACCCCGTCTAAGGTAATTCTCACAGAAGTGATATCCGGATAGCAGTATGCGTTACGAATAAGCTCTGTTGTTTCCTGAAGTATCTGCTCTAATGTGATTTTTGGAGTGTTGACAAGCTTGGAGAGCCCGTAAAAACAGTTAAGATGTTTAACTTGCTCCTGTAATTTCCTCTGGTCCGTCGGGCGACTTGCAATTTCCGTTTCAAGTTTCAGGCTGGCAGATGATAACTTTGCCGAGAGCTTTTGCAGCCTCTCTTCAAGGCGTGCGATATAGCGCGCCTGGGCTTCTTGCTTGTCTGAGTCACTGCCTGCCTTTTCATCGGCTGCGTGTCTGTGTTTTGCAATAGACCCGGAGAAAATCTTGTAGAGAACATATCCGAGAATAACTGCTGCCAGGATGATAATGAAGACGCTGCGCTCAACATCGTTTTTGATGTTTCTTTGTGCCAGCCAGCAGACCGCAACAAAACCTGCTACAAATACTGCCGCCAAGGCGATCTTTTTAAATGTATCTTTCACACCCATCATTTACCTACTTTGTTGCAGTTCCGGAGTCGACCCTGATATCAGTTAGTCCCTGTCAAATACCCGATAAAAAGCTGACAACAACCAGCTCTTCGCCGGAGGGCATTTACACGGCTGTCGTTCGTTGAGGACACAACTACCCTCTGAAACAAATATATCGGTGAAAGTAAACGGGTACTTTTTTAGATAAAGTCGGCGGCGGCAAAGCTTTCTGCACCCGCCGATTATACCGCGTTATTGCAGGCCTTATCGGTTCTGGCATAGAGATGCTTAACTGCTAACATAAAAGCCCGCCGTTTATCGGACAAAGAATTTGTTTGTGGCCGGCGCCCAGCCACAGCAGGCCGTCAGATGAATGACTGAGTTGGTCCCGCCGGATGTTATGCTCTTGCTGCCGGCCTTGGTGGATAGTTTTAAGCAAGAAATGATAAGCCTTCGCCCAAATTCCCTTCAAATGGTATGAAAAAAATAAGCAGTGCCGTAAAAACAGCTTTCGCCCTATGGAAAGCCCCTATTTGTGAGCTTTCTAACGATATACAAGGCTGTCTACTACTACATGCCCCTTCAGTTCGCCAAGCTCGGTAAGCATATCGGCGAAGCGCTGAAAGACAGCTAAGTCGATTTGCTCATGGCCCAACATATACAAAAAGACACAGCGATTTGCGGCATCTCGCGAAAGCTTCATCTGTTCGGCCAGGATAGACTCCGTCTCTTTGTCCTGCTCTCTCATATATTTCATAGCGCGTTCCAAGGCGCATATGACCTTTGCCGCGGTTTCGGGATGGCACCGCAAAAAGCTAGTACTTACCACGGAAACCGATATCGGATTAGGAGAAAGCATATCAGCATAGACGGAGCCGTACAATTTTTTGACAGCCCCCTTGGACAATGCGATGGCAATTGTGGGCTCATAGGCGTAAATCACATCGACAGAGCCTTTCAGAAGCGCATCAAGGTGATTTGCCGGGGCCATAGGGACAAACGTTATGGTTGAAACATTAACGCCTTTATCACCAAGATACTTTCTTAACAGATTTGCAGCGGTGGTACCTGGAAATACTGCGACTTTCTTGCCTGATAAATCAGATAAAGTTCTAATGGGCGCATCCTTTCTCACGAGTAGTGCGTCAAAAGGCTGGTCGGCTGTTATTTCGCTTACCGCAAAGACTTTCAGCTTGCCTGGTGCGCGAAGCTCTGCTGCCAATGCAGGAATAGCAGAAGCTCCTATGAAACAGTCTATGTCGCCAGCGACTATGCCTTCTACAATTTTGTTGCTTGAGGCAACGGGTATGGCTTTATAAATAACGCCTTGCTCAGTAAAGAATCCTTCGTGCCCAGCCACGGAAAGAGGAAGACTGGTTACAAGATTCAGATACCCTATCCGAACAGTTGGCGCTCGTTCGCAGCCAGGCTTTTTAAAAGACTGGCACCCTGCAATTAGGGTAACAATTGTTATTAAACTGATGGCAGCTGTTTTTTTCATAATCTCTTGCCTTTAAATTCAAATCTTCGATACGTTTAATCTCAGCCTTTTTGACTGCCATAAGGGTATCCCAAATACAATCAAAAAGCAAGATTTTGCTGGGAATATCCCTGCCGGCGTGGTAAAATACCTATATAATCTAACAGTTTTTTAACGGAGGCCGAGACAATGCGGAAACAAGCAATTCTGGTTGTAGCACTGGTGCTGATAGTTGTTGCGAGCTTTGCGGAAGTCTGCGTCTGTGCCGAGAAAGACCTAGTCTTGCGGGGAGTGTACGAGGCAGCGATTGATTTGCCCCGCATTTTGTTTTTGCTGAAACGTCAGGCCGATGGTCCTGCTTTGGGTCCCGGCGGGCGTTTTGAGGTCAACTATGCTTTTTTGGATACCGGTGGGTCGGGTATATTGCTTTCGCGTGAGACAGCTAATGTGTTAGGCGTAGCTGTCGAGCCAAATGCAAGGTTTGTCGATGTCGGCATCGGCGGAGATGAATACTTTGATGTCTCGGAACCCCTATACATTGGTATTGCCGACTACGAACAGAAGAAGCCGTATGAGCCGGATACTTATAAAATTCTTGGCCCCGGGCGCGTTCAAGTTAAAAAAGAACCGGCGGGCCTGCTGGGCCAGCCAGTTGATGTTATAGGCGTGCCGGCAATGGCTGGGCGGGTCATAGTTCTCAATAGTGGTGCGACCAACAGTTTGGGATTTTTCGCAGCTCAGGTAAAGGAGCCGGGAGACCTTTCGATACCGAAGGTCGATTTGACAGTAGTGCTTCGGTTTGAAAACTTCCTCAATCCCAACAATCACAGGAATATTCCGCCCTTGCCGTCACTTTCTTATAACCCGGTCATTGACAATATCGTGATTAATTACAGAGGCAGACGCTCTAAGGGTAACTGGCTATTTGACACCGGGGCCACCATCAGCTTTATTTCCGTAGCCCAAGCCAACAAGTTAGGACTTACAGATGAAAAAGGCAGGCCGTTGGTAACGCAGGTTTTTTCAGCGCCTGTGGGAGGTGTCGGGGCTATGGTTGAGATTCCCGGCTTCGAGATAGATGAGCTTACGCTTCCGACGCTATCCGGACATAATCTTGTGTTTGACAAGCCACGATTAGGTGTGCGCGACATCAGGTACTTTGACGAAGATAAGGGCAAATTTGTCACTCTGGACGGAGTCTTTGGGAGCAACTTTTTGTGTGCGTCGGTGAAGATGGAGGATTTACTCTCTTTAGAAATCGGCGAAACGGTGTTTGAGAAGATAGTACTCGACATGCGGCAAGGACTGTTGGGTTTTGACATTAAGGATGGTTACAGGCTGCCTTAATGTTGACTGCAGATGGACCAACGCAATAGGGGCCATGTATCGGGCTTCAGGGCGGTGATTTGCGGAAGGAAAGCCGAAGTGGTCGTACAATTTAGCTGGTTTTAGGCTAAAACCGGCGTTTTGTAAAACGTCGCCCGGCCAAAACCGCTTCAGAGAAAACAATTCAAAAATATGCACAGGCAGAACGAAACTCATTTCGTGAAAATGGCAAAATACTTACGGATTTGGCCGAAGAAATCCGACAATACCTTGACAGACAGGCATAATAAGTATATAAGCGTATTGCTTTTAAGCAATGCCGTTGACTATATGCAGGCATGTTAGGGAAACTGCCTGAACCACAGAACTGGGTTCTTATTTAACATGGAGGTATAAAAAAATGGCCTGGGACAGTGTAAGAGAGAAGAAGGGCGAGACTAAAAAAACGACAACAGGCAAACTTGCCGAACTGCGTCCGTCAGCCAAAAGCCCTTCTGAAGAGATGGTCGGCGAGGGAAAGCCGAAGGATGAGTTGGCCAGGGAAAGAGACAAAGACCTAGCCAGCGGTATGGAAATACTGGAGTTAGACTTTCTGCTGAGCATTGTTGAAAATACCGAAAGCGATGACAGGAATGACGTTACAATGCGAAGACTCAATTTCAATGAACTGCTTCGCAGGGAACAGCTCAACACGATTGACAGTACCGCGCTTAAGGTCTACGCCAAGAACGAAGGTAATCCTTACGGCAAGGTTATCCAGTGCGAGGCGATGAAGGAACTGACAAAAAGGACTGTCCATAAGAGCAAACATGGCGGTTGATTACAAGGGGCCGGTAGCGATCTGGTTGTGCCTGAGTCTCGGGGTTTTTCCTCAGCAGCTACATCTTCGCTGACCCACCTGCAGCAGCTACACAGTGAAATAAACCGGGACGTGGAAACATCCGATTCAACCCAGACCGACATCCCGCATAAAGCAAGCATTCCGGCTTACGAAGGACAAATATGAGCCATTACTTAGCACAAATTATCCTGGCTGCCAGCAACAGCGACGGAGAGGATACATTCTGGACGCAAATGCTTGTCCTTGTGATTTTGGCGGCCCTATTCGGCATCGGCAGTCTCGTCAAGACAAAGTCAAATAAACTCAAAGGCATAAAGCAGGATTA
>SMTZ1_10005219_pt1 | contig 13059 bp, 12 predicted proteins | sample DeeMarSWOR136_30_FD_25667 | JGI IMG/M metagenome (IMG submission 25667) | reverse complement strand
ATAATAGGCTTTTTTTGCGGCCTGGCCATAATGGTGTCCTCCATACTCCAGGGAAAGGTCGCTGCCACTGCTATCCTTGCATCATCCAAAAAGCAGGAGATCTTCGGCAAGTGCTTTGCTGCCGCAGGCATTATTGAGAGCTTCGCGATCTTTGCTCTTGTAGCGGGCATTGTAATGGCAGGGACTTTATAGGAGAATCCATTCTTCATGTCATGATTAAACAAGACTTTCCTTTGTAATATGGAGGTGTGATCTTATGCCTACGATATTTTTCTACGGCCCAAAACTGGACAAGAATAAGAGCAGGGAGATGATCAAATCTTTTACAGAGACAGCCAGCAAATTGACAGGCATCGAAAGATCTGCCTTTGTGGTCTATCTCATGGAATCATCCCCCGAGAATGTGGGGGTAGGAGGGGAGTTATTAGAGGATAGATTCAAGAAGACAGAGGGTGTGCATAAGGTGTAAAAGGCCTAAAAATAGTATCGCACCTCTAAATTAATCGAGTATGGATACAGACCGAATTCACTCCTGATCCGTGCACCCTCCGGCCTTTTGCCGAAGGGGAGCCCCAGGTTCAATGCCAGTTCAGCCTCGTTTGAGAGGGAGTAAACCGCGTTGATTGAGCATAGACCGGAATTATCTCCCAGATTATGGATTAAGGACATCTGGCCTCTTAATAGCGGCGTGAACTCATAACCCAGGCCAAGTGCCATGTAATCCCTTCCCAGATATGCGCTCCAGCCCCTAAAAAGGGCAGGTATGATGGAATAATCGTTGACCTTTCCAAGGCCGCTTCCGTGATAGAAATATTCCAGCCTGATATCCAGGTTGTTTTCCCAATAATGTTCCAGACCAACGGTAAATTCTTTATAGGATCCATGTGGCGGATCGTCCGGATAACGGATATGACCCTCAGCCCGAATGCCCAGCCACTTAAAAAATTCACCCTGTATCGAGCCGCCTACGACATCGCTATCACCCAGTGTCCCGCCTAATAATGCCCACTCAAAATCCCTAAATACCGTTGAGACGCGGCCGATATAGGAGGTGCGATGGCCTGCATGACTAGCGCTCCACCCTGTGTCAGTATCAGGATCCGGATTGTAACCGAGGACGCTTATCAAGGATAGCTGGGAAAGGTCTCCCAGACGTACCTCAGCCCTCAGTGCGTCGACACCGGGCTTATATACACGATAGAATGCCTGGGCTGCAAAGGGGGCGAAGAAGTCATTTGGTGAAAAATAGAAGGTGGTTGCCAGATTTATCGGTTGACGACCCAGGATAAGATCAAGACGATCTTTTGACCATCTTATGTTGAACCGGTCTATGGCAGCATGCACGTAGTTTCTATCGCTCAGACTCCATTCCAGTAAAGAACTTCGTTCCACATCCTGGATGGTAACATTTGTGGCTGTCTGGTTGGTCTTAAGCGCCTCGGGAATATAGGTCTGGTAGGCGTCGGCCTCAAGACTTATGGTTTCTCCGATCTGTGCCTTCATAATAAGACGCGCCAATCCCCCCAATCCGTATCTATTGCGGTCCTTATAAAAAATAGTATTTTCAGAACGTCTATAGGCAGTCCCATAGACCTGCAGCATTCCGCGAAACTCGATGTCGGCTTCATCCCCCTGTCGTTCGTAGAATGCGTAGGAGGAGGGCGGAAAGAAGGCTAGCATTATATCCAGGAAGAAGATGGATGCGAGCAGCGATTTCCGGTTAAAATTCCGCATAGATATCTATTCCAGAGGGACATGATATATTAAGAATCATCCCCATATTTCAAGGATTCAAGTGAAACATTTTTAATTACAAGATCATCCTAAGAGGAAAGCGCCAGATTATATCAATAGATCTTAATCACCGCAGTCTCCTCACTTCTTAGGGGAGGATTAAGGTGGGGTCTTTCGAGACACCCTCCCCACCTCCCCCTAAGAGGAGGAGGAAATTGTTTTTTCCCTAGATTAGTCATAGCGCTACGTTTTAAGATATTACAATAATTTAAACGTGATTAATCTATTAATGGGCTCAATTTATGACCTCATCGCTTTCTATTCTTCCGTCCAGCAGCCTTATAATCCGGTGCGCCCGGTCAATTACCCTCAAGTCATGGGTGGAAAACAGGAAGGTTACACCGGATTCATGATTGAGCTTCTCCATCAGGCTGAGGAGCGAATCCGCGGTGGCCGAATCGACATTCGCTGTGGGCTCGTCTGCCAGCACTATGGCCGGTTTAGTGACGATAGCCCTTGCTATGGCCACCCTCTGCTGCTGCCCTCCTGACATCTCATCAGGCCGTCGGTTCTCAAGTCCTTCGAGTCCCACTTCCTTAAGGATGGCCATTACCCTTTCACGGCATTCACGTCCGGATACACCCTGCAATGTCAGGACAAACTCGGCGTTTTCATAGGCCGTCATAACAGGGATAAGATTATACGCCTGGAATACGAATCCTATCCTATCCCTGCGGATGGCGGAGATATGTGAACGTGTTAAAAGGCCGATATCCTGCCCTTCCAGAAACACACTTCCGGATGTAGGCACATCAAGTCCGCCTATCAGATTCAGGACCGTCGTCTTCCCTGATCCCGACGGGCCGCAGAGCGTGGCAAAGTCCCCTTTGCGGATCTCAAATGATAGACCATCCACGGCTCGCACCTCCATCTTGCCTTCCCGATAGATCTTTGAAGCCTCTTCAACCCTGACGATCGCATTATTCATCATTGTTTATCCTTCACCTTTTAAATTGCCAGTAAGATCATTAAATATTAATTTGTGATCGTGCACTTTGTTTGATCCATATGTGATTCTGGATAATAGATGCTTGATACTGGTTTAATTATCCAGAATCCAGAATCCAGTATCCAGCATCTTAATATTTTAAATCGTCTTAAGGCTTTCAATCGGCGGAATTATTCCGGCTCGCCATGCCGGATAGATCCCGGATAAGATAGTAAGCGTGAATACGCCGATCATAATACCCGCACTGCTTTCCTTGAACAGCCTGATCTTCATCAGGGGATCGATAAGTACGCCACTCACGCTATAGTCAGTTCCCACCATGCCGCTGAAATCTATGCCGTGGTAATACAAAAATGCATACCATGGACATGTAATTATTACACCCAGTATAAGCCCTAATATACCAAACCAGATCGATTCCATGATTACGAGCCTGAAAAGTGTGAATGGGGACATGCCAACAGCCATCATTACCCCGAATTCCCTTGTCCTTTCCATGACGCTCATAAGCAGTGTATTAAGGATTCCCGCTGCAATAAGAAGGCCTAGAAGGACTTGGATAATGCGGTTTCCTGCCTTATCGAGGCTAATTATAGATGCAAGTTCGGACTGTGTCTCCTTCCAGGTCAACACCTCCGTATCCGGGTCGCCCAACGCTGAATTGATGACATTTCGTATCTTGGAGGCGCGACGCTGATCTTCAATAACAATGGAAATAAGCGTGGCATCCGCCGGCCCATAACTCAGGGTAGCTCGGACCCTGTCGATAGGCAGCAGGATCATGGAACCGTCAACCTCACTTACTCCCGTTTCAAATATCCCCGTCACCCGGGCCATCTCACTTATTATCTCTCCATTTACATCGGTGGTCGTATAGACCAGCTTTTTATTGATGCCTATACCAAGCTTCTCTGCCACCCTTTTTCCTACAATCGCCCCGCGGCTGTCTGTACCTGTAAAGAGCTGCCCTTCAATTATGGAGCGGATAAAAAGATTATCCTTGTCTGTTTCCATGCCCGGGTCAATACCGATAAAGATCCCTCCGATACTCTTGTTAGCGCTCGCCAGCATAGCCTGGCCTATTATCCTTACATGAGCGTATTCTACTCCCGGTATCCGAAGGATCTTGTCTTTCATCTCGTAGGTATTAAAGATCCTCTTATCCAATGCAGGGGTCTCGTTATATCCCCTTGGCTCAACAGTGACATGCCCAAGGCCCATAGTGGCGCTTGTGTCGATCATTTTTATGTAAGAATCGTCAGCCATACCTGTAAAGGTAGCTGACAACAGCACACCGAATCCTATTGAAAAGGTAGTTATATATGTGCGGCGTTTTCGTCGCCATAGATTGCGCCATGACATTTTGTAGATATTCATAAAATCGTTGTTCCTTTTATGCTTGGTCCTTTATCATCCTTTCCTATTCCTTACGCCCTGTGCCGTAGGTTGCATCTTAAAATCAGTGGTGGCTGTATGATCGGATCATTAATATATTTATAATTAGATTATTACCGTTACACCTCATCTATGGTGAATGGCTGAAATCGGTCGAATAACAGCGGCCTTCACGGCCGGATAAAGCACGGCCAGGGAGGCAATAATAAAAAGAAAGATAATCGGAGTTACAACGGCATCGCTTGTCAGATAGGCCCTCCATACCGGATCTATAGCAACCCCGCCGAAGGAAGCGCCCTCAGCCATGGATGAAAGATCGATGCCTTTTTTCTGAAAATAAAGTGACAAAGACCACCCGGAAAGTATAGCTATAAGGCTTGCCACAGCTACCTGTATAAACATTTCAGCATATATCAGCCGCATGATCTGCCAAGGAGTGACACCGACGGCTTTCATAATGCCCAGTTCCCTTATCCGTTCGAATACGCTCATAAGCATAGCGTTTAAGACTACCATTGCCACGGCCGTATACGTGATGATAATCATGATGATCATCTGCGAGTCGGCCAGGTCCAGTATCCTTGCTATAACAGGTTTAAGTTCCCTCCAGTTCTTGGTTTCATACCCCTCTGTCAGGGCCGAGACACGAGCTGTAGCCTCTTTGAGATCGCTGCTCCTGTCAGGTCGCATTACAGCGATTTCGTGTGCCCCTGTCGGGAGTTCCATCAATTTACGGAATTCGCTTCCGATCATGTAGACACCGGTCCGGTCTATCTCTTCGCCGATGGATTTGAGTATGCCTTTGACCCTGTAGAGATCGTTAGCCATGGAACCGTCAGTAGCCTGTCCCACGAAAACTATCTCATCACCAATATCCACGCCGAGGGTCTTGGAAAGCTTTCTTCCTATCACCACGCCCTTGGGATCCTTTTCATCGAGCCAGCTTCCCTGCAACACGTGATTGTGAATCTGGGTGACATCAGATTCTGTTGAAAGGTCTAATCCGTGCAATTGGACACCGGCAGATGTGGAACCCGCTGCCACAAGTCCGAAGCCGTAGATCCTCTGGGTGGCATGGAAGCCCTCCTGCTTAATAGCCTGGACCAGGTTGTCGGCGTTTTCGATGCGTTTATACAGGTCGGGATCATCCAGGTATGTCTTGGCATGGACCTGAATATCCCCGAGATCCATTGCGACCGCGTTTCGTTCGCTCGCCTGGAGCAATCCATCCATCAGTGCGGAGAATAGTATCATGATGAATCCGGCAAATCCCATGGCCAGTGTGGTTACCATGGTGCGTCGCCAGTTTCGTAAAACATTCCTTGATGCAATTGAAAGGATCTTCATTATTTCCCTGTAAAACAGTTTTTACATCCTATACCTAACACCGCATACCTCACACCCTATACCGCATGCATCATCCTTCACATCCTCTTCAGACTAGAGATAGAGAAGAAATGGTCCTCTAAACCGATATTCAATTCCAGGTCCTCATATACAAGCTCTGTATATTCATCCGGTTTATCAGCCGGAATCACCTTCATGACCTTTGGTCTGATCTTTCCCCCAAGCATCTCAAATCTGCTGAAGGTCATGGTGCGGGCGATATTCATATCCTCGTCATAATAGAAGTATTTTAAAGGCATATAATCTTCGGCAAGCACGATGGCCACAATTTTGCCCCAGACTACCGCTGCGTCTGGTTTGGGGATAAGTGTGAATTCGATTACATCCATGCCTTCTCTATTCCCCTCAAAAGAGATTGAAGGATCATAATCCTCTTCCATGCGAGATTCCTTAACCAGGTCATCATTTGTGAAATGACTGCCCATCCATGAACCCATCATCATGCCTGATGTAAGCTTTATAGTCCGGTCGGTCTTCGGCAGATAACTGTAGATATCATTCCCGGATTTTAAAGTGGCCGTGTTCTTGTCCTTCAATGGGGACAGGATCCGTACAAGGGTCTTATCCTTTCCTTTTGACCACCCTTCCATCCTCATGTCACGCGTGTAATGGGCGGTTTTGACCTGCATTGTCAGCACGGAGTGGGATGATGTCCCGCGCCACATATCTTCTATCTCTCGTAGTATATCCTTTGCCTTTTTCACGGCGGCATCATCCTGCTGCCCGAATGGCGTGTTCATCGGGAAACTCAGGAGAGTAAATATGAAGATTATTCCTAGGAGGATTCTTGATATCTGTTGCATTTCTTTATACCTGATAAATTTCCCCTATTTTTTATTGATATATCTATCCTATCTTAATGCAAATTATCAAGTTTAATAAGACAATTTCTTACAAGAGATCTTACGGGGAAATAAGGGTACCGAATAATGAACGTATTAAATAAATGGTAATTTTGCCCGTGGTGATTGTCCTGTTTGTCCGGCAAGGACTCTTTTTTCAGGGCGAAAGAATCCGGTGCCCGACATCCTGCATAAATCGTAGCAAAGTAGGGTGATATAAACCAGGTCCCGCTGATCTTCTCAAGACGATATCTACAGGCTTTATTGACGATGGTCTTATTTTTAAGGGTTTTAAAGGTACTTTCCGATTCGTAACTATATATTTTGCCATATCCCTGGAGGAGTAAACCCTTAAAAATAAGACCACTGCCGGGCTTGGTCGGAATCTTCTTTTAAGATATCGTCTTTCGAAGAACAGCCGTGACCTACAATCGCCCGCCTGCCATAGCCCTATTCAAATTATGCTGCGTATTTTCTCTTGCTTCATAACTAGCGACGGATTAAACATGAATATGCCATAAGGCATGGGCGGGCAGGTCGAACAGGGAATCCTGGATCGTAGTCCAGGACATGTTTTGAATTATGAAGTTTAGACTATTTCGATATTCTGGATTCTGTAATCGATATTCAATAATTCTTAAGTCATTTTTCATTAAAAAAAGGCCCCCGAGAGGAGAAAGGAGGGAAAACTCGGGGACCTAATTTGATAAGGTTATTTAATTTACTCCCTATCTGATGCAGAAAATAATCATCTTGTTTCACTATTCAATAGCTATATAGATTTTTTAACACCTCAACAGATATCATCAAACGATCCTTTTAAATATGATAAATATTCGTAGACCACAGGGATCAAGTGAGTAAAACAGCTTGACTTTATATCATTTAAAAAGGTAACAATATTATGCATTATAAGATGTGGACAGTGAAGGGCGGATTATGGTATGCCTAACGTGAACCTAAGAGACCGGAGGTTGAAATGAAGGTTGAACACGTTGAATTGCGCTTCGGGATTATTGCCAGGGAGATGGGATTTATCAATGCAGAACAGCTTGTCGAGGCGCTAAAGATACAGGTAATGGAGGAGGCAGAGAATAAGAAACATCGACAGATCGGGATTATTTTGCTTGAAAAGGGATTTATTACCTCCAAACAGATCGAAGAAGTTGTAATAAATATCATGAAGAAAAAATCGGAATAGATCTTAATGAATGATAGATATAAGGGATATTATCCTTTTGTATTCCAACCTCCGGGCACAATCCGATATACGGGATGAAGCCATAAAAATCCGCCCATAAGCAGCCCCTCAACGAGACCTTTGAATAATCTAGATTTTCTTTCATTTCGATCTTTATGTAATTTCAACCATAAGGAGAAATCTTGCTATAGTGAACGACATAGATAAGTACCCATAATCGCAAAAGCAGGCTACGGATGTCCGGCAGGGACTCTTTTTTCAGAGCGAAAGAAATTATCTGCAAGGAATCAGCGTAAGGATGTCGTCACCGCAAGCGGTATCTTCGACAGGCTGGCGATCACAGGTCACGGCTGTTCTTCGAAAGACGATATCTCAGAAGAAGATTCCGACCAGGCCTGGCAATGGTCTTATTTTTAAGGGTTTACTCCTCCAAAGTTATGGCAGAATTTCCGGTTACTAACCGGAAAGGGCCTATCACACACTTAAAAATAAGACCATCGGCAATAAAGCCTGTAGATATCGTCTTGAGAAGATCAGCGGGACCTAGTTTATATTGCCCGCATTTGCCACGAGTTATGCAAAATGTCGGGCACTTTATTCTTTCGCCTCTGAAAAAAGAGTCCCTGCCAGAATATATATGAATAACACTCTTAAAAATGCCTGGTTATTCGTGTCGTTCACTATAATTCGAGATGACAAATTCAGGTCTTTAATCGCAGGCGTTAAAAAGATAATCTATAGATGTGCAGCTAAACAGGAGTGCCGAAGAGGGGACTTGAACCCCTACGGGACTGCTCCCACTAGACCCTGAACCTAGCGCGTCTACCAGTTCCGCCACTTCGGCACGGATTACTGTTGATATTTTTTTACAATTACTTATATTATCCCCTGATTTCTGTCAATAGATAACTTGGAAGGTCTGAGGGAGAAATAGTAACAAGAGGATTACCAGAAATTGATTAATATTATTGATGACATAAAAGATATCAAGACTCCTTTAATAAATCCTGTTTTAACTATAGGAAATTTTGACGGGGTGCATAGGGGCCATCTCACACTCTTCGATAAGGTCAAACAGATAGCAAAGGCCATAAATGGGCAGTCGGTGGTAATCACATTTGACCCCCATCCTGTAAAGGTCATGAAACCCGGAAATGGACCGCTCCTCATAACCCCCATCAAGGAGAAGTTAAAACTGATATCAGATGCCGGTATCGATGTTATATTCTGCATCTCCTTTAATAAACAGTTCTCGGCTATCTCGGCGAGGGATTTTGTCAAGGATATACTTGTGGATAGGATAGGGGTCAGAGAGATCATTGTGGGTTACGATTATGCCTTCGGGAGAGGACGCCTGGGAGACATTAAACTCCTGCAGGATATGGGAAAGGAGTTCGGATTCAATGTCCGTGTGATTGAACCGATACATCTGGGTAAGACATTAGTATCCAGTACATATATAAGGGATCTTGTTCTGGAAGGAGACCTTGTTGAAGCAAAGAGGTTGCTGGGCAGGGACTACCAGATATCAGGGACGATTATTAAGGGCGAGGGAAGAGGTACGAATCTCCTTGGGTTCCCTACCGCCAACCTCCAGACTCTTGATGAATTGATCCCCAAGAAGGGTGTCTATGCCGTTATCGCGGATATGGAGGACGGCAGCTATTACGGGATATGCAACATAGGGAATAATCCGACCTTTGGCGCGAACGCCCTTTCCATAGAGACACACCTGCTGGATTTCAACAAGGATATACTCGGGAAGGAGTTCACCGTAAAGTTTCTTCACCGGCTGAGAGAAGAGAAGAAATTCGACAGTAAAGAGGAATTGGCTGATCAGATAAGGAAAGATATCACGAGAGCGAGAAAGCTTTTTGGCCTTCATGAACCTGGTCAAATATCCAAATAGATCCATTAACTGGAAATTATGGATAGGGCTGCTGATAAGCGCTATTTTCCTATACCTGTCTTTTAGAAAAGTCGATATCTACCGAACCTGGTTCCTCATACGCAGTTCTGAACTCCGGTTTATTGCCTTGGCAGTCATAATTACCTTTTTTCAATTTGTTATAAGGTCCTGGCGATGGTATATCCTTCTTGAGACCCTGAAAAAAACAGGTTTTACAAATCGATTATTATCCATCCTTATCGGCTTTGCCGCCAATTGCATTCTGCCTGCCAGATTGGGAGAGTTTGTCAGGGCTAATTACCTGGGTTACACTGAAAAGATAAGCCGTGTATCGGCATTCGGGACTATCGTGGTTGAAAGGATCTTTGACGGATTTATACTGCTCCTCATATTGCTGATCGGCCTTTTGGGCTCTCCATTTACGGAAGAATCAAGCGCCGTTTTCAGTGGCCTTCGTGCCACCGGGCTTTCCGTTTTTCTGATATATACTCTTTTGATACTCTTTTTAGTGGGATTCAAATACAGGACAGACACCTTTATTATTATACTTGAGAAATTCCTTTTCGTTGTCTCTCAATCTCTCCGGTCTAGGATCATTCAAGTAGTAAGAAATTTCGCATCAGGTCTGGTTCCTATCAAAGACTTTCAGGGCTGGACTATGGCTATATTCTATTCTCTCCTGTTATGGTTTTCTGCCCTGTATCAGGTTAAGCTGATCGCATTCTCCATTGGGTTATCGATTCCATTCATCGCGACCTTTCTAGTCATGGCCATGGTCGCTTTTGGAGTAATAATACCCTCATCTCCGGGATATATAGGAACCTATCATCTGGCAGTTCAATACGGCTTTATGTTATTCGGTGCGGCACGGGAGGAGGCGCTCTCTGCCGCGATCCTGCTTCATGCAACATTTTTCTTTCCCACCATTCTTTTTGGGGCAGTGGCCTTTGCATGGCTAAAGATTCGCGGCGGAGGGATTTCCAGAGAGGTCCTTGTGCCAGGAAGGGAATAGAACAGGCATGGCGCAAGTGAGCTCATAGCTGATAGCTCATGGCACCTAAGGTAGAAGATAAGAAGGTGAGAAGATAAGAGGCTAAGGAAGGAGTAGCTGATAGCACTTCGATTTCACTCAGTGCAGTGAGCCTACCGAACGGCTCATAGTAGATAAATTCGAAATTCGAAGCACGAAATTCGAAAGAATATCAAATGACAAAAATTCTAATGACAAAAACAATTACTATTAATCACTCGTAAGAGTTACACCCGTTTTGAACATTTGAATTTCGGATTTTGGATTTGTTTCGGCCCGCCCTGGCGCGACATCATTTGATTATCGCTGAAATATATATTTTTCATATATTTTACTGAGTAGTGCGATATTTACAATATCAGGTCTGGGCCAGGAATTTCGACATTCGGATTTCGGATTTGAAATAATACTGGTACTAAAGAAAATGGATTTCCTAAAAAATAATAATCATCTTAATAGAAGATCATTTGTAATGATATCCGGAGTGATGGGTCTAAACCTGGCACTGAATTCCATTGTATACCCGGCCGCTGAAGCCTTTAGTTTGAGAAAGACCCTCCATAAGGTGTCCGGAACCAGGCTGACCATGGGCACCATCGTATCCATGACACTTTTATCCACATCCAAGGAAATGGCCGAGGAGGCAATGGCCCTCGCATATGAAGAGGTAAACAGGTTATCGGCATTGATGAACCGTTTTGACGAGAGATCACCTGTTGCCCGGCTTAACATGGACGGGATCTTAAAGGACGCCAACCCTGATATTATTGAGGTCATGTCAAGCGCCCTCAAGTATTACAGCCTGACAGGGGGAGCGTTTGACATAACGGTCAAGCCTGTAATTGACCTGTTCACGCGGAAGTTCTCTTCTAAAGGAGAGGAGTATCCATCTGAGACTGAGATTGCTGCTGCAGTTGATCTGATTGGTTCGGATAAGATTGAGATCAAAGGAAGGGATATATACTTTAAAAAACCGGGTATGGGTGTTACTCTTGACGGAATCGCAAAGGGCTATATCGTGGACAGGGTCTCAGAGATATTATTGAATCACAGGATCGATAACCACCTTGTCAATGCCGGAGGAGATATCAAGGCAATGGGCGTCCGGGCCGACGGAAGGCCGTGGACCGTTGCCATACAGGATCCTATGAAAAACAGTAACTATCTGGATTGGATATATCTGACCGATGTAGCGGTCGCCACATCAGGCAACTATGAGAACTATTTTGACCGGGATAAGATCTTTCACCATATAGTGAATCCGAAGACAGGTCGCTCGCCTGTCTTAAACATCAGCGCGTCAGTAATAGCGCCGACAACAATGGAGGCCGATATACTCGCTACAAGCCTGATAGTTATGGACTCCAGAGACGGGCTGAAGCTGATTGATTCCCTCCCCCGGTGCGCAGCGCTTGTCATCTCAAGGAGTAATCAGATCCGAAGATCATCAGGCTGGAAGGGCTTTACCACCCAGTAAATATCTATCCATTAATCGCCGTAGATTCCATAAAATGCTTGTAAAATACCTTGTCTTAGTGTTACCTTTTAGCATCGTTCAGGGGCATGGCACATAAGGCTTAAAAAGAGAATATCGAATATTGAAAGAGCCTAAACTTCATAATTCAAAACATGTCCTGGACTACGATCCAGGATTCCCTGTTCGATATTCTTAGAGTTTTGACTCTAAAAAATAGACCCCATGGGACATTCAGGATAATACTGATACATATCTTTAAATCAGTTCATATTATGCCAATACTTTTGGACGTTAACAATTTTTTAATTATGTGCATCCGTGTCATTGATATATATCTGGCGGCACGTAATATTATAGTAAAGAACGAGGCAAGGTGGTGATCAGGATCGAGGTTAACAACATTGGATATGGGCAAACCTAGGATTTCGCGCAGGCTCGAAACCGATATTTCAGATAATCTGGTCATCCCTTACAGGCCGAGGAACTACTGGAAGGGGGATGTAAGGTTTAAAAATGGGTGGGTTGAAAAAGACTACGGAAGTTCACTTTTGCTGCCACGTTTATACGCCAGGATCAGTTTGTACTGGGAAGAGATAGCGCTCAAGAGGCTTCGAGGCATAGATGGTGTGCCGGAGTTCCTCGGGAGGCCGACGAGGAATTCGATAAGGATGACAAAGGTCCCCGGAATCCCCATTGATAAGATTAAAGCGGGAGAAGTAAGTGAATTATTCATTCAGCGTCTTAAGGAGCTTGTTCATCAGATACACAGCAGGGGCGTAGCTCATGGTGATCTTCATATGAGAAACATCCTGGTTCATGAGGATAGGGCCTATATTATAGATTTTTCCACAGCCTATACACTGGGCCGTGTCCCCTTTCTCGACAGGGGGTTCTTCAGGGTTTTTAGGCTCCTTGATCTTCAGCGCGTATATAAGACAGAGAAAAGGTTTTTTGGAAGAGGGACCCCGCCTGAGATGTTTTATATCTATCGTCTTGTAAAGGGAAAGAAATGAACAAGAGAATGATCAAATCCATACCTATAATCCTGGCATTAA
>SMTZ1_10014815_pt1 | contig 13060 bp, 7 predicted proteins | sample DeeMarSWOR136_30_FD_25667 | JGI IMG/M metagenome (IMG submission 25667) | reverse complement strand
CTCAAAGCCGCTCCTCCATTCAAGCTCGTGCTGTCCTCGGTGTTGCCTGGAGACTCGCGCGTCTCAGAGACAATCCACGCTCTAGCACACGGACGTTTCATCATCTACCATCTATTTGTTGCAGTCTGAGACGATCAGGTGCTGTAGAGCTGGCAGCGGGGTCGGTGATCTCCTTCGGAATAAGGGGGTCACATCTTTTTTTACAACTTCATATACCTGCAAGTGTTGGAGGGGCAGAAATTGACTATTTACAATTTACTATTGATTATTCCTCTAAGTTTCCCGGTGTCCTCTGTGGCCAAGAAACGCGATAAGAAGAAAAAGGCAAAATAGGTTTTCATCGTCCCTGGCGGCTGGCCCATAAATTGAATTTAGAATTTAGAAGTAAGAATTCAGCATCGAGATACGAAGGGTGAGTGCGTATGAGGTATGCAGGGCTTACCGGCGAGGGGATTTGGGTAGGGGGGTCGAGGCGACAAACAGGTGATGCGCATCTCCATCGCTGCTCACCGTGTGCTCGACGACCATGCGCCGGTCATGTGCAAAAAACGCCTTTTTTCGCTCCAAGAGCATCTTTGACCAGGTTTCAATCTCATCGGCGAGGTCAGGGGCGTTCTTGGTCATCTCCTTGACGATATAGCGTCGTTCTCGCTCCTGCTCATCCTCCGGGAACAGGGCGACGTTCCAGCAGAATACGGCCAGGCAGATGGCGCCCTCAAAATCGCGATCGTCGACAAGGTCGGTCAGGGGCCGGGCAAATTCGAGTATCACAGCCGACAATTTCTCCTCCCGATGCCCGGACCTGACGTGCAACGGCTCAACCGCGTACGTGCCGAAACCCCTCCTTCTGAGTTTTCTCAACCCACCCATTGGAATTTATTATTTATGATTTAATATTTTCAATTGAGATTGGCGAAGCCGCAATCGTCATTCGTCAATGGTCAATAGTCAATGCCTACGAGCATCCCATAGAGTTGCCGCAGTTGAAGCATTTGTAGCAGGTGCCGTTGCGGACGGTGATCGAGCCGCAAATATCACAGGCGGGGGCGTCCTCGAGGAAATGGGCGAACTGGGCGTTAAACTCCTCCAACGCCCTGGCCTCGGCCTGTAACGCCCCGGATTCGTCGGCCACGGTCGAGCCCACCAGCGCGGTAATCCGACTGGCCAGGCCGGCGAACCTGTTCTTGGGCCCGCTGTGCGGCGGCTTGGGACTGGCCTGCCCGCGATTCAAGGGCGGGGCGCCCTCGCCACGTACAGGCTTGTCCTCGCGCCTGACGGCTTTTGCCTCGGCGATCTTCTCGGCCAGGTCCCTGGTCTTTTCGACCAGCTTCTTGGCCGTCGTGGCATTCTTGCTCTGCGCGGCGCCGGAGGCCGCCCCTCGATTCGGGGTGTTCCGGTCCGCGTAGCCGGGGATGAACTGGCAGCCCAGCCAGCAGAAGATGTAGTCGATCAGGCTCTTGGCGAAGGGAATATCCCGGTTCGACGTCATGCCGGACGGCTCGAAGCGGGCGTGGCGGAACTTGTCCACCAGCGTGACGAGAGGCACCCCGTACTGCAATGCCATCGACGTGCAGGTGCCGATCACGTCCATGAGGCCACCGACGGTGCTGCCCTCCTTGGCCATGGTGATGAACAACTCACCAGGCTGACCATCCTCATATAGCCCCACCGTCAGGTAGCCTTCATGTCCTGCAACAGAGAATTTATGGGTTAGGCTCTGGCGCGTGTCCGGCAGCCGGCGTCGGAACGGCTGGGACGGAGCGGGCGCCTCGGCAGACGCGCTGGCCTTGGCGTCCTTATGTTTCTTGGTGGAAACCGGCTGGAGCCGCTTCGAGCCGTCGCGATAGATGGCCACGGCCTTCAATCCGAGCTTCCAGCCTTCCATATAGGCGGCGGCAATATCCTCGGTCGTGCTCTCTTTCGGCATGTTTATCGTCTTGCTGATCGCGCCGGAGATAAACGGCTGGACCGCAGCCATCATTTTCAGATGCGCCATGTAATGAACGTGCCTTTTGCCGTTGCGGGCCTTAAACGCGCAGTCAAAGACGGGCAAATGGTCCGGGTTGAGTCTCCGGGCGCCCTCGATCGTCTCGTTCTCGTCGATATGATCGCAGATGGATTTGATCTCGTCCACGCTGTAGCCGAGCCTTTCAAGGGCCATCGGCACCGTTTTGTTGACGAGCTTGAGCATTCCGCCGCCCGCCAGCAGTTTGTACTTGACGAGCGCAATTTCCGGCTCGATGCCGGTGGTATCGCAATCCATCATAAAGCCGATCGTTCCGGTCGGCGCCAGGACGGTCGCCTGGGCGTTGCGGAAGCCCACCCGGGATCCGGCATCGACGGCCTGGTCCCAGGCGTCCTTGGCGGCGTTGCGCAGATAGTCCGGACAGTGAGATTCGGGAAGATCGCAGGCGTGCTGGCGGTGCATGTTGATGACCTTGAGCATCGCATCGGCATTGTTCTTGAACTGTTCAAAAGGCCCCTTGACCGAGGCGACTTCGGCGCTCGCCGAATAGGCCGTACCCGTCATAATAGCACTGATAGCCCCGCCGATCGCTCGCGCCTGGTTGGAATCGTAAGGAAGCGCCAAGCTCATCATAAGGGAGCCGAGATTGGCAAAGCCCAGGCCGAGGGGACGGAACAAATGGCTGTTCTTTGCGATTGCCTTATCGGGGTAGCTGCCATTATCGACGAGGATCTCCTGAGCAATGATGAATAAACGAACAGCCTTCTTGAAACCCGCGACATCGAAGCAGCCGTCCTCCTTGCGGAATCTCATGAGATTCAAGGAAGCCAAATTGCAGGCGGAATCATCGGTGAACATGAACTCGCTGCACGGGTTTGAAGCGTTGATCGGTCCCGAGTTCGGGCAGGTATGCCAACGATTGATCGTGCTGTGGTATTGCAGCCCCGGATCGCCGCAGACTCTTGTGCCCTCCGCAATCAACCGCATCAATTCGCGCGCCGAGGGCTCATCCATCTTCTCGCCCGTTGTCACCGCGTAGGTCGCCCAGAGGGCATCTTTTTCCACCGCCTCCATGAACTCGTCGGTGACGCGTACGGAGAGATTGGAATTTTGAAACATCACGCTGTCATAGGCCTTGCTGTTGTAATCGCCGTCGTAGCCGGCCTCAATGAGCGCCCAGGCTTTCTTCTCTTCCTCGGTCTTGCACGTAATGAATTCCTTAATATCAGGATGGTTGATCTTCAGCGACTGCATCTTGGCGGCCCGGCGGGTCTTGCCTCCTGATTTGATCACCGCCGCGATCTGGTCGTACACCCGCATGAAGCTCAAGGGCCCCGACGGTCTGCCGCCGCCGGAGAGCTTCTCTTTGCTGCTTCTCAGTGTTGATAGATCGGTTCCGGTTCCCGAACCGTGCTTGAACAGCATGGCTTCGCTCGTCGCCAGACGCATGATGTCTTCCATCGAATCCTTGACCGATTGGATGAAACAAGCGGACGCCTGCGGGTATTCATAGCCGTTCTCACAGACAACGGCCTCTGCTCGCTCCGCGTCCCAGTGGTAATTATGCTTGCCGCCTGAAACGCCGTAAACGTCGAAAAGCCCGACGTTAAACCACACGGGAGAGTTGAATGCCCCGAACTGGTTCACGCACAACCAGGCCAATTCATTGTAAAAAACCTCGGCGTCCTCATCCGTGGCGAAATAGCCGTCTTTTCTGCCGCGATCAGCTATCGTCCTGCAGACACGATGGACGAGGTGTTTGACCGAGCGTTCCCGCTGGCCGGACTCCACGTCACCGTAGAAGTACTTGCTGGCGACAACCTTCGTTGCTAACTGGCTCCAAGAGGCTGGGACTTCGATATCATCCTGCTCAAAGACGACTTGGCCGTTGTCGCCGGTAATCTTGGCCGAATGTGTTTCCCATTCAAGCTGCTCGAAGGGATGCACACCCGGCGTCGAGAAGAAGTGTTCTACCTTTAATCCCGCAGATTTGGAGGCCCCCACAGATGTTTCCGGTTGTGATTGTCCAGTTGTGAAAGCAATCCCGGGGTCGAATTTGCCAGACATTTATACGCCTCCATGCGAAACGACACGACCGCAATATATAGAACAATCATCGGGGACTATGCCAGATGTAGTGGTCAGACCCGTAAAACAAGTATCGGCAGATTAGCGAGAATTTGATAATATGTAAAGACGAAAATCCGGTTTTCGAGCGCACTTTTTTTCCGCATCGTTCTTAGTCCTTGCGGTTGCTGAATCTATGGGAGAAAAAAATTTTGCATGAGCCAATCTGTTTCAGATAATTTCACAATGATGTTAGGATAAAGACATGTCGGCCAAAACAGATTGTAGATTCGAGTCGATTCGCAGACACATAAAGGGCTTCCCAAACGGGCCCGGCCTCTACTTTATGAAGGGCCCGGGCGATCACGTCCTTTACATCGGCAAAGCGAAAAATCTGCGCTCGCGGGTAGCCAGCTACTTTCAGCAGGGCACGGATTCGACTGCCTCGCGCGGGCCCAAAATCTCCGAGATGATTAACAAGGTCAAAAGTGTTGATTTCCTTGAGACGACAAGCGAGGTTGAAGCGGTGCTGGCAGAAGCCCGCTTGATTAAAGACATTCGTCCGCCTTATAACACCGACCTTGTGGATGATAAAACGTTTCCCTATCTGGAGATTACGACGAGACAGGACTATCCGGGCGTCTATATCACAAGGAAACCTCAGCCTCATGGCAGCAGATTGTTCGGGCCGTTCACCAATGCAAAAGACCTGCGGGGCGTGCTGGTCGTGCTGCAGAAGGTCTTCAGGTTTCGCACGTGCAAGCTGGACATTCAGGAGGATGACCAGAAGCGGAGGTTTTTCCGGCCGTGTCTTCTGTACAGCATCAAGCAATGCACGGCCCCCTGCGCAGCCAAGATTGACAGGCACGAATACAAGAAGACCATCACGGACCTCGTGAGGTTCCTCCGCTCGAAGCGATCGACGGTCCTGCGCCGACTGAGAAGACAAATGGAAGAGGCCTCGCAGGCATTGCAGTACGAAAAAGCGGCCATGTATCGCGACCGTATCAGATTGATTGAACGACTCGATTACCGGGGCAGTCCCGATGAAGACGTTCAGCCGGAAGTCTTTGCCGGTGATCCCACGGAAGCCCTCATGCAACTGCGAGATCTGCTGGAAACAACCGAGCCTATCCGGATCATTGAAGGGATTGACGTTGCGAACATCGCCGGTTCTGAGGCGGTTGGCTCCCTGGTCAAATTCATTGACGGCAGGCCCTTCAAGAGCGGCTATCGAAGATTCAAAATCAAAACCGTCAAGGGAATCGACGACTACGCCATGATCGCCGAAGTCGTCAAACGCCGATACAAATACGCCCTGCGGGGCGAAGAGCTCTGGCCCGACCTCGTGTTGATCGATGGTGGCCTTGGGCACCTGAGAGCCGCCGAGAAGGTTCTTCGAGAACTGGAGGCCCCGGCTATAAGAATCGCCTCCATCGCCAAACGCGAAGAACAGATCTACTTACAGGGTAAGAATACACCGCTGAGTCTGCCCGCCCGTTCGCCTGTTCGCAAGCTTCTGCAATACGTTCGGGACGAGGCTCATCGCTTCGCGCAGCACTACCACCATATCCTGCGAGGCAAGAAAATGCTGTCCCAAGGACTCCCTACGAAGGCCGAGGAGTCCTGAGAACACCCGGCGGCAGACGCCTGTCAGGCTCTCTTGCGATCGTCCTTTCCCGGAGGAACAGGCTCCTGCCGGTCCTGACCTTCCTGTTTCTCAGGCTCCTGGGAATCACGCCGCCCCTCCTGACGCTTCTCCAACCGATCCAATCGCCGCTGTAATTCTTTCATCTGCTTTTGGATTCTGTCGAACATCGGTCCTCCCTGTTCGAACGGCGGGATTCGAAAGTTCCGATAAGGCTTCAGTTTGTCAAAGTAAGATTTCCAGTCGTCCGGCATGTGCCAGGAATCCGGTCGTATTCTGATATCGAACCTCTTCGTCTTGGCCGCTTTTCGAGCATTCTTTACAGCTTGCTCAGCAGGTTCGTGGTATTTCTCGGGCAGCTTGTCTATTTTGCCCAATGTGGTCTTGTACTCATCATCACCCGCCTGAACGGTGATCGTTGAATCGTCATCATCAGGACTCCCTTCGATCGTGATCGTGTAATCTTCGCCGTCGGAATGGTGATAAGTGTATAGCTCATTGAAGAACCTCTTGATATTCACATCGAAGTCACGCGGCATACTGTCTTTGAATATTTCTCTCCACTGCTCCTCGCCGGGCCCGAGGCGGAAAATCTTCCCAGGGCGCCACGATTGCACGATCTCCGGTTCCGGAGGGTATTTCAAATCGAATGCACCCTCCAGGGCCTCCAGCGTGAGCGTAACAGCCTTGCGTTTGCCTAAGTGGATGACCTCCACTGAAACCTCTGTGCCGACGCCGGCCTTTCGTATCTCATCGACGAATGCGTCGCTGTCAACAACGTCCTCACCCGCAAAACGGATGATAATGTCATCTCGCTCCAGTCCCGCCTTGTCGGCGGGGCCGCCCCGGTGCACGTTCTTTATCCGGATGCCCTGGTCCGGGGAAAGGCCGAGGTGCGTAACCAGCAGATCCGGTAGCGGCGCCGGATCCAGCAGAATCCCTATATACGGACGCGCATCGGCCGATTCCCCATCGGCACAAAGACCCGCGCCCGCTGAGAACAGGACCAGCGCAAATATTGAGGCAATACTCTTGACTTTCATGGCTCTTCCTTTCTTATCAAACATGGTTTTGCATTCTACAGGTCCCCGGAATAGGCCGCCGGCCTGACAACGTCCTCCCGGAGCCCCTCAATAAGCCATTGGTTACCCTCCTTGTCGGTGAAGCTGTACCAGTCCACATTGCGAAAGACGTTGCCGGCGGTGTCAGGTAAAAGCCTCGGCGGGTTTGTCTCTTCCAAACTCGCATGGTCGTCTGTATTCTGCACAAACCCACCCGGCGCCACCGGATCGCTTTGCGGGATTGAGCCGGCGGGCAGAACGAAGTGCACGGCCAGACCCATGAGAAGTCCCGCCGCCACTCCCGCTGCGAAGCGAATGGTGCCGCTCTTTCTCATCATGAGAGGCAGCAGATGCCGTGACTGCTGTCGCCAGGCGTGCTCAAAAACGTCTTCCGCTGGCCTTCCGGGCGCGATCACCTCCGAGGTGACGGCCTCACAACTGCGCTCGTGCAGATGTTGCAGTTGCGCGAGCAGCTCTTTCGCCTGAGGATCTCGCTCCAGTTCTGCTTCGAGCATTCGTTGTTCGCTGGGCGTGATCTCACCGTCCAGGTACTTTCCAATCAGTATTTCGAGCATTTCCTGTGTCATCTTCACGTTTCCCGCACCTTGTTTCTGTCTCGACTGGTTACGCGGTCGTAGATCATTCGCCGTGCCCGCACAAGCCGGATCTGCACAGTCGTGATGGGTATTTCAAGTATCTCGGCGATCTGCCCGTACGTGACATCGCCGGCGTAGGCCAGCATGAAGACCTGACGGTACTTCTCAGGCAGCGACCGCAGTGCCGCCAGTATTTGCCGCCAGCTCTCGTCCTGTTCCATGTTCTCAAGGGGTCTCATCGCATTTGTGCTCGGCGATTTGTTCACTCAGCCGACCCGGCCTTCGGGCGCGGCGCTGGCGGTGCCGCAGCGCCTGCCGACGGGCCACAACGGCCAACCACGGCCGGAAACGCTCCGGCTCGCGCAGCGAGTCGATCTTCGTAATCACCCGCACACAGATATCCTGCAGAACATCGTCCACCTCGCCCGCATCGCCGACGATACTGTACACCAATCCCTTGAGCCATGGCCAGTGGCGCGTCAACAACGACTGTAACGCCTCTCTATCTCGCCGCTGCGCCGCGCAAACCAATGCCGATTCGTTTTGCCTTCTTCCTGCTGCCATATCGCGTCTTCATAGTATATAGATACTTCAGAAGGCAAGTTCATACATTATTTGCAGGCCTTTTTTCGTGCCTGTCGTGTCGTGATGTATGAGGTAGGCGGTATCGGCGGTGTCACCGAGCGTCCGAGAGGGACATGCTGGCCTCCGGCGTGCCGCCGTAGGCGCCCATGTTGATGCGTTGCCCGTTGGGCTCCGGCTCGGCCGTCCAGTCCGAATCGGCGTTTCCAGTATCAATACAGGGGCTCGTGACCGCATCCTGCACCCAGGCCTGCTCGCCGGGCTCCCACCGGCCCGCCTGTGAGCGCAGGTGGTAATCGCCGGGGACCCAGGAATCGTCACTGACATCATCCGGCGTTCCGTTCAAGTCCCAGAATCCAACCTCGCCCGGCCAGCCGCCCTGGACGGCGGTATACGTCACCACAGCATCCCCTTCAACCTGCATAGCAGTACTGTTATCGCCGTTGAAGTAGATGATGGAGTTCATCACCGTCGGCTGCAAGCTGGAGACGCCGCACCCGCCGTTTGAGACAACCGTGCAATTGGTCATTGTCGGAATGCCACCGGAGATACCACCCTGGCCATTTTCGGCGATGAGACTGGGGTAGTTGTAGACGACGATCCGGCCATCCTTCTTGACCCATATCTCGACGCCGGCGCCTGTATTGGATGCGATCTCACAGTTCGTGAGGACCGGATTGCTCCCCTCGCGCAGCTCGATGCCCGGACCTCCACAGTGCTCTATGCGGCAGTTGGCAATCGTCGGCGAGGCACCGGCGCAGTAGATGCCGGCCTGGTCCGCGGTGATGGTCAGGCCGGAGAGTACACATTGATCGTCTTCGCCGCTCGTGAACGCAACGGCTTGCCCGTTGCCGTGGATAACCGTAGCAGCGACCACCGCCGGGTCGCCCGGATCGGACGACCGGAGCGTTAGATTCTTGCCGCCGAAGTCGACCACGATCTCATCGCCGGTCAGGGCCTCGTTAAGGGCATGTCGAATGAGATCGTACCTCTTGCCCGTCCGGGTGTTCTCAATGGGTCCGTCGACCGTGGCAAACGAGGCGACCACCAGCTCGATGCCGTCGCCCGTGCCCAGATTGCGGGAGTATTGCTTGTCCACGGGGTTGTTCCAGTGTTCGTGGACGCCAAGGCTGGCCAGGCGGATTCCGTCGCCTTCCGGATCGTAAACCGTCCCTGAGGGCGGGTTGTTCGCCGATGCGGCCTCATGCAGATAGTTTTCCGGATTGCCGGTCACATCGGTGCAGCGGGGCTCATTGCGCAGGAAATCCAGCCCCACCGAGTCAATCGCCACCGGATCTTGCGAAACGAACAGGCTCGAGCACCAGTCGTCCCCGAAGGATTGCCACCGGATCACCTCGTTACTTTGATTCCTTGCCGGATAGAGGCCGTCAATCACATACAGCAACGTCTTTCCGCTGAGCTGCTCGTGTCCATTCAAATTGACCAGACAGTTATACGTGTCCATGTTCCTGCTTCGACCCCCGTGGTTGTGCAAAGGCTCGGGCGTCCAGCCGCCATTGCCGGAAACAGACGGAAAACGAACCGATCCAAAGTGGTTCTTTGCACACAACGTGATCCCGTACAACGAGTGCGGTCTGAGCAGCGCCATGTTGATCAAGTACTTGGCGCCAGTTACGCACTGCGGCAGGTAAGCGGTTCCGGCCCTCGTGTGGAGCGGCTTACTCGTGTCACCAGCCGCCCCGATACGTCCGTTGCGCGCCAGAGTGGACTTGACCACGAAGGTGACAGCCTGGAAATCCGGGTTGGGATCGTTCCGGATCTTGTCGAAGATGGGATTGCCGATGTATCGTGAGGCGTCGTAGATCGTGATCGCCGATCCCGGAACACCCACGACCTCGATGAGTTGCCTGACAACCCCATGAATCACCTGAGGGCTGGGATTACCGACACGCGATGACCAACTTCCCCCGCTACTGTTCTCCTGGTTCATGTTGATCTTGATTGCTATCTTCTCGCCCCTCTGGTAGCCCGTCTCGCTACGGCCCTTCGTCTGGTTAAAGTGTCTGAAAAGTGCGTCCCACGCCTCCAGGTCGCTCGCCTGGCCCGTCAGTTCCCGGAGGGTCTTCGAGACCATCAAGTCAACGGCCTCCTGGTTGGTGTTATCATCATCCCACCAGGCGCCGGTGGAGCCGTCCCAGCGGGTCGCGCTCGGGTCGTGAATCCACACGACGCGCCCGGGATAAATCCCCTTTGCGACGCCCATCGGGCTGTTCGGCGGCTCGCTGGGTGTGAAAGCCGCCGCGGCAGGGGCTTGCCTGCTAACGCTCAGAGACAGCCACACCACCATCACGCTCACGGCAATGCAAATCCCCGCAACGGCCCATCGTGACTGACGGAGGCTCTGCCTGGCTTTGCGATAGACGAGCGTTGATGCGACGAGGCCCGTTATCCAGATCACAAAACCGCTCGCCAGCGGCGCGGCCACACGCTGGCAGGGATACGCTGCGCGCGAAGGCTTCGGTATCACGCGGATCAGGAACCAGATGAGCGAAAACAATCCCAGAATAGGGCATGCCCAGAGCAGCCAGCGATACCTGCGGCTGCGCGGAAGCCGCACGACATGACGTGTACAGACAGGATGCTTATCGCTTTGCGTCGTTTGAGAAACTGGCCGACTTGATTTTGCATTTCGGGATGTCATCTTTCACGCCTCCAAGACGTCTGGCCGGAGCCCCCTTTGATACGTTTCTTACACTTCTTGCTCCATTATACCTTCGGCCCGTGGAAATGCAATACGATATCCGGGTCCGTGCGAGCAAGAGCCAGGGACTGCACGGGCGCCCGTTATGGCGGGGTGGAAGAAATGTGTGCGGCGTGAAGAATGGAAAACCCGCTATTCCCGCCGGAGTTGAATTGTGTGCCACAAAAAGAACCGGGGCCCACACCGAATCAGTCGGTGTAGACCCCGGACTCGTGCAAATCCTTGCATCAAACCTTCGCCGCAATCGGCCGGCTCAGGTTACGGGACGAGTTTCCCTAACAGCTCCACTTCCGTCGCGGCGTCTCGAATGGCCGTGAATAGAACCTGATAGTGAGCGTATGCCACGTCGTTATCAAACATGATCGGCGTCTCGTTCATCGTGAAGCGCGGCCACGCATCTGCCTGGTTGAAATCGACGATTTCGCCGCCCGCGATCAACTCATACGGCCCATTGATGCTCACATTGGAACCATAGAGCTCAAAGGCAACAGGGTCACGCGGTTCTGCATCGTTGGCTGTCGTGAAGGTCATTCCAGTCACAATGCTCGCGCCGTTATACGGCGTGACCTGGAAACCAGAGGGCTCTTCACCGGCGTCAAAATTTCCTCCGAAATTCAGATACTTCGTGCTGACGTTATCGTCAATCACCAAAGGAGGTAGTTCACCGCAGGGTGAATAATTCGCAGAAGGGTTGCCTCCGCAAGGAAGTCCTCTTGGAATACCCAGGACCTTGTCGCCCGGCACGGTGATATCTGACAGCGGCATATACTTGGCGACCGCGTTCAGGAAGACCGCCAGCGCGCCCGGTGCAAGGTTCATCTCACCGCGACCAACTCCCGTAGCTGCATCCTCTTGCGTGCCGGCAACGAAGAACATCCGCGGACCACCGGCGATCTCACCGGCGCCGTCGTAGAATTCCACGCCGGCTTCCCATTCGACGATCCAGGGCAAGCCGTCACCGGTCGCGAGCACGGTACCGTTACCCGGACCCGCATCCATGAACGAGCTTGTACCAACGGCTGCATCGATCCCCGATACCTGGAGCGGTACACCTGCACAGAGAGGATCGTCGCACACCAAGACGTCCATCACCGGAGGCGTCAGACTCAGGATGGTCGTGGAATCGAACCATTTCCAGCGGCTGCTCCTGACGACGTGCGTCGAGCAATTGATGATCGGCGTCGTGATGGAGTTCCACTGGGTTCCCTCATCATCATTGTTGTAATCGCCGCTGTTGCTGTTGCGGCTGATGATGATCACACCGGCCGCATTCAAAGCAGCGATCTTATCATCATCCAGGGTCCGCCAGTAACCGTTGCCCAGTGCGTTGATCTGGTAGTCTACCGTATACCCTTCGGCTTGGAGGATATCGATCCACTCCAGATCATCCGCAGCGCCGTCGCCGTTGTCATCATAGCCGTCCCCGACCCAGATGATGTCGGCGGGGCCTACCGGCTCGATGACAAGGATGTTGGACAGGGTGACCTCACCGGCACCACCAGGCGTGCCATCCCCGACACCAACGGACAGTTTCGCCGCGGCCGTCGTATCCACGCCGGCGAATGCGCTCAGCGGAATCGTCCATTCTCTCGCCGATTCAATCTGCGTGGCCGCTGGATACGGGTGCGTCACCAGGGCCACCGCACCGGCACTATCTTCTATCGCCACGTAGATCGGCTCGCCAGAATTGCCGCTGACCGAGGCGATATCTTGAGATACAAGTTCACCCACGTCGCCTTCAACACTCACGTTGTCCATCGTGTACGTGCGGACTTCACCGGCTGCATGGGACGTCACAAACAGACCGATGAGCACCGTCTCCGGAAACTCAATCGCCTGAGGATTCGAGATCGTGCCGTCCGTCGATGTGTCCGTAAATTGCTCCCAGGCCTCACCGTCGGCCGAATGGAACGCGGTAATATTGTTGCCTTCGCGTGTCAGTCTGACCCAATGAGGCGGTGCGGCCGTGATATCCCCATGCATACTCATGGAGCGGTCACCATCCACCCAACGACCCTGGAACGTGATGCCGCCGCCTTCGCCGCCGGTCATGGCCATGATCGCATGTTTGGTGTCCGGAGCCGTCGACTCACGAATCATCACGCCACCCTTGGCCCAGGCGTTCGAGCCGGTGCCGTTATCGACGACGCGCGCCGTGATCGTCCCGTCGCCGGTCAGCTCCTGGTACACGTAGTGGAACTGGTCGGAGGAACCCCAGATGTCCGCGCCGGAACCCGCGATTTCATAGGTCCCGGTGGCTTCGTCGATGCTGAGATTACCCGGTAGACCCTGGAAGGTGAGCGTCAGGTCCGAAACAATGCCACCGGCCGTCATGTCCGCCGGTACATCGAAGGCGGCTTCGGTCACGTACGGCTCGGCACTGTTGTCGTAGGCCAGCGTCGTCTCCCCAGAGAGGAT
>SMTZ1_10006029_pt1 | contig 13065 bp, 12 predicted proteins | sample DeeMarSWOR136_30_FD_25667 | JGI IMG/M metagenome (IMG submission 25667) | reverse complement strand
CTCTTGTCGATCTTGTTATTCCTGTAAGATAAGTCTCTGCATCCACGTATCTGAGCATTGCATACCCGTCTTTATAGGCTTGTTCAAGAACATGATAGTCTCTGTCGTCAACTTTTTCTTTCCCCTTATAAGTGAATGTGATTCCGTATTTTTCTGGTTCTACGTTCGCCACCAGAGGCAAGGACTGTCTTTTCATAGGCCACCAGAGGCAAGGACTGTCTTTTCATAGACAGGGTGTCCTGCTCACTCATTTCTTCGACATTCCCGGTTTGAGGATTAGTCCACCAGGCTGTTTGGCCGTCATAGGCTTGAACAATAACCATACCCAAAGTATCGAGGTCAACACGCCTTTTATCAGGCTCTTTTTTATACATAGTCAATGTCCCCTGGATTCCTTGTTGGGCCATTTCCACAGAGCCGGTCATCGTTAGGTCCAAAATGCTTTCATAGACTTTTTTCCCTCCTCCTGCATCGAGCATTCTCTTCAGTATTCTTTTAGTCGACTGTCCAAACCCGGGAGAAGTCATTAGAGTCAGAAGAAAAACAACCAAACCCGATAATGAATAAATTCGTTTCATCATCGTTTTCTCCTTTGGCTTTAAAATCAGTCTTTCAGCCCCACAGCGAACAATTGGATCAAGATGACAACTGGAAAACAATCTCATTCTAGATTATATGAATGCCACGCTCCGCCCGCAATGATTGGACGAAAAAAGGACAATATCGAATAGAAGGCCAGAGGCCAGAACACTTATTCTTTTTTAAAAAGAGAGTCCTCCAAGCCTGTGTTGAAGCTCACTTCTTCAATAGTAATTTTTTGGACTTCCTCCCCACTCGCATAAGTGACAATTAAATGGGCCATTAAAAGTCCATTCTCCTTTCTATAATCAGACTGAAATTGTTCCATCTCAACTTCACCAACCATCGGTCCAGTTGTTTTTACCTTTGTTTTAAAGACGAGGTAAGTTTTTGCGTCCAAATAAAGTGTTGCCTTGAACCCATCCGAATAGGCCTGATCCATAACAAAATACTCTTTGCCTTCAATTTCTTCCTTGCCTTTATAGGTAAAAGTGATGCCGTATTTTTGGGGGTCAAGAGTGGAGACGACCGGCATAGATTCTCTCTTTATATCCACGAGTTGCTCGCCACTCAAATCTTCAATGCCTCCTGTCTGAATATTGGTCCCCCATCCGATCTTCCCATCGTAGGCTTGAGTGATAACCAATCCCATCACTTCAACATCAATACGCCTTTTGTCCGGTTCTTTTTTATAGACGGTGATCGGACCACTCAATCCCTGCGTAGCCATTTCAATCGTCCCGCTCAAAGTCATGTCTTTAATACCCTCAATGGCTTTTCTCCCACCTTGAACCTCTATCATTTTCTCCAAAATCTGCTGTGCAGTCTGGCCAGATCCAGGCACTGCAATTAAAGTGACAAGAAAAAGACCTGCTATAGCGAGTGAAAAAATTCTTTTCATGATTTTGACCTCCATCTTATTAGTGTCAATTCATTGTACGATAACTATATCTAAAAGTTTAATAATAAAAAAGTGAAATTGGCCACAGCCCCCAATTTATACTAATCAATCCTAAAAATCTTATTGAAAATGGTCAAAGATTCTGGATATAGCTCATCAAGGGTGACATATTTCCATTCCGCGTGCTGGATTTGCCATCTCTCCTCTCTTTTTATCAACTTGAGAGTTAAACGGTAATTTTCTGTTGAAAACCTCACCAGCTTGCGAAACACCTTGGCTGCGCCTGAAGAAAGCGCGACTTCGGATTGGACAAAGGCCTCTGGCAGATTGATTTCTTCAATCCGGGTGCTCAGCACATGGATGACGATTCCTCTGTACTGCTTGAAATATCCATCGATCATCCCTTTGGCTTCCCACTTGTCCCGTCCCTCAAAATCAGAATAGTCATACGCCAGATTCATCATTATACTGTCGATGTCTTTTTTTTCCGCATATCTACCGATTTTATCCATAAATTCCAGAATGAGGTCTTCATCAGTCTTTTGAGTACAAGAGCCAAAAAATAAAACAAGAAAGAGAACGGAAATGATTATGATCCGCGTTCTGAAATTTCCTCTCATCCAGTTTTATTATATATTGAAGGAGATCATTTATCTAATACACCACCTGGAAAAAATCCATTCGAACGCCCCAAAGAACTACCGGTAAATGAGATCAGGGCTCGGCATTACATCTCAATATTCATATCATCAAGAGTGATTAAAGAGTTGGAGGCTTAGAAATAAATAAAAAAAATATGTCTACTGTCGAGCCTTGATCCTGCTTTTTTTCATTCAATCCACTGAAGCCTTACTCTCTCAATCCAATTTTTTTGCTTTCCTCCTCCGCCCTCTCTGCTCCAAGATCAATCCAGTGACTTTCCCCTCTTTGTCTTTCGTGAACGTGATTTTCTGGTCTGTCTGGGTCATGAAAAACACATTTTCGGATTCAGGAAAAATCTCACATTTGACATACGCGGTTGGAATCACCTGAATCGGTTCAGCAAAAAGCCGGTCCCCTTCTCTTGAGACAATCAACTTTCTGGCCGGAGTCAATCGGTAAGTCCCCGCATAAACATCATAGATCTCCGGGTCCATTGAGATCACAGTTCTCTCTCTGGCCCGAAAATCCTTCCAACCATATTCTTCTGACAGGCTGCGAAGTATCTCAGAATTGAGCATTCCTCCATAATCTCCATTTGTCATGATGGCTGCGCCCTGTCCTTTTTCTGGATAAGCCACCAGTGTACATTTAAATCCTTCGTTACTTCCTCCGTGCATGAAACGAAAATCTTCTCCTTCATTCCATAAAAAGAGTCCCAGACCCACATTTTCATTCTGGTCGGTCAGCATGTTTTTAACCATTCCCTGGCTGAGAACCTTGTTGGATTTTCCGGCCCGGGACAGCATGATCTCTATGGCAAACCGGCAAAGATCCGATGGTGTAGTCCAGAGTCCTGCCGCGGCCATTTCAGGATAGGTATGCCATCTCCCTTTGATCATATTTCCATTTATCCGATGGGCTCTAGCGGCTTGAGCATCGAGCGATTCCGGGAGCGGCTGCTCGTAAGTGCTGTTTGTCATCCCTAACTTATCCAGCACAGTTTCCCGCATGATATCAGGAAAAGGCTTGCCTAAAACGTCGATCAGAAGCTGCTGCATCACCGTGTAGCCACCTCCAGAGTAACGGTATTTGGAACCGGGCTTTATATCCACACGGATAGAGGCTGAATTCGCCGGCTTTTCCCCCTCCAGAATCTGAAGGAGAGACGGAAGCTCTTTCCCCTGGGCATAGCCCCCAAACCCATGGACGGTCAAGCCTGCGCTGTGGCTCATGATACCCCGCAGAGTGACCTTCTTCTCCTTGATGAACTCATTTTCTGGGACTTCCCACGAAACCAGCTTTCTGTTCACATCCTCATCAATGTTTAAAAGCCCCTGCTCGACAAAATAAAGAGCAGCGAAAGCAGCGACAGGCTTGCTAATGGATGCGGCCTGGAAGAGAGTTTCGGTTGTGACAGGATCATCCCCTCCAGTTTCTTTGACACCATACCCTTTAGCCCATTCAATCTTAAAGTCATGGATAACAGCTATGCTGACACCGGGAATCTTGTAGAGCCCCATGCGGTCAGAGAGAGCCATTCTTTGAGGCGCTAGACCTTTGATCACGATTCCAGGCTCAGGGATCAAACCACTCTCAATCCTTTGGATATGCGCTGTATGGTCAGGAGTGAAAGCTTTGCAGACCAGAAGGAGAAAAAGAGAAAAAACAACAGCAAAAACAGACACGGTGGAAAGTGTGTTTTTTAGTTTTTTCTGATTGAAAAATATCCTTTGTTTATTCATGCTTCTCCTTTTTCTCGATTGAGCTCTTAAAGAAGGCTCAGGTCATGAAATGAAAACCATTTTTCTTATTTGTACGTTGATTTCCAAATTTCTTAACAACACTGGGTCGCCAAATCATTGAGATGTCTAATGTCGAGCCCTGATCCCATTAAGCTTAGATGACTTTCGCTCCCCAGGAATCCCGAATATCTTTCCAGGCATAAATATTCGGTTTCACAAATTTCCGCCCGACATTTTTCGGGCGCTCACCCCTGAGTTCGATATCATCCAGCCGGGTTGGCTTCATTCCTGCCTTATTGGCCCAGGTGAATGTGGGAATTTCATGAGGCCTAAAACCCATGCAATTGGCAGCCACCATATCCGTGGCCAGCGGATTTGTACCGGCAACGATCAAATCCATTTTCACAAGAATTCCCGTAGTTGGGCCATCTCCCTCCATGGCCATAGAGCCATCGACAACTACCAGGCCGAGCTTATTGGCCCGCACCATATCCACTATGGCCACGGCTGTCCCTGATGGCTCGACTTCTGAAGCAAGATCATGTATCAATCCACGGACAGATTGATAAACAGTCCCCGGATACAGACCGATCAGGTTTTTCATTCCCAGGGTCACTTGGGCCAACACATGAGTCTTCATCATTGGCACTGAACAGAGTAAATCGATGTCTTGAAGCGAGCGATGGAGTGTGATTTTATCGAAGCAAAACGCATCAGGCACATCGACCTCTGCCATTTCACCAGAATGAAGGTTGACAAGAGGGATACCCAGAGATTGTGCAAGCTTGGAATAACCCAGATTATCAAAGACAAACTGCTGCATTTTATCCAGTATATCTCTCTTCTTCGTGCGGAAAGTCTCATTCCCCTGAACATTAAAGGGCGCTGCTGCTGCTGAGCCTTCACCGATTAGCACCTCTTTACCGGCTTTTTTCATCATCTGTGCCAGTGTTTTTATGACATCAAGTTTTGTTGTCGCTTCCGGAACCGGAGCCATCAGATTGGGTTTGAGCATGATTCGTTCTTTCCCTTCTGTGACTTCACTGATACCACCCAGCAAGTCGATCGCCTCTTCCACTGCGGTCCCGATGTTGTCGTTTTTAATCTTGACAACGCTGACAACAGGCCTCTCTCCTTCCGAATAACATCCAAATCCGGAAAGCACAAAAGAGCTGGCCGCTGCGCCAACCGCCACCTTTGCACTTTTTTCTATAAACTCCCGGCGAGTGATCTTTTTATGTTTCACCCTTATCGCCTCCTTTCTAATCCTGAAGAACTTACATTATTGAAACTAAGATAGAGTGTCGGCAAATTTTATGAATAATCCAAATCAAGGACTCCTGAATAATCCGACCATGCTTGACTCCCTTATTCGATGGCCTTCAAGACATCCATGACAAATGATTCAAGCCCCCATAATCCCTGGTGCGTCATCCCCAGACGGACCACGACAAGCTTATGAGAAGGGAGGATAACTGTCTGCTGTTCCTGAAATCCCCAGGCTAAAAATAGATCCGTGGGCAATTGAGGAAACGGCCTGTCTTCGGGATTCTCCGGATCTCCTCTATTCAACCAGAAATGGGCCCCGTATCGACCCTTCGGCGCTCTCGGCGTAGGAGTAGTCGAGTATTCCACCCAACCTTCTGGAAGGATACGCTCGCCTTCCCAGATTCCATCTTGGAGATAAAGAAGCCCAAACCTCGCCCAATCTCGTGCTGTGGCATACATGAATGAGGAGCCGACATAGGTGCCAGACGCATCCATCTCCATTATGGCACTCCTCATTCCGATCCTGTTGAACAGAGCCTCGCGCGGAAACGCCGCATAATCTGCCTGATTCCCGACAGTGTGCCGGATTATCCTGGAAATTATGTTTGTTGTCCCGCTGGAATAGGACCATTTCTCGTCGGGGCTCACTTCAAAAGGCATGCTGGCTGCATAAGCCGCAGCATCATGCCTGAGAAATAACATGATATTGACATCTGAGGCCGGATTATCCTCGTATTCTTCGACAAACTTCAATCCGCTGCTCATCCGCAACAGATGGTCAAGAGTAATCGCGCTGCGGAGATCATCCGGCTCTTTCCATTCTGGAACCGGAGCAGGCTCTTCGATGGACAGCTTCTTCTGACCGACAAGAATGCCGACCAACGCATTTATAACACTTTTGGTCATCGACCACCCGATTAAAGGTGTATCTTTGCTGATTCCCGGGGAATATCGCTCGGCGACGAGATGACCGTCATAGACAATGACCACCGCTCGAGTTCTGCGAAGGCGCTCGTTATCAGGTTCTGAAAAGGCCATATCCAATGCCTGTCGGATTAACTGCCTGTCCACATTCGGAGGAATTTCAGAAGGGATAATCTTATCTCCGGTTGGCCAAGGCACAAATTCAGGATTTTCAGGAAAATGTTGCGGTAAATCAGCAGGCCGGGAAAGAATCTCATCCTCAGTAAAGCCTGATAGTAATGTGCAGCCTAATCCCTTCCGATACACCGCCTGTCTCTTCATCAACCCATACACAGAGGCAGTCACCGATTGATCCTCATAGTTTATTTTGACATTGGCAATTTCAAGTTCAGGAGGATAGGATAGATCTTCGCTCAATATGGATTGCGGTTCCCGATGAGAGACAAAAATTCCTGAACAGAGAATTTTCGCTTTATACCCGATAGCGATGGGAGCTAATTGAAAAGTGGAGGTATTGGAGACGATAAAATAACCAACAAAAACGAACAGAAGTGCCAGGATGATAATAATCCCGGTCCAAATCCTTTTCTTTGTCAAAAACTTCATCGAATCAGCTCTCTGCTTTTCACTTTAATTCCAATAAAAAGTGATCAGGGCTTAAAAAAAGGGTCAGGGCTGATAGCAGACATTTTTTGTCTGGCTTGAGTGTTGATTCTGATTTTCTTGATACCACCGGATTACATGAAGGGTAGATGTCTACTGTCGGGCCCTAATCCCATATCATTATTTTTCTCTAATCCTCTCGATCTCGAACACCACAGGATTATACGCATCCGGACAGGCGTGCGTTTTTTTATCCGGATTTTCCCTGAGCCAGGGGAACTGAGCTTCGAACATCATGGCGAATACTGCAGGAAGCATACTGTAGAGAGCATGAATACAAATTTTTCCTTCCACTCCTGATTCAGTGAATTTAACTTTATCGCCTACCTCGTGAAAACCACAGGTTCCCTTTTTACTGAGCACCTTGGCCGTGACAGCAATAATCTTTTTTGCCATGATATCCTCCTCATTTTTCTCTGATTCTTTCGATGACATGGTTAATATATCCGCCCCCAAAGGTTTCATTAAGCAGGAAAGAGAAAATCCCCCGACGACAGTGTAGGGAACGGCTTTACAAAACTCTCTGCGGCTGATCGGACAGGATGGCTTTTCAGTTTTATTGGGTTGATTTCTCTTATCCCTCCCGTTTGTATCAGGTCTTTTCGTTTTCGGCATTTCAGTTAGACGCTTTTTAACATAGAAAAACATCGAAGTCAAAAAAATAGGAAACAAGAAATTGATAAGAAATTGGGGACTGTCCCCGATATTACTCTTTTTGGGAGAATGACTAAGAGACAGTCCCCGTATGACACCTACAGGTTAAATCCGAAGTAGAATTTATTTAATCTGTATAGACGCATAAAAAATTAAAAAGGTTGGCTCTTAAGAAAAATGATTACTTTTTTTAAGGAAGTTATTTGTACTCTTTTTCAAAAAAAAGCAACCAAAAGGGCAGTAAATGCGTATATATATTTAAAGGCATTTTTAAACATAAAAATTAGGAATGACTGCTATGAGCTTAAGAGAAATTCTGGAACGAATTGTCGAAAACGGTGAATCGATCTTGTTGAGTGACAGCGACAAGGATTGGGAAGCCGGTGATCTGCTGGAAGACCTCTCTGAACTGATGTTGGGAAGACGAGCCCACATCCAGCCAGGATTGTATATCGCTGAGATCAACGACTCTGGTTACCTCGGCCAGGTGCTCTACAGGATAAAAAGAAAAGCGTAGAAATAAAAAAAATAAAGGGGACAGACAACTTTTTTTAAAAAAAATTGTTTGTCCCCTTTTTTCTTCTTCTTTTTTTCCTTTTTTTGTCCGCTTTCGGACACTTATTGTCGTATAAACGAACAGTTTTTTTTAACACTCCACCAATCTTTTCTCATCTCCCCAGAATAATAATTTTGGCACAAATTTTGCATACATAGTGGTGTTATGTATCTTAGAGTGCGAGGTATAAAATGGTGTCAAAAGCGTTGATCGCGGCTTCAACAAAACCGATTATCTTATCAATCCTCCTCAACGGCAAGAACTACGGATATCAAATCATCCAGAGAGTCAAAAAGATTTCAGGGGGAACTCTCGAATGGTCGGATGGAATGCTCTACCCTGTCCTCCACCGGCTCGAGAAGGATGGGTTTATTTCATCTCAATGGATAAGATCTGAAGAAGGCCGTTATCGTAAATACTACAGCCTGACAGATTTTGGAAGAGAGGAATTGGAAGCGGAAAAGAGACAGTGGCTGAGCGTTCATTCCGCTCTTGCAGAGTTATGGAAACCCACAGCGGCATGAGATTGAAGGAGTGAAAAAAAATCGGGACTGGCTCACTTTTTTAACAGAAAAATTGTGCCTACCTCCTTTTTGTGTCTTATTTCGGGCCTATCTTTTTATACAGGAGATAAAAAATGTTTGACCTGGAAAAAGCGATAAAACAATGGCGAAAAGAATTGAGAAAAAACGAAGCGCTGGAAGACGGATACATCACTGAGCTGGAATCCCATCTGCGGGATGAGATAGATAGTTTGATTCGCAGCAGAATCAGTAAAGAAGACGCATTTGATAAAGCTGTTGCAGAAATCGGCAAAACAGATGACATCGGCACCGAATTCTTTAAAACCCACACCCGACGCCTGAGCGGCCGCCCCCCCTGGAAGCCGCCCCGTTTCATGCCTGAACTAATCTGGAATTACGTCAAAGTAACTCTTAGAAAGATTAGGAGACAAAAAGGCATTTCCTTCATCAACATCACTGGGCTAGCCGTCGGCATGGCCTGCTGCTTCTTTGTATTTCTTTGGGTACAGGATGAGTTGATCTTCGACAGATTCCACTCGAACGCCAAAGAAATTTACAGAGTATTACATAATCCTCAGAGCACAGATATATACAATTCTTATGGCTCAGGTCCTCTGGGTCCTGCATTGAAGGCTGACTATCCGGAAATCATCAACTTCACACGAATGTTCGGAGAAGCCAACGCACCACTGAAATACAGAGATCAGGTTTTCAACGGAAAGGTTCGTGGGGTAGATAATTCCTTCTTTGAGATATTCACTTTTCCGTTTATCAAAGGCGATCCGAAAAATTGCCTGTCTGCGCCACGTTCTATCGTACTCACGGAAAAAATGGCAGCTAAACTCTTTCATGAGGAAGACCCGCTCGGAAAAACCGTTGGATTCGAATGGTGGGTAGGATGGTTTGACCTCAAGGTTACGGGCGTAATCCAAGATGTTCCTTCCAATAGTCATATACACTTTGACTATCTACTGCCTTTCGAATTCGTGACCTGGTCTGGGATGACCATTGAAGACTGGGGCGTAAACGCTTATCGAACTTATGTGCTGCTTCCCAAAAATGCAGATTCCAGCACAGTCCAGGAAAAAATCGCCGGGACTGTAAAGAGACATTTTCCCGAATCTCCTTACACATTGTATTTGGAACCTGTCACTCGAATTCATCTCTATAATTTCACAGGCGGCGGACTAATCACTTATGTTTATATCTTTTCCATCATCGGTGTATTCATCTTATGCATTGCCTGCATTAATTTCATGAACCTATCCACAGCCCGCTCCATGGAACGCGCCAGAGAAGTGGGGATGAGAAAAGTCGTTGGCTCAACCCGCACTCAACTCGTTAAGCAATTTCTGGGTGAATCCATCCTCCTGTCTTTTATTTCATTCATTCTGGCTGTGATACTGGTTCAAGCATTCCTTCCCTCTGTCAACAACATCGTTGGCAAACAGCTGACGCTGTCTTACTCTGGCAGTCCATTGTTTATTTTCTTAGGAATTGCTTTCCTTACAGGGATAATCTCCGGTAGCTATCCGGCTGTGTTTCTTTCCAGCTTTCGGCCCGTAACAGTTTTAAAAGGATTTGTGAGATCAAGTTCTCAAAATATCCGTCTGAGAAAACTCCTTGTGATCGGACAATTTGTCGTTTCAATCGCTCTGATAACCGGAACGATCATCATCTACCAGCAGCTTGTGTATATGAGAAATACGGATATGGGTATAAACAAAAGCCATGTCATCAATATGGAACTCAGAGGAAATTTGCGCAAACAGTACAGCACCATTAAAAGTGAACTCCTGAGGAATCCGGACATCACGGCTGTATGCGCCACCAACGGTTCATTTTCCAAAAGGTTCGGAACAGATGAAATCGGCTGGGAGGGCAAGCCAGAGGATAAAAGGATTTTCATGTCCATTCATTCGGTGGACTTCGACTACCAAAAAATCTTCGATATCAAAATGGCTATGGGCAGATATTTTTCCCGGGATTATCCAACAGACAGATCAGATGGAATCATAGTCAATGAGACAGCCGCCAAAATCATGGGGATGGAATCTCCGATCGGCCAACGAATTTCCTGCTCGATTCCTTTCTCTTCCCAAAAATCCGGAACAATCTTAGGTGTTGTGAAGGATTTCCATTTCCGGTCCCTCCATGAAAAAATCGACCCTCTGGTCCTAGTCATCGCTCCGGGCTGGTTTACAGATGTTTATGTAAGGATAAGGCCTGAAAATGTCCCTGAAACTTTGGGCTTTATTGAAAAAACGATAAAAAAATTTGCTCCGGATTTTCCCTTTGAATACAGTTTTTTGGATGAAGATATCGACAATCTCTATAAGACTGAACAGCGAATCGGAAATCTTGTCAGATACGGAACCTTCCTGGCCATATTCATCGCCTGTCTTGGGCTTTTTGGCCTGGCCTCCTTCATGGCTGAGAAGCGGACTAAAGAAATCGGCATCCGGAAAGTCCTCGGAGCGTCAATCTCTGGAATTGTGCTTTTATTGACCAAGGAATTCACGAAATGGGTAATCATAGCCAACCTCATCGCCTGGCCGATCGCTTACTTTGTCATGAGAGGTTGGCTCCAGAATTTTGCCTATCACATCAACATTGGAATAGGAAAGTTTTTACTGGCAGCAGCCCTGGCGTTGGTAACCGCCCTGATCACAGTCAGCTTCCAGGCTGTCAAGACCGCGACCTCCAATCCTGTCGATTCCTTAAGATACGAATGATAGCGAATGAGGGGGACGTTCCCTAAGGGGATACCTCTACTCGGAATGGAATAACCACGTCCTCGTCCTTTTTTATTTTTCTCGAGTGAATCTCAGCTTTACTCAATGACTTTATCCATTTAAAAATGCCCTTTACTTCGCTTGCTGAATAAATTATAATAATCCTATAGGATTTATAGTGAATAGGAGGTTTCATGAAACAGAAGATTGGATTGGCTATTGCTGTTCTTGTTGTGCTCATGGCTTACCTCAGCCTCAAGCCTTCGTTTAAAAAGGACTCCACAGAAGACCAGTTCAGTAAGGGAGAACAAACCATGATCAAAAAGATAAAAAAATCGGATAAAGAATGGAGAGAGATCTTAACGCCTGAGCAATATCATGTCATGAGGAAACGCGGCACAGAAAGGGCTTTTACAGGAAAGTATAATGATCACTACGAGAAAGGAGTCTATGTCTGCACTGGATGCGGCACTCCCCTCTTCAGCTCGGAGACCAAATATGACCACGGCAGCGGCTGGCCGAGTTTCACCGCTCCTGTAGACGATAGCCATATCGACTATTTTGACGATTTATCCCATTTCATGCACAGAATCGAGACACGATGCGCGGTGTGCGGTGCCCATCTTGGGCATGTCTTTAATGACGGCCCCACCCCGACAGGCAAGCACTACTGCATCAATTCAGTCAGCCTGGGTTTCAGGCCTGCTGATGCCCATCAAAAAACTGAATCAAATACAGAAGAGAAATCAGACCAAAAGGATACAAAATCTCTAAAAACTGAGACGGCCACTTTCGCTGCAGGTTGTTTCTGGGGAGTTGAACATAAATTCCGGCAGGTTCCGGGTGTTACTTCGACAGTTGTCGGCTACACTGGCGGGGATGTCAAGAATCCGACTTATAAACAGGTCTGCTCGGATAAAACCGGACACGCTGAAGCGGTGAAGGTCACGTTCGATCCATCCCAGGTGAGTTACGAGGAACTGCTTGAACTCTTCTTCGACCTTCATGATCCCACACAAGTCGACCGGCAGGGATGGAACTAAATAACTCGAACCGCTTCAAAAAGCCCATAGCCACCCAGATCATTCCTGCGCCTGAATTCTACAAAGCCGAGGAATACCACCAGCAGTATTACGAAAAAAGAAAGAAAAAGGCCAATATCACTTGCGGAACGGGAAGTTGCTCGATCGAAAAGGACTGATACCACTCTCGACTGAAATTCATTCTTAACAATTTTTATCTAAATATCAGAGAAAAAGGATAATACTTTCTTTTAGCTTGTTTTGCCCTCCTCTGTCGCCATTATTCCATTTAACTCAATAACAAAAAAATATTCATTTCTGCAACAATTTCTACGGTTTTTCCGTCTATATAATAAAAGGAGTAATGAATGAAGGACTTAACACTGTCCGAGATCATATTTCTGCTCGCCATCTGGCGTCTCGGGGATAATGCCTATGGAGTGACAATTAAAAGACAAGTCACCAAAGACTCAGGGAAGACTCATACATACGGAACCCTGTACAGCGCCCTGGATCAACTGTTCAAAAAAGGCTCCAAGAGCGCAGGACCTCCGACACCTGAAAGAGGCGGGCGCAGCAAGATTTTTTATCGACTGACGCCGCACGGAATGAAGTCTCTCAAAGCGGCTCGTGAGCTTCAAAGAGAGATCTGGAAAGGAATCCCGGAATTTTCACAGGATGAGGTCTAAACAGTATGAATACTGAACATTCCCAACCTCCCGCCTTAGCTCTGAGAATCCTTAGCCGCATGGCGATTCATGGAGAAGAATATTCGCCCCTTGGTGATCTCGAAGAAGAATATAATGAAATGGCCAAGGTCATGGGCGTAGACAGGGCAAGATTCTGGTTCTGGA
>SMTZ1_10005214_pt1 | contig 13066 bp, 14 predicted proteins | sample DeeMarSWOR136_30_FD_25667 | JGI IMG/M metagenome (IMG submission 25667) | reverse complement strand
CAAACTGATGGCACTTTTCGGTGACATCACAGGAGCCGAAGTCAAGGACTGTATAGTCGACCAAGATGGTGAACGCCTCATCTTCGTTGTAGGTTTAGGGCACCTTGGGCTAGCGATTGGGCGCCGAGGCGTCACCATCAAACGAGCTCGTACAATTCTGAAACGACACATTGACGTCGTTGAAGATGCTGAATCCCCTGAGGGATTTGTACGCAACGCATTAGCACCGGCACGCGTAACCAATGTCGATGTCCAAGAACAAAGTAAGGGGCGCCGGGTAGCCGTGGTCACAGTCAACACAGAAAACCGTGGTCGGGTTATCGGGCGAAACGGCCGAAATATCGAACGAGCACGTCTTTTAGCAAAGCGCCACCACGGCATTGACGCCATTATAATCAGCGACAAATCCGATGAAAGCACCTAGTTTGAGGCAAAACCAAGCCGATAGATAGGTTATCGAACGCGCAAAGATGCTCTCCATAAGGCGACGACCTACCTGGCGAAAACCAAGTCAGTTGTAGGGATTGAACCCCTTCATGTGAGGGGATTACTAAGGAATCCTTAGATGGCTAAGGCTGTGGGGGATTCGGGTTTCTTCGAGTTCCAAAGGCAGCTGACCTATAAGGCGCGCTGGTATGGAATGCGTCTAATTATTGTACCACGATTTTTTCCTTCGTCGAAAGGGTGTGTTCGGTGTGGACATATGAATAGCAACTTAACATTAGCAACGCAGTGGTTCATTTGTGCACGGTGTGGATTCACCGCAGACCGTAATCTGAATGCAAGTTATAATCTAGCGTGGGTCGCCGCAAGTTGAGCGGAGACAGAAAACGCCTGTCCTGAGGCAGGAGGTTACAGATTCAGACGATCAGTGCCCGTCGATGATACAGGAACCGAACAACAGCCTGGAGTCCAGGTTGTGTAAGTTTAGGACAACGGAAGAGTTTTAAGTGCATTCACGGAATCGCAGCACCGCAAAATACCGAGGTAAAAACAGATTGCCTGGATCAAAATCACCCTCCGGAGAATTTGCAGGGCGTTCCCTGAAGAAGAAACGGAAGAAGCTTCGTTGGAAAGACCGTTATTACAAACGGCGCATGCTTCGCCTAGATGTAAAGGCAGACCCACTTGAAGGAAGCCCACAGGCTCGTGCCATTGTACTTGAAAAGGTAGGTATCGAATCTAAACAGCCTAACTCGGCAATCCGAAAATGCGTACGAGTCCAACTCATTCGAAATGGTCGACAAATCACAGCATTCCTTCCGGGCGATGGCGCTCTAACCTATGTTGATGAACACGATGAAGTGATTGTGGAGGGCATTGGAGGTGCCAGAGGGCGATCTTTTGGAGACCTCCCAGGAGTGCGTTGGAAGGTCGTCAAATGCAACGGAGCTTCACTTGAAGCCATGATAATTGGGAAAATTGAGAAACCTCAACGATAACATGAAAGGTGATGCCTAACTTTGTCCACAGACACCACGACTGATGAATCCTTGTCTTCCGAAATTAAGGTATTTGGACGATGGAGTACAAGAGATGTCGAAATCAGTGATCCAGGACTTGCCAAATACATCAATCTACAACCAGTTATCGTTCCCCATACATTTGGTCGTCATGAACACCGTCGGTTCGGGAAGAAAAATGCACCAATCGTCGAACGATTTATCAATCGCCTAATGACCCCTGGCTGGGCGCGCCGTCGCAGCCAAGGAGCTCGCCAAGCAGGACTCATTACTGGGAAAAAATCAACCGCAATCCGAATCGTTCGATCCGCTTTTGAAATAATCCATCTTCGCACGGGGCAAAACCCAATTCAGGTGCTTATTCACGCCATTATCAATGCTGCTCCCCGCGAAGAAACCACACGAATCTCTTATGGTGGTATTAGCTATCACACGGCTTGTGATGTTGCTCCTCTTCGACGCATTGACCTTTCTCTCCGATTCATTTCCGAAAGTATTTGGCGCCGGAGCTTCAGTACAATAGAATCCGTTGAAGAAATCGTCGCTGACGAATTAATCGCGGCAGCAACCCGTGATGCCCGAAGCAATGCAGTCAAAAGACGTGAAGAGAAAGAAAGAATGGCTCTCTCTGCCCGATAGCTCCAATTCTTTTCTTTGGTGACTAGGCTTCCTCTACTTATTGAACCCCTCGAACCTCTGGGAAACGATAACGCCAAAAGAGTTTTATATTTCGCACTGAAACTCCCTGAACTTGCTAATGCCAGCTTAACGAACAGTGAGCTGAACAGACCATGTCAGATAAGAAACCACACATCAACCTCATCATCATTGGGCATGTCGACCACGGCAAGTCCACACTGATGGGGCACATGCTATTCAAAACCGGAGCACTTTCTAAACAGGAAATGGCGAAGCTCGAGAAGTTGGCAGACGAGATGGATCGCGGATCCTTCAAATTTGCTTATGTGATGGATCGCCTCAAAGAGGAACGAGAACGCGGACTGACCATTGACTTAGCGTTCCGTCCATTTCAGACTCAGAAGAACTACTTCACGATTATTGACGCACCGGGTCATGCTGACTTCATCAAGAACATGATCACTGGTGCTAGTCAAGCAGATGCTGCCATTCTGGTAGTATCAGCGCGTAAAGGCGAGTTTGAAGCTGGCGTGGGTGCTGGTGGTCAGACGCGCGAGCACGCATTCCTTGCAAAGACTCTGGGCATCGATCAAATTGTCGTCGCCGTCAACAAGATGGATGACTCCACACCGAAATGGGCTCAAGAACGCTACGACGAGATTAAGGCTGAAGTCTCTGACCTATTGAAAGGGGCACAATTTGATCTTAAAAAGGTCCACTTCGTACCGATTTCAGGTTGGACTGGTGACCTCCTTAACGAACCTAGTTCCAACATGGAATGGTACAAAGGCCCAACTCTACTGGCAGCAATTGACGAATTTGAACTCCCACCCAAGCCCCTAGATAAACCACTTCGCGTACCCATTCAGGACGTGTACACTATCACTGGTATAGGTACCGTTCCAGTGGGGCGAGTTGAAACAGGCAAAATGAAGGTGGGTGACAAAGTCGTTTTCATGCCACCTAACAAACAAGGGGAAGTTAAAACCATAGAAATGCATCATGAACGTATGGACACCGCTGAGCCAGGTGATAACATCGGGTTCAATGTCCGAGGCATCGGAAAAGGCGAGATTCGCCGTGGAGATGTTATGGGACATTCAGATAAACCACCCCGGGTCGTCACAGAGTTCATGGGACAGATCATTGTGCTGTTTCATCCCCGTGCTATTGCGGCAGGGTATACGCCTGTGCTACATGCGCACACAGCCCAAGTAGCGGCTACCTTTGTCGAAATCCAATCCAAGCTTAATCCTCGAACCGGTGAAGTTACTCAAGAAAAACCCGACTTCATCAAACAGGGTGATTCAGCTATTGTCAAACTCCGTCCCGTACAACCCCTCTGTCTCGAAACCTATGCTGATATGAAGCAGTTAGGGCGATTTGCAATTCGCGATAGCGGAACAACGGTCGCAGTCGGAATTGTGACAAAAATCACCGAAGAACGGAAGTAATGATAACAAGACCTTGTTATCATTCCCTCTTCCTTTTTTTTCTTGCTAATTGCATAGTAGAGTTGCAAAAAGAGTTAAAAGGCACCATGTAATGGGATGAATTCCCAAGCCAAACAAAACCGCTGAGCGTAGTACTAATGGTTCAGAAAGCCCGGATTCGACTCTCCAGCACGGACATTCCCAAACTCAATGAGGTCTGCACCCAAGTCCAATCTATCGTTTCCCGGACCGGCGTCCACATGTCAGGTCCAATTCCCCTTCCTACAAAAACCCTCAAAGTCCATACGAGAAAGTCACCCTGTGGTGAAGGCACTCCAACTTGGGATCACTGGCAAATGCGTATTCACAAACGCCTTATCGACTTAGAAGCCGATGAGCGAACAATGCGCCAAATCATGCGAATTCGAGTGCCAGATGAGGTCTTCATCGAAATCACCTTGAAATAAGCTCCTTGAATCGTCGTTTCCTTCTGTGCAACGAAAACCGATTTTTGTGCCGTGGTATCCAACTCAATAGAGTCCTCAAGAGAAACGCTCTTTAGCGAAATATTCACAACGATTTAGCCATGTTAAGGGAAAATCCACGGAAAACTTTAGGTATCGTGCTTTTTTCGAGCCTACTTGTTTATGCCATGATTGCGATACTCATCCTTCCAATGTTCGCCCCAATAATCGTGACTCGGGATGATCTCATAAATGCGGTTTTCCAAGCTTCCATAATCTATCTGTTCCTGTTGTTACTGTTTTTACTCCCATCAAGCTTCATCTATTGGCGCCATCGCATTGATGTAAAGGTACTGGGGCCTGAACCAGCTGCGGCAGAGCCCGGTGATGAGATAACCCTTACAGTTGCGGTTGGGTTCCCTGGTGAGGTCTCTCCTAAGGGTGCAGTGCTTGAAGCTTTTTTTGGCGATCTCGTTGTAGCAATACAGAAAATCGAAGGGAGCCCTCTGGATCTCTCCCTCCAGATTCCTGACATAAATCCTGGGTATCATAGAATCACTATCCGTGTAAGCCAAGATGGGTTCTTCTCTGCAACGAATGCGTATGAACTACTTATCGTTCCTGGAGAAGCTTCTAGCTGACTGTAGGCGATTGCTCGAAAAATCGAAATGTTGCAAGTCCGATGAGAACGGCTTCTTCAACTCGGATTGTGGCAACTCCTTGATGTAGCAAGAAATTAACCTGGTGTTGTGTGATTGATGATAAGTCGTATCCCATTTTTCTAAAAATTATGTCCAGTCCCTCCTCATGGCTCCCAAATAGTAAGAGAAGATGTCCAGTTTTCTGCCAGGCTCGATTAAGAGACGCAATTTGAGCGTGTAAAGGTTTTCCTTTTCGGGTGGTTGCTACAATTAATTTGTAAGAGGAAGAATTCTGTAAAAAGTCAGCTAATGATATTTGGATTTGTCGTGTTTGATATCCCCAATAAATGGAGGGTTCAGGAGGCGTACAGGGTTGAGCAACTAAAGCCCCGTTACGATTACGACGGATTTGAACCGTGATACGGGTTGGAAGCCTCTTTGAGGCTTTTTTCACTAGAGGAAGGGGGGTTTCTACACCAACATCTACAACTACTTGTTGTCTATTCTTGTACGCAAATCCTTCACGAATTTCACCATTCTTGAGGTTTCGAGTCTGTTTTTCGAGTGGATGATGGGGGGTTCGAAGAGGAGGAAGGAGGCCGACATACCGCAGTTCAGGTATTTTTCCAAAGAGATGTTTTCTGAGATATTGGGGGGTTTCCATATACTCAAGCACACGAGTGATGAGCTGGCTATTTTTTCTCTGGGTCGAATTATTTTCATCCTGATAGACTAGGATTTCACTGACTTGGAAGATGGCAGCGGCTCGGGCGATTCGTCCAATTTGTTGAGTTTTTTGTATCTTGTTTGGATAGATGTCAATGAAAGACGATGGAATCGCTATAGAAAGACAGAGAGGATGATTGTTAGAACTCATAGACGCCATTCTTTGAAACCATATTCAACCTTTAATAACTCCTAAGGGCACTTGGCTGGCTACTCGGCGTGAGATATCTGCTCCATGGACAGAATCGATGACAATGTGCACATCCTTGTAGGCATTAGGGGCTTCTTCTGCAAGGATTTTCGTGCTAATCGATCGAACCACTTTGCCTTTCTTCTCGAGGCTCCGTTTGACATCTTCACCATAATAGCGTCGTGTTGCAGCTTTGCGTGACATCGCTCGTCCTGCGCCATGACAAGTTGATCCGAATGTTTCTTTCATTGCCTGTTCAGTGCCAACTAGAACATAAGACGCAGTTCCCATTGATCCCCCTATCAGAACAGGTTGTCCTACTGATCGATATGGCTCTGGAATCATTGGGTGTCCAGGTCCGAATGCGCGAGTCGCGCCTTTACGGTGGACATACAGCTGCTTGTTCTTTCCATTCATCTGATGCGTTTCTAGTTTGCAGATGTTATGAGTTACATCGTAGACCAAGTCAAGGCCCAGCCTTTCCCAGTCCTGGCCCATCACCGCTTCAAACCCTTCTCGGATCCAATGCGTCATGACCTGACGATTACAAAAGGCAAAATTCACAGCAGCTTTCATTGCGGCAAAGTAATCTTGTCCTTCGGGTGATTGTGCAGGAGCGCACACCAATTGCTTATCTGGAAGCCAGATGTTGTATTTTTTCACAGCCACAGCCATTCGTTCAAGGTAATCCGTTGCAACCTGATGGCCAAAACCCCGAGAGCCACAGTGAAGCATGATAACGATTTGCCCAGTTTCAAGTCCGAAGGCTTTCGCCGTTTCTGTGTCAAAGATTTTGTTTACTTCTTGAATTTCGAGATAATGATTCCCTGCTCCCAATGTACCAAGCTGAGGTCGCCCACGGCGTCGAGCCTTCTCGGTGATTCGAGGGGCAGAGGTCGCTGCTTGATCCATTTGACCATTTTCTTCACAGTGCATCAAATCAGCTTTTACGCCATGACCGTTTTCAACCGCCCAAGCAGCTCCGATTTTAAGAACGCTGTTAAATTGCCCATCGCTTAACCGTAATTTTCCCTTCGAACCTACGCCAGCTGGAACGCGTTCGAAAAGCTCATTCACCAATTCACGGAGTTTCGGCATTACATCATCTGCAGTTAGATTTGTGCGGATTAAGCGTACACCACAATTAATGTCAAAGCCAGTACAACCTGCAGATATTACTCCCTCTTCGGCATCAAAGGCTCCAACAGCTCCCATTGGTAATCCATAGCCCCAATGGGCATCGGGCATTGCCAGTACGGGTTCAACGACGCCTGGTAGAGTCGCAACATTCGTTAATTGCTCTACAGCTGCATCTTCAAGGGTCTCAATTATTTTGTGTGATCCGATGATTTTTGCTCCAACCCTCATGCGGTCGCGAGCCGATTTATCCAGCCACCATCGAAAATCATCTTGCTGTTTTAATTTCTCTTTCATAATTTTCTACACCCTTTCAACTATTAGACATCAACTACAACAGTGGCGATGTATTGGTTATTAACCCTTTCAAGAGCAAATCGGTAAAAAGTCACGCCTTTTACATGCGTTTGTAATTCCGGCATAGCACATCCGCCCATAGCTTGCCCTGTCAAATGGAATGGTGGTCCTTTTTGCTCTTCAAAAGTGTCAAAAGAAAAATCTTTGAAAAATACGCCTTCCACTTCGAATTCAATTAGTAAATTTGATAACCAGTCATATAGGAGCTGCTCAATGGTTTCTCCTTGCGCCGTGACTCGAACGCTTGTTTCGACTTGGACTTCTTCTAAATCATACATTACGCCAAACATCGCTTTGGCAGCATTGATGAAGACTTCTTGGAGTGAATGACCATACGCACGGAACATTTGATCAGATGTTATTTCGTCAGGATATTCATAATCCACCAATAATCACCTAGAGTAACACTGGAAGGAAGTCAGATACATCACTTTAAATCTTGATGTTTGCCGTGCTAGGAGAACTGAGGTAATAAGATTGGCGCCGGGTAAGGGATTCGAACCCTTGCGGCTCGGAAGCCACAGGCTACCTTGGGGTTTTCAACGGTTAAAATTCACTCAAGGCCCGCGCCGTAACCACTTGGCTAACCCGGCTTCGTCTAGGTTAGAAGTACATCTTTAAAGGAGTAGTGGTAAAACTGAAAATTCGAGATTTAGTAGCACCAAATGATAGGAAACACTTAAATCACGCAACCCGCTTCCCAGCAGGTCGCCGAAGGCAACGCCTTAGTGCTAACTGAAACTGCTTTCAAGGCAATATTACTCCCTGGAAGTGGAATCCATGGGTCATCGAAAACAAAGTGCTCCAAGACATGGTAGTCTTTCGTACCGTCCACGGAAGCGAGCGCGCCGAATGAGTGGACGGATTCGCTACTGGCCTCATCAGGTAACAGAACCTCAAATCCTAGGGTTTGCGGGATTCAAAGTCGGAATGACTCATGTGATCCTGATCGATGACAAACCAAACAGTCCCTGGTTTGGTCGAGAAGTGAATCGGGGAGTCACTATTGTCGACACTCCCCCCATGCTTGTGGCGTCAATCCGGGGTTATGGTCAAAATGGAGGTGCCTTACGTGCTATCGGTGAATCTTGGATAGACAATCTTCCTCGTGATATTCGCCGGACCATGCCATGGCCCAAGGATTATGATGGAAAAGCTTCCTTGAACAAATTATCGAAATCCCTCAACGAAATTACTGAATTGCGGGTGCGTCTGTTAACACAACCTCGCCAGACGAGTATTGGGATAAAGAAACCTGTGATACTAGAAGTGGGTGTATTTGGCGGAACTATCGAAGATCAATTTGAATACGCTAAAAAATTACTCGGACAAGAGATACGGGTTCGAGACATTTTCCAACCTGGACAATTTTTGGATGTTGTCTCTGTCACCAAGGGAAAGGGCTTTCAAGGCGTGATTAAAAGATTTGGTGTAGCTAAACTCCCTCATAAATCTCGAAAACGCGTTAGAGCCGTTGGCACATTGGGGCCTTGGCATCCAAGTCGAATCATGTATACAGTACCTCGACCAGGCCAGATGGGTGTCCATCAGCGTACAGAATACAACAAACGGTTACTCAAAATTGGAGAAAAAACTGACGATATCAATCCATCAGGGGGCTTTGCTCATTATGGAACACTCGAGTCTGATTTTCTCCTCATAGATGGATCTATACCCGGTCCTTCTCGGCGGCTTGTACAATTACGTATGCCTAGTCGACCTAAACCGCTTCCCGAAAAACCCCCCGAAGTAGTGTATATCAGTACAACCAGCAAGAAGTGACGGAGGTATCAAGATGACATCAGTAAAATTACTCACATTAGAGGGCAAGAAAAAAGGCACAGTGACTCTTCCTCCGATCTTTGAAACGGTTTTGCGCAGAGATGTAATCAAGCGCGCTGTTATTGCGCAACAATCAGCAGGCTATCAACGTCATGGGGTTGACCCTATGGCAGGGAAGCGTACAACAGCCGAATCCTGGGGCGTAGGACATGGTCGTGCTCGAGTTCCACGTCGAAAAGGGCAGGGTTATCGTTCAGCATCACATGGAGCTTTTGCGCCTTTTACGGTGAGTGGTCGTCGAACCCATCCCCCTGAATCAGCAAAGAATCCCCTTGAACGGATAAATAAAAAGGAACGACACTTAGCCATCCAATCGGCGGTTGCTGCGACAGCGAATAGTACTCTTGTGTTAGCCCGTGGTCACCAGTTCGAAGTAGATGAATTACCAATCGTCACGGTGGATGAACTTCAAGACATCCAGTCAACCCAAGAAGCCAAGGATGCTTTAGCCAAGTTAGGTTTATGGGCTGATATTGTACGAGTGAAAAATGGGCGAAAAATTAGAGGTGGCAATGCAAGGCGACGGGGACGAAAGTATCGCAAACCTGTGGGACCACTCATAGTTATCGCCGAAGATAGAGGTATCCGGAAAGCCGCTCGAAACCTTCCAGGTGTTACAGTCCGATATATTACAAAACTCAACGCGGAAGATTTAGCGCCTGGAACTCAACCAGGGCGGTTGACGGTGTGGACGAAATCTGCAATCGATGCCCTTGCAGCTGGCTTATTCGGAAGTGGTCAATAATGGAACCTTATGATGTCATAGTCCGTATGATGATTACCGAGCGTGCCTCCGAAATCGTTGAAAAGGAGAATCGGTTGACATTTATCGTGAATCGAAGAGCAACAAAGGGACAGATCCGAGAGGCCATTGAAACTCTCTATGAAGTGAAGGTCATTAAAGTGAACACGCTTATTACGCCTTCAGGTGAAAAGAAGGCCATGGTTAAACTCTCTCCCGAATATAACGCTGCTGACTTGGCGGTGAAACTCGGACTCTTCTAACAGGAAGGAGAAACACAATGGGTAAACGAATTCTTGTACAACGACGGGGTCGCGGCTCTCCTACATTCCGTGCGAAAACGCATCGAAGACGTGGCGCAGTACGATATCCGCCACTCGCACTCATGCCGAAGCGTGGGTTCATTAGCGCTACTATCGAAGATTTAGTCCATGATCCAGGACGCGGTTGCCCAATCGCACGCCTGACCCTCGATGATGGGTCAACCCACCTTGCTCTAGTCCCTGAGGGGACTGCTGTAGGTGAACAAATCCGCATCGGACCTAAAGCTGGTATTCGCGCAGGACACATTCTCCCCTTGGGGAAAATCCCTGAAGGTACACCTGTGTTTAATATTGAAAGCCAACCAGGTGACGGTGGAAAATTCGTTCGATCCAGTGGCACATACGCTACAATAGTCACCCATCGACGCGGAAGTACCACCATCCGGCTTCCCTCTGGGAAAACACGCATCTTCAGCTCAACAGCCCGTGCTTCTGTAGGTGTGGTCTCCGGTGGTGGCCGACCCGAAAAACCCTTCATAAAAGCTGGGAACAAACATAAACATCGATATGCAAAAGGGCTAACCTACCCCAAGGTTCGTGGTGTGGCTATGAACGCCGTTTCTCACCCCCATGGTGGTGGGAACAAACAACGTCCAGGTGGTCCTACTTCAGTGAAACGAACCGCTCCGCCTGGTCGGAAGGTAGGATTAATCGCTCCTAAACGGTCAGGGCGAAAGAAACGATAAACGCATTCGCCCATCTATTTGCTGTGCTTCATTACTCCGCTTAGATAACAGGCTATCCCTGGTTCTTTGAGTGCATACGCCATGATAGGGCCATTGTTCGGGGATGTGCTGCCTTAACTTCATCAAGACGAGATATGGCTGTGTTGCGTGGCGTATTACAAACCACAGCGGGATCAGCGAAAGCTTGATCTGAAATTTCGCGAAGTGCAGTTACAAATCGATCAAGTTCATCTTTACCAAATGTTTCAGTCGGTTCAACCATGAGTGCTTCATCCACAATGGCTGGGAAGTAGAATGTTGGGGCATGTAATCCCCGATCGAGAAGTGCCTTTGCAACATCACGGGCGTTCACTCCTGTTGCTTCTTCGAGTGGTTTGGCACTAATGACTACCTCATGTTTGCGCCATACCCCAGGAGCAAATGGGATATCATAGCCTTTGATTCCTTCCACCTGCTTCATGATGTAATTAGCATTTAACACCGCATGATCAGATACTGCGTGCAACCCCTCTGCACCCATCCGCATGATGTATGCATAAGCCTTGAGTAGAACCGCTGCGTTTCCTAGAAACCCATGTAATCGACCAATAGATTTTGGTCGATCCATTTCCAAGGAGTATTTGTTCCCATCAAATTGTATTAGAGGAATTGGGAGATAAGGGGCTAATTGTTTTTTCACCCCTACAGGTCCAGCACCCGGACCTCCACCGCCATGGGGGGTAGCAAAGGTTTTGTGAAGATTAAGGTGGATGATATCAAATCCCATATCACCAGGACGGATACGGCCAAGGTTTGCATTGAGGTTTGCCCCATCATAGTAGAGTAATCCCCCGGCTTTATGAACGATTTTCGCGATTGTATCGATGTTCTGTTCAAACAATCCCAAGGTATTCGGGTTTGTTAGCATCAGTCCCGCTGTGGTTTCTGATACCGCTTCTTCAAGGGCTGATAAATCAACTTGGCCATCAGTGTTTGAGGGAATGACTACGACATCAAATCCCGCCATTGCTGCACTTGCGGGATTAGTACCGTGGGCTGAGTCTGGGACGATAATTTCGGTTCGAGTTTTTAACTGACCGTGATCAGCATGAAACGCCCTGATAATGAGGACTCCTGCAAGTTCACCTTGGGCACCAGCTGCTGGTTGGAGGCTACACTGGTCCATGCCAGTGATTTCATTCAACCACTGTTCTAGCTCATAGAAAATGTGTAAAATCCCTTGAAGCGTTGTCCAATCCTGGTTGGGATGTAATTGGGCAAATTGGGGATTGCGAATGATCTCCTCGTTCATGGGAGGATTGTACTTCATAGTGCAGCTACCAAGAGGGTACAACCCAAGATCAATACAGTAATTCATCTGGGACAGTCGAATGAAATGTTGTAATACTTCGGGTTCAGATAATTCAGGCAGGAGTGGTGGAGTTGACCGCCTTAGATGTTTAGGAAGTGTATCAAGAGGTTTGGGAACTGCGTTCTGTACTGCCAGACTTACTCTTGGGAGAGAGTAACCAATCGATCCTTTGCGTGAGCGTTCGAATATGAGGGCTTCGTTCCACTTTGCTTGTTGAAACTTCATCAATCTCCCTCCATGACTCGTCGGAATGCATCGACGAGATGATCTATTTGTTCTTGGGAATGACTTTCGGTGACACACACTAATGCTGACTGACCGAAATCAGGAAAGCTCGTATCCAAAGGAATTCCAGCTAATACATGCTCCTGCTGAATTCTTTTCAGGACACTTCTAACCGATTGAGAGTTATGAGTAATTCTTACGACGAATTCCTTGAAATGGGGGGCATCAAAAAGTGGAGCCTGAACTCCGTCTAGGGCATTTAATTGCTTCTCAGCATAACCACGTAATTGTAGAATCATTTTTCCAAGATGGACAATTCCTTCGGGGCCCAACAAAGACAAGTAGACGGCTGCTGTTATTGCAGAAAGAGCTTGGTTTGAACAAATGTTCGAGGTTGCTTTCTCTCTGCGGATATGTTGTTCTCGCGCTTGAATCGTCATCACGAATCCACGCTCTTCGCTTTCCTGGGCTGTGGTTAGCCCGATAATTCTTCCAGGAAGTTGTCGTAGTAAGGCTCTCTCATCTCGGCTAGCGAAGATCCCGAGTAACGGTCCGCCGAGATTCACTGGGTTTCCGAGTGGCTGCCCCTCTCCAATGACGATATCGGCTCCATAAGATCCAGGGGAGCGTAACACTCCAAGCGATACCGGATCGACACCTACCACTACCAGGGCACCCGCATCGTGAGTAATATCCGCTATTGCATCGACCTGATCTTCTAAGAAACCCAGATACGATGGGTTTTCAAAATACACGCCAGCCGTGTCATCGCCAACACTCGATTTGAGCTGCTCTAGATCCAGTTTTCCCGTCTGAGAATCAAATCCTATCGGTTTTATTATAACAC
>SMTZ1_10029201_pt1 | contig 13067 bp, 14 predicted proteins | sample DeeMarSWOR136_30_FD_25667 | JGI IMG/M metagenome (IMG submission 25667) | reverse complement strand
ATACCCCCGCGCCCGCCGCACCAGCTGAGGCCCTTCTCTCTCAACAATAGCCACGCTATCATCATACCTCGAATAGATGTCCCGATTATGCACCAGGAAGTAGTCGGCAATACCCCCAAGCCTCCTCAGAGCCTCTTCATTATCACTGGCAATCGGCTCCTCACTCAGATTACCGCTGGTCATCACCAGGGGTAATCCGGTCTCCCTCATCAACAGGTAGTGCAACGGTGTATAAGGCAGCATCACCCCGAGGTGTTTCAATTTAGGTGCCACCGCTGCCGCAACCGTAGACCCGGATTTCCATTTCAGGAGAACGATGGGACAATGGTGAGATGTCAGGAGTTCTCTTTCGACCTCAGATACATCACAATGTTCCGCTACCTCTTCCAGGGAGGTCAGCATAATAGCAAATGGTTTCGAAGGGCGTTTCTTCCTTTGCCGGAGCAGCATCACCGCCTTTTCGCTCGTGGCATCGCATGCCAGGAGGAACCCACCCAGTCCTTTGATAGCCACGATTTTGCCCTCTCTGAGTAATCGGGTTGTTTCTGCGATTGCATCCTCCGTCCTGACTATCTTACCGCTGCTATCGGTCAGTTCAAGGCTTGGCCCGCAGTGCGGACAGGCATTGGGCTGGGCATGAAAGCGACGGTCCAGAGGGTTGTTATACTCCTGCTGGCATTCTGGGCACATCTGGAAATGGCGCATCGTGGTCTTTGGGCGGTCGTAAGGAATATCCTCAATAATGGTGAATCGAGGGCCGCAGTTGGTGCAGTTGGTAAAGGGATAACGGTACCGTCGGTCGTCCGGCGACAGAAACTCCTCAAGACAGGCAGGACAGGTTGCCACATCCGGGGAGACAAGCTGGTACTTGCCCTCCTCGGAGATGCTGCCCAGTATCTCAAAACGCTCGTAGCCGACCGGTCTCTCTTTAGAGGTCGAGATACTTTCGATACGGGCCAGCGGTGGAGTAGTCTGTTCCAGTTCAACCAGAAACCTGTCAAGGGCTGCCTGTATCCCCTCAATGTCAATCCTTACATCCTCAGAGGTGTTACAGACCCACCCTTTCAGACCATGCCGGGTGACAAGCTGGTAAACAAAAGGCCGGAAACCGACCCCCTGCACTACCCCACGGACGCTGACAGATAACCTAACGATATTCCTGGAGGCCGCCGTTTTCCCCGCCAATGATGACTTACCAGTCCTGACCATTAATAAATATTAACACGGCACGAACAAGAGTGACAATTTGCGGTACAACATTATGTCATCTTTTCCTGCTCAGGAGACAGGCACGGCTGCGGCTGTCCCAGTGAAAATCAATAAAGGTGAAGCGTGAAAACATTTCTATCAATTCCAGCGTGGTAAAGAAATGATGGGGCACCCCTTTTTCACGACCTTCCGTCAGCACAATGGTATCTGGTTCTATTTCAATACCGCTGTGGTATCGCATCGGCCCAATAGGTTTACACGTACTGACTACTACAAAGAGCCAGCCACCCGACTTCAAAACACGGTAGATTTCTTCTATCGTCCGCCTGATTCGTTCGACCGGATTATGGTTAATCACCAGGCAACTGATAACGGCGTCAAACTGCTCATCGCGCCAGGGTATACCCGTCATATCGGCACAAACCAGCTCGGCAGATAGATTCTCACCGGTAAGCCATTCACCCGCAAGGTAAAGGGCAGATGGTGCATAGTCAAGCCCGGATATCTGATAGCCCAGACCACTGAAAAAGTGCAGGTGACGTCCGTCACCACACCCCAGGTCGAGAATACGCCTCACACCGTTCTCCTGAAACAGACGGTGAAGGTCCTCAGTATCCTCATGGGGTACAGCACGGTCATAAGTGGAAGTGAGCCTGTAGATTAACTCCCAGCTATGAGCTTCATTATCCATTTCTTATAATTGCCTGCCCTGTCCCTGTAATACTCCACGGAATCAAATCCGAATCTCCTCTTCCAGCCAGGGAATATGCTCAGTCTCCCTCTTCCAGAAAAGATCTTCCCAGATATAATGCACCGCAAGCTGTTTATACTTCCCGTACCTCTCAAAGTGTTTCAACAGTTTTTCAACCGGCACAGGATTTTCAGGGTCTCTATCAAAGAAAAGTTTGGAGTATATCTTCTGCTCCCAGGGTGAAATGTGGTTGAAGAAGTCCCAGTGGTGAAAGACATCAAAGAGCAGATACCAGACGGTCGCCGGCCCGACCCCGTAGAGCTTTAGCAGCTCCCTCATCTGTGTTTCCCTATCCTGGTTTCTCAAAGTTTGCTCGTCGATAAGGCCCTTGGAAAAATAATCATCTATCTTTTTAATGAACTTAGCACGATAGCCAATCTTCAATGCCCGTAGCTCTTCCTCACTGACGTTTTGGAGTCCACCGGGATTCCAGAAACACCATAACTCCTTACCGTCGAACTCAAGAAGTGTCCCGTAATTTTCCAGCAGAACCTGAAACATCTGAATCGACCGTCTCACTGAGGCATTCTGTAAAACTACCCCGATTATCAAATACTCATACAGAGAAGATGGATGACCGGGCCGCATACCGCGCAGCTTTTCGATTACCGGTGCAAGCATTGCGTCCTTCTGAGACCTCTTATAGAAGTCGGATAAATCAAGGTCGAGATTATAGCGGTACCTGATTTCACTAATGAGTGAGTCAACAAAATCATGTGGCAGTTGAGCTTCAGAAAACACCATCATCGAGATTTTAGGCTCGTCAATCGTACCTTCACTGGTGAACTTGATTCCTACTGGCATCCCCTGCCAGTTAAGGGTCTGCCAGCGGATACCCGGTTCCCATAAATTATCGCCCGACGTGAAATGGTCCGGCTTATGAAACGTGGGGTCGAAGGCAAATGGTGTTGACGGGGTAATCTCTATTTTATCTGTCACGTTAAGATTCATGATGTTTCAGCCCAACTGAGCCTTTAGATAACTCATGGTTTCCAGCTTGGTCTGGGGTCCATCATGTCCCAGCACAAAGATATTAACATCTAACTTTTCAAACGCTTTTATCATTTCCTTCAATTTTGCTTTATCATACTCTCCCCTGTTTTGATAATAGTCTGCGCCTTCCGCGTCGCCTATAAAAACGACTCTTTCTTCCGGAACATGGATTAATACCGAGTCATCGGAATGTGTCGCATTGAATTCCATGATTTCACAGTGAACTCCTCCCAGGTCGATGTGGATTACACCGGTAAACTCGATCTCGCCCCTAACGACCTTTATCTTGTTCATGTCGGGATATTCCAGCCTGATACACCGGTCGCATTTCTCAATATCTTCACCTGATTGAAGCCGCTTTTCCATAGCCTCATCAGTCCATTCCCATTTTTGTACTTCACTAAGTTTACTATTGGTCAGATGGCCGGCCACAGTCGTACCTGATACAGAATGCATCCCAAAGGTGTGGTCCCAGTGCCAGTGGGTGATAACAGTAAAATCAGGCAGCCCTAAATCCAGCTCTCTCAGCCCGCTATAGAATTTTTCCACGTGTTCTGAAGAGTTCCCGGCATCTACAGCCAGCGAATATCTGTCCCCCTTGATATAGCCGAGTACCGGTCTGTCCGTTCTCTCCTCCGCCGGAAGGTAATACAACCTGTCTGATATTCTTTTGAGTTCCATATAGCGTTCCCTCAAGAGTTAAATCTATTCCCCTACGCCTCTATACTCATCACTAATCTGGAAAAAAGAACAGTTGCTGATTGAATCCAAAGGCAGAGAGATAAACCTGTCTGGTCGGGGTGAGAGGACTCGAACCTCCGGCCTCAGCGTCCCAAACGCTGCGCGCTAACCAACTGCGCCACACCCCGTCGTTACAGGCATCAATAGTATAACAGGTGTCAGCTTCCCCGCCTAGTCCCTGTACTTATCGTTATTATTAGTGACACCCTGATATCCTGTTATTCATCTCACACACCCTGTTAGGTAGTGGTGGCCCTATCCCCTGTGTCCCCTTCCCCATCTGGGGAAGGGGAATTTTTGATTTTAGAGGGCTACGCCCTCTAAAACTCCCTTTTGATGGTGTATAGAATACCTATTTACCCCAAAGGCTTCGCCCCCTCTTTGACTCCCCTTCATGGTGTAATTAGTGACTGCACCCTCTATGGCTAACCCTTTACGGTTCTTAGAACGTTTAAGAAGGCAATGCGGTACACTTTAAGGTGATAACAACCCCTTCAGGAAACCACCCTACACCGTTTTGGGTGTTCAAGAGGGGTGAAATCCCTCTTGGCGGGGGATTCCAAGGGGGACACCCCCCTTGGTTTTCACCATTCCTAAGGAGAGGCAGAGCAAGAATCAGACGAAGATTACTGAAATCATTGTCACCGATCTGTCTGAAGTAGCCTAGTCCCGACAGTTGGTACAGGTATCGAAAAATTCAGGCTCGATGCCAGTTGTTTTTGAAATGTATTCTACCTGCTTCTGTGGCATCCAGTAGTTACCGCAGACCTTGCACGGCACCATTTCGAATTCGGTCACGTTATTTGGCATCCGTATCGTCCGGATACCATCCGAGTCTTCCATTGATATCGCGTTTGTGGGGCAGATATAGGAACAGGAACCACAGGCAATGCAGGCAGTGGAGTCATCGAAAAACGGGATAGCCATCTCACGCTCGACACCGCGGTTAACCAGGCTGATGGCACTGACCCCGACGACTTCCTGGCAGGCACGGACACACAATGCACAGAGGATACAGTTCCCATGGTCTTCCAGTGGATAGGAGCTTTCCTCAACCCCCAGCTTCCGCGCCATATCCTGGATGACAGTCGATTCCGGGCACCGCGCCAGCAGCAGGTCAATTATCGTCTGCCGGTTGCGTATAATCTTCTCGGAGTCTGTCGTTACCTCCAGTAGGGCGTTACCGATTCGTGAGCGCACAGAGTCGGGATGAAGATACCGTTTTCAGTGGCAACATCCAGCACCATGGCTCCCTCTTCAGCCTGCACTGTCCTGCCGTCAATCGTCAATGTCACCATGCTTGCTTCGCCCTTCACTTTATTACCACGGCATCCAGGTTACAAACATCATAACAGGCGCCGCACTTGATACACTTTTCCTGGTCCAGCTTCACCGGTTTCTTTTTCTCCGTCAGCGTAATGGCACCCTGCGGACACGCCTTCACGCAAAGGCCGCAACCGGGGCATTCCTCGGATATGTTGTAGGTTATCAGTGCCTTGCAGACACCGGCCGGACACCGTTCCTCCTTTACGTGGGCTTCATACTCCTCCCTGAAGTAACGCATTGCCGTCAGGACCGGGTTGGGAGCAGTATTACCAAGCCCGCACAGCGCTGAGTCTAGCAGACACTGCGACAGATTCTCCAGTCTTTCCAGGTCCTCCTCTTCTCCCCTGCCCTCGGTAATATCTTCGAGTATCTCCCGCATCCTTTTCAGTCCCTCGCGACAGGGCACGCACTTACCGCAAGACTCGCCCTCAAGAAAGGAGATGAAGTATTTGGCGATATCCACCATGCAGTTCGTCTCGTCCATGACAATCATGCCGCCGGAACCCATCATCGAACCGACCTTGTCAAGCTCATCGAAATCAACGGGGATATCGAGCATGCTTTCGGGAATACAGCCACCCGAGGGGCCACCGGTCTGTACTGCCTTGAGCTTTTTCCCCTTGGGAATACCGCCACCAATATCCATGACAATCTGTCGCAGGGTCATTCCCATCGGCACCTCAACCAGGCCTGTATTATTCACCTTACCCACCAGGGAGAATATCTTGGTGCCCTTGCTCCCCTCGGTACCGATACCGCGGTACCAGTCAGCACCGCGGTTGATTATCAACGGTACATTCGCCCAGGTCTCCACGTTGTTGAGATTGGTCGGCTTTTCGCGGTAACCCTTCTCCGAGGTATGCACATACTTCGCCCGCGGTTCACCGACCTTGCCTTCAAGAGAAGCCATCAGCGCCGTAGACTCACCACAAACAAAGGCACCTCCGCCCCGGTTAATCCTGACACTGAAGTTGAAACCAGAGCCGAGGATATTATCACCGAGCAGTCCGGACTCCACCGCCTGGTCGATAGCAGTCTGCGCATGTTTCACCGCCAGTGGATACTCGTTGCGCACGTAAATAAATCCCTCGTGGGCCTCGATGGCATAGGCCCCGATTATCATCCCCTCAAGAACAGAGTGGGGATTTCCCTCCATCAAGCTCCTGTCCATAAAGGCACCGGGGTCTCCCTCGTCGCAGTTGCAGATGACATACTTGGTATCATCTTCGGCGTTACGGGTTGTTTCCCATTTCCGCCCGGCGGGGAAACCACCACCACCACGACCACGCAGGTCTGACTTCTTCACCTCTTCGAGGATATCAACCGGCGACATCTGGAACAGTGCCTTACTCAGGGCCGAATACCCGCCAATAGCCAGATAGTCCTCGAGGCTGTCAGGCGCTATTTTAGCATTGTTGTCAAGGAGAAGACGCTCCTGCTGGCTATAGAACGGGACCTCGCTCTCGTGAATGACCTTCTCTTTGGTAACCGGGTCAACATAGAGGAGGCGGTCAATTATCTTACCACCAATCAGGGTCTCCGAGACTATCTCGGCAACGTCCTTGGTCTTTACCCTCTGGTAAAGTATTCCTTCCGGGAGAACAACGACGTGCGGCCCTCTCTCACAGAAACCCCGGCAACCGGTTACGCGTAGGTCCACCGTGGCATCAATCCCCTGCCCTTTCATCTCCTCCTTGAATGCAGTAATGACATTATCGCTTAACAGGGCAACACAGCCGGTACCACCACAGATGACAACGCACTTTTTGCCGGGGTCACGGCTCCTGATTATCGACTCTCTTAATCTCTCCAGCTCTTCCGGAGAACCTAGCCTGTTCAATCTCTCGTTCCTCTCTTGCATTATCACAGCAGGCTATTCGTAACTCGCCAGTAAGGGTTTCACCTTGTCTATCTTCATTTCACCCTCGTATTTCCCGTCAATTATCACGATGGGGCCAAGGGCGCAGGCCCCGACACAATTAACGGTCTCAAGGCTGAATCTCATGTCTTCTGACGTATCGCCCTGTTTAATCTCCGTCTCCCTCTCGATTGCATCCAGGATACCGACTGCCCCCCTGACATGGCAGGCCGTACCGAGGCAGACGTCTATCAGGTGACGTCCCCTCGGTTTCAGGCTAAACGCCCGAAAGAAGGTGGCGACACTGTACACCTGACTGAGCGGGACCTCCAGGCCAGCGCTTACTTCAAGCAGTGCCTCCCTGGCAAGGTAGCCCAACGCCGCCTGTGTATCCTGCAGGATGGAAACCAGCATACCTTCATTACGCTCATACTTGTCCAGTATTGAGCCCACTTTTTCTCGCACCTGCTCAGCCTCCATCGTCATCCGGTCTTCTCCTTGATTCGCTCATACTCCGCAACCACCCGCTCCTGAATCTCCTTAATGGTATCCTCAGACAGGTGCCTGAATCTCCCCTGGAGATTCAGGTAGTCCTCTACGGGCCTCAATTTAGGTAGTTCCAGGCTCATTTTGTATTCACCATCCTCTATCTCATATAGTGGAAATACCCCGGTCTCTACCGCCAGCCGACCAAGCCGTATTGACAGGTCAGGGGCTGAACGCCAGCCGGTGGGGCAGACAGATAGAATGTGAATATACGCCGGGCCCGGAACCGCTATACCTTTGGCCACCTTGGCCATCAGGTCATGCGGGTAGCTGTGACTGGCCGTGGCGACATAGGGGATATCATGGGCGGCAGCAATCGCCGCCATGTTCTTTTTCCATGTCTTCTGCCCGATGCTCTTTATACCAGAAGGCGAAGTGGTGGTTGAAGCCCCGAACGGTGTGGCGGAAGACCTCTGGATACCGGTGTTCATATAGGCCTCGTTGTCAAAGCAGATATAGAGCAGGTCATGTCCCCGCTCCAGGGCCCCGGATAAAGCCTGCAGACCGATATCGCTGGTACCGCCATCGCCACCCATAGCCACCACCTTGGTACCATCATCAGGACGCAAGCCCTTCCTTGCCATGGCTTTCAGGGCAGCCTCAATACCAGAGGCAATTGCCGCTGTATTTTCAAAGAGAACATGTATCCAGGGTACGCGCCATGCGGTCATCGGATACTGGGAGGAGATAACCTCCATACAACCGGTGGCGTTGGCCACTATGGTATTTGGCGGAAAAGCCTTGCAGGCGAGCCTGACCGCCAGCGCTTCCCCGCAGCCAATACAGGCCCGATGACCCGGGGCAAACGGTTCCTTTTTCGGTACCAGGCGGGGGACAAAAACAGTGTAGTTCTGCATTATTCTCTCACCCCGTAAGTTTCCAGTATCTCACCGCCTCCCTTCTCGGCAATTTCCATCCCACGGTGTACCATTGCCTCGAATCCTCCGACAGGAATATCTCTCCCCCCAAGACCAGCTACGAAACCCATTACCTTGGGCTTCTTGTCCTGATTATACAGCGCCGCTTTCACCTCGGAGCAGAAGGGCCCGGCAGGTCCACCGAACGAAATAGCCCTGTCGACAACCACCAGCAGGTCCGCATCGCGGACTGCTTGCAGTAATTCTTCGAAGGGGAAGGGGCGCCACAGTCTCAATTTCAGCAACCCGACACTCATCCCCTGGTCTCTCATTCTATCGACAGCATCCATGGCCGTTTCACTGGTGCTGCCCATGGTCATCAGCAGGGTCTTGGCACCTTCGGCACGGTACTGCTCTACCGGATGGTAGTAACGCCCGAAAGCCTCCCCAAATCTCTGCCAGTTTTCCAGAATGACTTCTTTGGACTCTCTGAGCACTACATCCTGCCGTTTCTTTATCTCAGGGTAAATTACCGGCGGGCCGAAGGACCCCATTGTCACCGGCCGGGCCGGGTCCAGCGGCAGGGGATACTCATTCGGTGGAATAAAGTCATCGACATCCGCCTGGTCCGGAAGGACTATCGGTTCAACTACATGAGTAAGGTGAAACCCGTCGATATGTACCATAACAGGCAGCAATACCCTTTTGTCTTCACCGATGCAGAAAGCACACAGTACATTGTCGACCGCCTCCTGCCCGTTCTCAACCACTATCTGTACCCAGCCTGTGTCCCTTACCGCCATCATATCTGAATGGTCACCCCAGACGTTAATAGGTGCCGACAGTGCCCGATTAGCCACCACCATTACTACCGGTAGCTGCATCGAAGAAGCAACATACAGGACCTCATGCATCAGCTCAAGGCCCTGGCCAGCGGTGGCCGTAAAGGCACGCGCACCGGTAGCCGCTGCTCCCAGGCAGGCGCTCATCGCCGAATGCTCCGATTCCACAGGGATGTACTCGGCATCGAGCTCACCACTGGCAACCAGTTCCGCCAGGTGCTCCACGATATGGGTCTGCGGCGTAATGGGATAAGCGGCGACAACATCAGCGTTAGCCAGCTTGACAGCCTCGGAAATCGCTATTGAAACCTCGATGCCTACCTTTCTACCCATCACTCCGTCTCCTCTACCATAGTGATTACACCAGTAGGGCACTCCCTGGCACAGATACCACAACCCTTGCACCAGTACAGGTCAGCGATAAAATAACCGTCCTCATCCTGTCCGACGCAGCCTTCGGGACAGTAGAGCTGGCAAATGCCACACTTTATACACCTGTCGAAGTTATAGCTCGGAGCTTGTGAGCGCCAGTCACCAGTCTGATAATCGGCAGTTGTACCCGGCACGGTGAATATCGCGCCGACCTCAATCTCTCGCCAGGTCAGTTCTTCATCGCTCGTGCTCAAATCGACGTTACTCCTTTATTACGGTCTCTTCATATGCCCGCTTCATAGCGTTTATATTACGCTCCGCCAATCTCTCAAATCTCTGCTCAATGGGTTCTACCAGCGATTCCATCTTGACCACCTCGGTAGCCCGAAGTAAAGCCCCCAACATGGTAGTATTGACGATAGGCACCCCCAGCAACTCACGGGCAATCCTGGTCGCATCTACTGAAGCCAGCTGACATTTTGTCCCGAACTCAGCTTCGAAGTCCTCTATATTTTTGCTTGTGTTGAGTATTAGTATACCGCCCATCAGGTTCAGTTACATCAGCCCTCACCCGGATGGGCTTATTCGGGTCAATTCTGTCGAAAGCCATCACCGGCGCGCCCCGCCGCTCCGGCCCGAAGCTGGGGAACGATTGAGCATCCTTCCCTTCATTTATTGCCGCCCGTGCCAGAAGTTCGGTAGACGTAACGGCACCCTGGCCACCACGACCGTGCCACCTGATTTCAACCAGTCGGGTAATATCTATCAACATTGCCTCCAAATATATACGTAAAGCATAGATTTGTAAACTTTATTTTACGGAACTACCCCTGGCGCGACTCGAACGCGCGCTCCCAGCTCCGGAGGCTGGTGCTCTATCCACCTGAGCTACAGGGGCATGCGAACAGCCTCTATCGATATGGTGCTCAACCCGAGCTATAATACATTCTATAATACATTATCGTACGGTGTAGACGCAATCGTTGCTTTACCCTTCAAGCTCGAAGGCTAGGTATACCTTATCACAAGGTACAACCAGCAAAGACCAATCACCATTATGGTCGCCGGGATAGTGTATTTACAGAACCTCCCCCAGCTTATCGGATAGCCTTCCCGCTGGGCCACCGCCGTACCAACCACATTGGCCGAGGCGCCAATCGGGGTAGCATTACCCCCGATATCGGTCCCCAGGGCCAGCGTCCAGGCCAGCGTCGTCTGCTCAAACCCTGCCGTCTTGATGGCAAGCTCCCTCAACACCGGTATCATCGTGGCGGCAAAAGGTATATTATCCACTATTGCCGAAGCAAAGGCTGAAATCCACAGTATAATAGGTATTACTATCATGATGTTCCCGCCGGAAATTTCAGCGATAAAATCGGCCAGAATCACCAGCACCCCCGTCACCTCAAGTCCACGCAGTACCACTATCAGGATAAAAATGAACGTATTTATCCGGAAGAGATTCATGTTGACGATGGCATCACGCGGCTCGGGATAGGTGCTGGGGTCAATATTTGCATTTTCGTGAGATGCCTTGAGTACCTTGCGGAAGGCAAAGTAGAAGAACGCTAGAGTAGCAAACATCCCTATCCAGGCAATGGGACCGGTGTTAGTGGCGAAATCGAAGAATGAATACCCGTAGGCAGTGCCGATAATGATGTTGGGCGGGTCGCCACACATGGTAGCGCTACCACCGACGTTTGAAGCAAATATTTCGGCAATAATAACAGGAACGGGGTCGAACTTGAGCAGCCTGGCCAGTTCAATAGTCACCGTGGCCAGAAACAGCAGGACGGTGATGCTGTCAATAAACATCGCCAGAAAGCCGGAAAGCAGCATAAAACTGACAAGTATCGGGACGACCCGGTAGTTGACCAGCTTGGCCAGCCGGAGGCATAACCAGCGGAAGAAGCCAACTTCTCCCAGACCCTCGACCATCACCATCATCCCGCCGATGAAGATAATGGTTTGCCAGTTTACCCCCTGATGGGACTCAACCGGCTCCTCTCCGGGTTGCACCCACCAGAACGCCTGGTGGGTTAGCTGCCCCAGGTTCAGCGTATCAGTGATGGCCTGTGGACTTCTCAGGATGATAAGAAAAACGACGATAATGGTCAGGCCAGCACCAACCAGGGCCGGGATGTAGCGGTGCCACTTATCACTGACGACGGCGATGAACATGCCCACGAAAATGACAAGGGCAAAGATTTGACTAGCTAACTCCATCCGATAATGCTTCTTCCTGCCCCACTGACAGACCAAGGTAAAGAGGTTAAAACCTATTATAACAGAATCAGTTTGTACTGATAAACTGAGCCGTGACCGGCCACATTACTGGCCTAGCCTAGCCCTGAGTTGTACAAGGCATAAGCACCATAGATGTATAGAGCGATGAGTACAACTCCGTACCAGCTGATGACACGAAAAGTCTTGCGGCGCTGGCAGAAGCGGAGGCCGACGAGTACCACCAGGCTCATCCCGATAGCCACAAGAGCGGTGGTTATCTGAGATTTTGATACCGATGCAAGAATAGAGCCATCGGTGTAGAAGATATCGATTATGAAGATTTTGGCTATATTTATCATATTGGCACCCGTTACATCCGCCACCGCCATATCTACGGCACCAATGCGAACAGCCGCAGTTGTCAGTGCAATCTCCGGCATCGAGGTGGACACAGCCAGAAACAGGGAGCCCACAAAGCTGGCTCCCAGCCCGGTAGCATTGGCAATCTCCTCACCAATTAAGGCCAGCCAGATGCCACTGCCAATGACCGCGCCACTAGCCAGTATGAATTTAATCCATACCTCCCTCATCCCCATATCTCGGTACTGTTCATGGGAAACCTGCGGTGACGTTGCCTGCGTCACCCGCGCGGAGCGGAGCGTCCACCGCACACCTATCAGGTACACTATTATCACTACGATACTCGGCACACCTAGCCATCCCAGGGCCAGCCCGGAAATCCTGTCGCCGCCAAAGATGCTCAATGCAGCCAGGCCAATAAGAATGATGCCCATCAGCACCGATTTCATGTGGTTCGGGCTGGCTGTGGTCAGGACAGGCTCACGACGATGTATCATATCAAGCCAGGCGATGATAAGGATATTGAAGATACAGCTCCCCATGATAGTGCCTATCGCCAGGTCGGGGGCAAGCGACTTGTCACTGACCAGGGTTACGGCACCAATTCCGGTAGATAGCTCGGGGACGGAGGTAATGAAAGCCAGCAGGACAAGCCCAATCCATATCTGCCCGAGGCGTGTCTTCTCAGCAAGTGCGTCCCCGTATCGGGCCAGCTTTGTACCGGCAAACAGAATGATGACAAGGCTCGCAACGAATTTTAACCAGACCAAATGTTAGACCTCCGTATATAAGTACCCATGATATAAGGCCAGAAAACATCTATGGGCAAGTAAATGTCCGCAAGGTGATTACACACGAGAATCATTATAACCTATTTCCTGCCAGAATACCTGTGCTTCCATTCTATGCCGGTTTACGCTACAATATCCCACGACTGTTGTCGTTATAATAGGTAATCACTGCAAAGGAGGAGAACATGCAAAAGG